>Ga0302293_10001449_pt1 | contig 11703 bp, 9 predicted proteins | sample III_Fen_N2_2_FD_198758 | JGI IMG/M metagenome (GOLD analysis project Ga0302293, IMG submission 198758) | Peat permafrost microbial communities from Stordalen Mire near Abisko, Sweden - III_Fen_N2_2 | ecosystem: Environmental > Terrestrial > Soil > Wetlands > Permafrost | place: Sweden: Abisko... | reverse complement strand
TCCGCCGCACATATACCGGTAAAACGAATCGGAAAATGATTTGAGGTCGACGTTTATCGCATCGATGAAGGGCATAAGAGCGACGAGCGGCTCATGGTTTACGTAGCCGTTCGTGACGAGCACGTTGACCAAGCCGGCGTCTTTTACCCGCTCCGCCGTATCCCTGACGAATTCGTATCCGACAAACGGCTCATTGTACGTATAGGCAAGACCGATGTTTCCGCCCGGTCGCGCGTCAAGGGCCGACCGAACAAGTTCTTCGGGACTCATGTACGATGCGCTTCGTCCGCCGCTGTCTCGCCCCTCGCTGCCCGAAATCCCACGCTGCGATATTTCGTGGTTTTGGCAAAACTTGCATGACAGGTTGCAGCCGAAACTTCCCGCCGACAAAATCCGGGACCCCGGAAAGAAGTGCGCTAACGGTTTTTTTTCGATCGGGTCCAGCGCCAGAGCAGATATGGCACCATAAGACGCGGCATGCAGAACGCCACCAGAGTTGACGCGCACATGACATCTGCCGGTTTGACCTTCAGGCATAACGCACTCATTGGGGCAAAGAAGGCATCGCAGCGACGCATCGCCTTTGCCCTCATCGGTATAAAACAGCGCTTCGCGAGAACATTCGACCCTCATCAGTAATACCTGGTGACGGAAAAGCGCTGAATCTGATACATACCCGCAGGATCAATTCCGCCTTTTCCGCAGGCGATCGCAAGCTGCTTTTCAACCGTATCGACGCCCTCAAGATCAGGCAGAAGAAGCCCTCGCCTGAATCCCGCGGTCACGATAACGCCATAGCAAGAAGGATCAAGCTCGGTTCTCGAGCTGACAGCCTCAGGCGATCCGAGAATATCTACGCTGACCGTAAGGTCTTCAAGCTCGCTTGTTTCCACCGGATCGAACCTCGGGTCTTCCGAACAGGCGGCAACGGCGTTTCTGATAATTTCTTCCTCAATACCGTTCGTCGTCGGTGCGATAGTTCCAATGCATCCGCGCAGTTCGCCCTTTTTTTTGAGCGACACAAAACAACCAGCACGACCGGACAAGCCTGAATCGTTTGATTCCGACGCGTTCTCCGCAGCGGGAATCTTCCCGAAACGCACGAACGAATCCAGGGTTTTCCATGCGATTTCTACGGGCGCGGAACGGTTCCGTTTACTTTTATTCATGAAAACCTTCGGGGACGAACTCAGCCACGCAATATCCGATACCGAACGGAGCTTCCATGGAATGGAGTACGCAGGAAAAATCATGTTTATCCGGAACACCAAAGGCTCCAGCGAGCATGACAAGCGAATTGTACCCGCATTCTGCGGCACGTTCCCTGAGCAGGGGATCAACAGAAAGTATTGATGGAAGATCGCCATTGCGAATTGCGCCCGCGATCGCCGAATCGAATGCCTCGCCTTCCTTCACGGCGCCATACGGACTTTCAAAATTGACTTTATGCGACATATCGCCGCTCGCGACGATACAAACAGTATGCCCTGTTTTTTTGGCTGCTATGGCGATCAACCGACCGATTTCCAGCACTCGATCGATATCGAACGCAGAACAGGAAAGACCCACAAGGCTATAATCGGGGTAAGCCGCATCTATATAGTAAAGAGGCACAAGCACGCCATGATCGAGTTCATCGCCGGTATCATGCTTTGAAAGAATGGCATGATCCGGAGTTCCGCCCGGAATTTTTTTTTCGTCCAAAAGGGATTTAAACGCTCTCACAAAATCTGTGTCCTCAGGATGAGAGAGAAAAAGCGAAGAAGCGCCAAAACGGGAAAGTGATCCGGACAGAACAGGACTATCGTAAACAAAGAGATAATCGCCGAAAAGAGGCGCATGAGGGGAGATGACGACAATCGTTTCCGGCTTGAACGAAGCAATGCGCGCAGCGACTTTCCTGCATGCGGTATCCGTTGCGCGAGCTTCTTTTTCCCTGCCTTTGCCTATTTCCGGAATGAGAATTGGAGGATGAGGCATGAGAACGCCAAACAGGGGGGAACTTTTTTGCTTTACGCTCATGTTTATAGTATAAGTCAGCAGTTTATACTTCACAATATCGAAGAATGAACTTATACTTATTTTACATATATGACTGGATCATCGGATATACTTGCGCAATATAACCTTCTCGAGAAATCGGGAAGCCTCGACACTCTTGACGACCTGAGAAAAGAAAACAGGGAACTTGAACGCATCATAACCGATGCGGCGCTTCTTTCTTCCTATTCAAACGTCAACACCATGCTCGACTTTATGATCGCTAAAATCCTCGACCATTTTATCCCGCAATTCCTCGGATTTCTCGTTCATCCCCCGCGCGGTACGGACCTCAGGCAATACTGCTACCGAAATCTCAAGGAAAGCGAAGACCATATAGAACCAAAGTATTACGATCTTCTCAAGGGATATTTTAGCAATAACCCGCGCAGCGCTTTTTTCGAAGATTTGTGCAAGGAATTGGGCGACGATGCTTTCGCTCCGGAATTCCGCAATTTAAAGCCCGAACTGATTTTCCCGATGTATGGCATCGGGGGACTCTATGGAATCGTTATTCTCGGCTCAAAAATCGTCGGAGAAAAATATACGGAGCTGGAACAGAAATACGTTGATCGAATGATCCGCTTTCTGTCGGTTTCCATGCAGAACGGGCTTCATTATGAAAGTTCTATCACTGATCCAAAAACGGGCCTTTATACCCATGATTATTTCGTCAGGAGGCTCGATGAGTCGATTGCCCATGCGAGGCGGGGAAGCCACCGGGCGGGCATTCTGATGCTGGATGTCGATCATTTCAAGAGATTTAACGATACTTGGGGTCATATCACGGGAGATGCCGTTCTGGTCGCGCTCGCACAGTCCCTAAAAAAAGAAACGCGAACCGAGGATTGCGCCGCCCGGTTCGGAGGCGAAGAATTTTCCGTCCTTGTCGTTGACTGCTCGGCGCAAAACCTCATGCTGGTTGCGGAACGAATCCGCATTGCCATCAACACCATGCATTTAACGGCCGGCGAAAGCGAACTCTCCGTCTCGGTAAGCATCGGCGCGCGCATGATAGACCCTGATCCGCGCCTTAATTCATTAATATTGATAGGAGACGCAGACAAGGCACTGTATCGCTCCAAGACCGAAGGCCGAAACCGCTGCAGCCTGTTTACCCGGGGCCTCCTGGAGCGGGCTTCGATAAAACAGCTGCTTGGATTGAATAGTACTTAAAATTTTTATGCGGCCCCTTCCGAGAACGCCTGCGCCACCGCCCATCTGGCCCATACGCCCAAATAGGGCGTTTGGGTAGAAGAAATTTATTCTATAACTTGGCTCATTTCATTCCGCCAAATGACCCCATACGCCCAAATAGGGCGTTTGGGTAGAAGAAATTTATTCTATAACTTGGCTCATTTCATTCCGCCAAGTGACCCCATCATCTTGGCGGCCATACCCTTGTTCTTCGCGAACTTGCGCATGGTCTGTCTCGTTTTCTCAAATTGCTTGAGAAGCTTATTGACTTCCCCGACCGAGGTACCCGATCCTTTCGCGATTCTCTTGCGGCGCGACGGACCTATGATTAAGTGATTATTCCGCTCTTTCATCGTCATTGACTGAATGATCGCCTTTTGAACCTTGAGGCCGCTCGTGTCGAGATCGGCCTCGCTCACCTGTCCCGCCATCCCGGGGAGCATATCGAGCATGGACTGGATCGAGCCCATCTTACCGACCTGCTCGAGCTGCTCGAGCATATCCTGCAGGGTAAAGTTCTCGGTCGCCATCTTTTTCTGAAGCTTTGCGGCTTCCTCGACGTCCATCGTCTCCTGCGCCTTTTCGACGAGAGAGACGATATCGCCCATGCCGAGTATACGGCCCGCAATGCGCTCAGGGTAAAAGGGTTCGAGATCCTCGATCTTCTCGCCCGTACCGATAAAGAGAATCGGTTTTCCGGTAATCGTTTTTAGAGACAGCGCCGCGCCGCCGCGCGCGTCGGAATCGAACTTGGTAAGGATGACGCCCGACAACCCCACTTGCTCGTCGAAAGACTTCGCGATCTCGACGGCGTTCTGGCCGGTCATCGAGTCGGCGACGAATATGGTTTCGTCGGGACTCAGTGCCTTTTTGATATCGACGATCTCTGCCATCATCGGGCCGTCTATCTGGAGACGGCCGGCTGTGTCGACGATCAGCGTGTCGTATCCGTTTTTCTTCGCGAACTGAAACGCGTTCTTCGCGACGCGAACGGCGTCCTTGCTGTCTTCTTTATAGACGGGAACGCCGATTTTCTCGCCGAGGATGGAAAGCTGCTCGATAGCTGCCGGACGCACAAGGTCGCAGGCGGCGAGAAGAGGCTTCCGGCCCTGCTTTAAAAGGCGGGCTGCGAGTTTGGCCGCGCTCGTCGTTTTTCCCGAACCCTGAAGGCCCAGAAAGAGAATGACGGATTGCGTGTCCGGACCCTTGAGATGAAGATCCTGCTTTGCGTCGCCGAGAAGGGCGACCATGCGGTCGTGAACGATCTTTACGAACTGCTGGCCCGGATCGACGGCGCGAAGGACTTTTTCGCCCTTCGCTTCCTCGATGGTCGCATTGACGAAGCGTCGCACTACCCGAAGGTTGACGTCCGCGTCGAGAAGCGCCATCTTGATTTCCTCGACGGCGTCCTCAATATTTTTTTCCGTTATGCTGGACTTTCCGCCGATCTTGCGGACGATGTCGCTGAAGGTATTCGTGACTTTTTCAAGCATGGTTAAATTTGCACTCCGTCAAGCAGTTGTTCCAAAAATTCGCGCGCTTCGATTTCTTTGTTCAGAATGCGGTAGATACCGTTGCATATCGGAAGCTTGATGCCGTTCGATATCGAAAGTTCCTGCACGTATTTGCACGCAACGGCGCCTTCCGGAAGATAGCCTATCTCGCCGATGCGCGCGATGAGATCGTCGAGATCCCTGAAGCTGTCGAGAATGTTTTTTTCGATAATGTCGTGGCCGAACCTCTGATTGCGGCCGAATTTGCTGCGGCAGGTAACGTCGAGATCGCCGACGCCGGAAAGCGACGTGAATGTCTCGGGATGGGTCGCTCCTATCGCGCGGCCTATCTTCATGATTTCGTTGAGTCCGGCCGCGAAAAGCAGGGATTCGGTGTTATCGCCGAAAGCGTCGGATTTCGACGCGATGGCGTCGAGACAGCCGAATGCGATGGCGACGACGTTTTTCGCCGCGGCGCAGATCTGCACGCCGATTACGTCAAGGCTCGAATATACGAGAAGGCCCTTCGACTTGAGCACTTCGCGGAAGCGTATGGAGTTCATCGGGTTTTCGCTCGCCGCAATAAGACCCGTCACCTTGCCCATCGCGACTTCCTCGGCATGGCTGGGGCCCGCGATATACACAAGGCTTTTTTTGTAGCACTCGGGGAGCACTTCTTCGAGAGTCTCCAGTATCAGGCGAGGGCCTTTGCTTGAGGGAATAAATCCCTTGGTCAGAACGCCGATGCAGGTAGTCCCATTTTTGATGTTCGGAATATCGAGCAAGCCCTGCATCGTCCTCGCTAGATAGAGCGATGGGCTCGCAAGGATTAGAAAGTTTTTATCCGTGGCGACCCGCTTGATATCCGCCGAGGCCAAAAGATTTTCCGGCGTCTTGAATCCGGGAAGGAACCTCTCGTTCTCGTGCCGTTCGTTGATCGACTCCACGACGTCTTTTTCAAGCGCCCAAATCTCGACCGTATGTCCCTGCCGCGCCAGGGAAATGGCCATGGCGGTACCCCAGGCACCCGCTCCAATTACACCGATTGTCTGACCCATAAACTATGCCTCCGGGAAACTTAAAAAATTAAAACCACTTGGAATTTCCGTCATCCCAGGAGAACAACTCTTCGGGTTTAAAAAAGAGAGAGAGTTCGCGCTCGGCGCTCGCGGGTGAGTCAGATGAGTGAATGATGTTCGTGCCCGTATGCTTGCCGAAATCGCCGCGGATCGTTCCGGGAAGCGCTTCGTCGACCCTTGTCGCTCCGCAGAGTTTGCGCACGAGAGAGACAGAATCGTCGCCTTCGAGGGCCATGGCGATAATAGGTCCGGAAACGATATAATCCATCAATTCTGTATAAAAAGATTTTTCTTTATGTTCTGCATAGTGCGTCCGGGCCATCTCGGGAGTAATCATCATCTCTTTCATCCCGATAATTTTCAAACCCTTCCTCTCGATCCTGATTATCACTTCGCCGATTATTCTCCGCTGAAGCGTACCCGGCTTGAGCATTGCGAACGTTCTTTCTTTCTTCATATATCCTCCAAAATTTGAAACTAATTATATCATGTTTGGGGTCATTACTTCAACTCCGCCATTTCATCTTCCATTCTTGACCCGGATTTTCTACGGATTCGGCGAGGCCGCGCATTTCGGACATGGCAGAAACCCCGTCAAATACCCTGCTTGACATTATATCGAGTGCGGATATCGATTTCGCGACAGCAAGCGCTCCCCGGACATGAGACCTGAATCGCGGGTAACCGTATTGGTCACATCCCGCATGCGCGGCCTCAATTGCCGCGTTAAGGGCGAGCATGTTCGTCTGTTCGGCGATATTCCCGATAACCGACGCCTCACCGTTAATGCGGGAATACTGTCGCTGATTTTCGTTATCTTCTGATAGGTCGAGCCGAAAAGGGACTGTCCATATTCCGACGAACAAGCCGGATGCTCGACCATTCGCGCGCCACCCGCCATGCTGTCGGCCATCTTTCCAATCGAATCGAATCCAGCGTGAGCGAAAAAACATTGACCGATGAGGTAAAGCTCGCTGCTGCCAAAGGCTGTATCTACACGCAAGAGCGTATTCGCAAGAGATTCAGACCCGGCCATAAATGAGAGGGTTTGTGTCTTGAAGAGCGCAACCTGAAGGTCGGCAAGAGAAGTTTCGAGCGTAGCAAACGAATTGTAAACCGGTTGAAACGCGGTTGTCGGCGAGATAATGCACAGAAAAGTTCCCGCCGTGCAGCCGAGTAAAAGCAAGAGAGAAACGGCGAATAAACCTGTCCTGAAACCGCATTTCATGTTTCTACATCCCTTTACAGACTCATGTATTATTCTTACAGTATGGTACATGAAACTGCTTCACACCGCCGATCTGCATCTCGGAAAAAGCCTGCACGAATCGTCCCTGCTCGACGATCAAAAGATCATGCTTGGCCAAATCCATGATGAACTTGGGCGGGACAATTACGCAGCTCTTGTCATTTCGGGCGATATCTACGACCGGACGGTTCCTCCCGCCGAGGCTGTCGAGCTTTTCAGCGGTTTTCTCGTCCGTATCCATCAGGATTTTCCGGACCTGGAGATCTGCATTATTCCCGGCAATCATGATTCAGCGCAACGGCTTTCATTCGCGGACAGGATCCTTGGAACACAACATATTCATATCATTTCCAGCCCGGAACAAAGCCTGGTTCCTGTTATAATCGTTAAAAACGAAGAAAAACTGGCAATCTTCCTTCTTCCGTTTCTGAGTGCGGGTACGCTAAAAGTTTCCGAAAAATCGCCAAAATCTCCTTCGGTATCGCCAGAATTCGACTTTTCAGCCCCCGCGCCGTCAATTTTGATTTCCCAATCCGATCTGGCAGCGGAGGCTTCCCGCCGGTTTTCATCTGTTCTTGCGACTCCCGAGCTTTTGGGCATTCCGTCGGTGCTTGTTGCCCACCTTTTTACCCAAAGGGGAATATCCTCGGATTCGGAGCGAATTTTCCTCGGAATGGCAGAACAGGTCAATCCTGACCTGTTCTCGCGCTTCAGCTACGTCGCCCTCGGTCATTTGCACCGGACGCAAAAAATATCCGACCGCATGTACTATGCAGGATCACCTCTCGCCTACGCTTTTGACGAAGCCGGTATTTCCAAACAGTTCCTCAAAGTCGAGATTGATTGTCTCTCTCCCGGTTTTCCGGTAGCCGTAACGCACGTACCCGTCGAACCATTCAGAAAAGTCACCCGACTTTCGGCGTCTTTTGCGGATTTCTACACCGGAACAACCTGGGACGAGCATGCCGCCGATTACCTTGAATTTACCCTGACGGATACCGAACTGATCGCCAACCCCATGAATTTGCTCCGCTCAAAGTTTCCGTATCTGTTGAGCCTGAAACAGGGAATCGCGCAAACAGACGAGGGACAAACTGACGATAAAACAGTAAGTCCGGGCGGGTTAATAAACCCGCTGGATGACTTCAGGCGATTCGAGGAAATGCTTCATGGCAATGCCGAAGAGGATCGCGTCGAGCTTTTCCGGGAATTGCTTAAGGAATGCACCGATGAAGCCTGAAAAATTGACTATTCGGAATATCGGGCCTTTCAGGGGAATGCACACGATTGATTTTTCGAGTCTCGGGGATATTTTCCTGATCTACGGAAAAACAGGCGCCGGAAAAACTACTATTTTTGACGCGATTTCCTATGCGTTTTACAGCGAGGCGCCGGGAAGCCGAAAAGGCATCGCGCGCTCGATGAGGAGCCATTTTGCGCCCGACAATGAGGAAAGCGCCGTCGAACTCGAGTTCAGCATCTCGCTAAACAAATACAGGATCAGGAGAACCATCGCGTTCGAAAAGCTCGGCGTCCGCTCGGGAAAACTCCAGAATACACCCGAGGAAGTATCGCTTGAAAACTTCAGAGCAGGATCATGGCAGGATATATCATCCACGAATAAAAGCGAAACCGATAGAAAAATTCTCGATCTCATCGGATTATCGCAGGAGGAATTTTCGCGGATCGTCCTGTTACCGCAGGGAGAATTCGCCCGCTTTCTTGGCCTCGGTTCAACCGACCGGAAAATAGCCTTATCAAAACTTTTTCCCGTGGAACAATACACGCGAGTCACAGAACTCGCGCGGGCCCGCGCACGGGATGCGATGACCCGAATAACCGAAACGGAAGACAACATCGCTTCCCTGCAAAAAAAATTCAGCAATGGTTCGTATGCGGCAGACAGGGAAAACCTCGAGCGGGAGATCGGCGCCTTGAGAGCGGCACAGTCTGGCCTTCGTTCCCGTCTCGGGGAAAAAACCGCCGAACTTGAAAAAGCGCGGGCTGCCGAAAGCAAGAGAGCGCAGCACGCACGGCTCACGGAAAAAATCCGCGAACTTGAAGAGCGTCTTCCGGAAATCGAATCGCAAAAAACGATACTTACCGCTTCCCGACGCGCTGCTCCTCTCGCGGTACGGCTTGCCAATCTCACCGCCCTCGAAAAAAGACTTTCCCTTCTGTCCGGTGAAATCCCCGAGCTTGCCGACGAACTTGAAACGCTCAAGACGAACATTGAAAGGCTCGAATCCAAAGAGGACGAATTCGACGGCAAGAAAAAAGAAAAAGACGCTCTCCTTCTCGGAAAAGAAAAGCTCCGCATGGCGGTTGATATAGCCCAGTCGCTCGAAGCCACGCGCGCCTCGCTCGAAGAAACCCAAGGGAAAATTCGCACGATCAAAAAAGAACTGGCGTCCTTCAAGACGGCTGAAGGCGAACTTTCAGCCCGGCTCGCCGATGTCGAATCGCTCGCGTCCGCGCTCGACGAGCGGACAAAGGAAAGCTCGATTGCCCGGGACGAACTTGAAAGGAAAAAACTGCTCAAAACGCTTTCGGACGACTGCGAGCGCGAACGCAAGGCGATAGGAGCGCATACGGCTGCGGTCGCCCACGCGAAGGAAGCGGCGGCGAAAAACGCGAGAGACCGCGAAATCGCGAAAGCCGAACTGGATGCGCTGACGGCGGAAGCGGACAAAACGCAAAAAACGGAAACGGCGGCGGGACTGGCGTCCCTTCTCGAAGAGGGAAAGCCCTGCCCCGTGTGCGGTTCCAAGAGCCATCCCGCGCCGGCGGTCAAAAAGGAAACGGACGCGTTCAGCATTGCGGAACGCATTGACGCAAACAGCCGCAGGATTGAGCATCTCGATAGCGAAGCGCGAACCCTTGAAAAGGAACTTGCGTCGCGCGAGGCGAATCTCGCGACCGCGGACGAGCGCCTCCGCACGCTGGGCGGTTCGTCCATCACGGAATGCCATGACGCCGAAGTGTTGACGCCCGATGAGGCGTCCCGCGCCGTGCAGGAAGCGTCGCATGCCATGCAGGAAGCGTCTGACGCGCTCAACAAGTCCCGCTCGGCCTGGCGCGAACGCGAGGAAACGCGCAAGAAAAAAACCGAGCTTGAAAGCGCGACATCGAAACGCAAAGACGAAATGGCGGAACTCGATAAAACGGCCGCAGGGCTAAAGACCGAAATCGCCCATAAAACCGACCGTTATCGGGAAGCCTTCCCCGAACGGATAAAAAACGACAGGGCAGAAGCGGACGCGATTCCCGATTCCGCGGAGGCATCTGAAGCGCTTGAACTCTGCGCTTCCCGAATCCTTGTCATCGAAGCCGAAATAGAAACCCGGGAAACGGAACTCAAAGACCAACGGATAAAAAGATCGGCGCTTGAGGGAAAAAAAACGGAACTGGAGCGGAGCATCAGGGAAATCGAAGGCGAAAAAAGAGATGCCGCGAAAGCATTTGCGTCCGCATGCACGACCGCTTCCTTTCCCGACGCCGACGAAGTCGCGAAAGCGATTCGCACTGACGAAGAACAGTCGCTGATCGAATCGCGTATCGAGGCGTTCGAAACGGAATATGCCGACGCAAAAACCCGGCTGGAACAAACCCGGCAGGAACTCGCTCTCTGGAACGGAACCGACGCTGCAAGCCTGATTGCGGATATCGCGAAACTCGATGCAGGGATTACCGAAAGCGGACTGGAGCTTGAAACGAAAGCCTCTGCGCTTTCCGCGCTTGACTCGCTTAAAAAGCAATGGGACTCGCTAGAAACCGAACGTGCCGACCGTTCCCGCGACGGAAGCCGAATGGCAACCCTCGCGAACGACCTTACCGGAATAAATCCCGCAAACACAAGCTTTGACGCATGGATACTCGGCATGTATCTTGAGGAAATTACGGCGTACGCAAACATCCGCCTTGAAAAAATGAGCGAAGGGCGATACCTGATCAGGCTTAACGACAGCTACCGCAAAAACGGGGGACTCGCCGGACTCGAACTCGAGATACTGGACGCGTTCACCGGAAAGGCTCGCCCCTCGGGAACCCTTTCCGGCGGCGAAACCTTCATGACCTCAATCAGCCTGGCCCTCGGCCTTGCCGACTCCATCCAGTCGCGCTCGGGAGGCGTTCAGCTCGACGCGGTTTTCATCGACGAAGGATTCGGCTCGCTCGACGAGGCAAGCCTCGAGCGCGCCATCACCATACTGGACGAAATTCGGGGCAGCCGAATGGTCGGCATCATTTCGCATGTCGCCGACTTAAAAAACCGCATCCCGAACCGCGTGGAAGTTATCAAGACCGCCGGCGGTTCCCTCATCAGACAGGAGTAGATACATGACTGAAAGCGCGCTCTTCACCGATTTTTACGAATTGACCATGGCCCAGGGCTACTGGAAGCGTAACATGAATACCCTTTCGGTATTCGACATGTTTTTCCGCCGGCAGCCCTTCAACGGAGGATTTTCCGTTTTTGCGGGACTCGGCCCCCTGCTTAAAACTATAGAGAATTTCCGCTTTACCGAAGAAGATATCGAATATCTTGCCTCGCTCGCCCTTTTCGAAAAAGGCTTTCTCGACTACCTCGCTGCGTTTCGCTTTTCGGGCGATATCTGGGCGATGGACGAAGGGTCCATAGTGTTTC
>Ga0302293_10001448_pt1 | contig 11704 bp, 9 predicted proteins | sample III_Fen_N2_2_FD_198758 | JGI IMG/M metagenome (GOLD analysis project Ga0302293, IMG submission 198758) | Peat permafrost microbial communities from Stordalen Mire near Abisko, Sweden - III_Fen_N2_2 | ecosystem: Environmental > Terrestrial > Soil > Wetlands > Permafrost | place: Sweden: Abisko... | reverse complement strand
GATAACCCTGATTTCGCGTGCGCGGAAGCCGAGCGCGCGGAAAGCTTCAAGCCCGCCCCGCATGCCGAAGATCGCCGCTTCCATCGCGGCTCTGGAAATATTTTCGCGCGAGCAGTTCGCCGAAGTCAGGCCTACGATGCTTGCCCTGCCGTTCGGAAGGTTCGGCGTGCGCTCTCCGTTGAAGAAGGGGAGGAACACGACTCCGTCGGCGCCTATCGGGGCTTTCGCGGCGCCCGCGTCGAATTCCTTGACGTCAAGCTTGAAAAGTTCGCGGGTTTCTTCCGTCGCGACCGTGCAGTTCATTGTGCAAAGCAAGGGGAGATATCCGCCCGTTGAGGAGCTGAAGCCTGAAAGACCGTTGAGCGGGTCGGCGACGGGGCTGTCGGAATAGCCGTAAAGCGTGCCCGAAGTTCCGAGGCTCATCGTGAGGAAACCGTCGCGGACGGTACCGGTACCGATGGCGCCCATCATGTTGTCTCCGCCGCCCGAGGAAACGGGAACGCCCTCGGGAATGCCGAACATTTTGGCGGCTTTCGCCGAAACTTTTCCGCCGGCCTTGTGGGATTCGACGAGGCGGGGAAGAAGGCCGAACAGGGTCGGGTCGATAAGGCCGCACATTTTTTGCGACCACTGTTTGCGTATGCCGTTGAAGAGAGCCGTACCGGAAGCGTCGCCGCATTCGGCGTAATACGAGTCGGTAAGGAGGAAGTTGAGATAATCGTGGGGAAGCATGATGTAGCGGAGCTTGGCGAATGCCTCGCTTTTATGGCGCTTGAGCCAGAGTATTTTCGGCGCGGTGAAACCGGGAAGCATAAGGTTGCAGACTTCCGCGATAACCGCGTCGGCGCCTCCTGCGGCATCGGTCAGAATTTTGCATTCTTCGACAGTCGAGGTATCATTCCACAGTTTTACGTTGTAGAGGGCCTTGCCGTTTTTATCGAGCGGGACAAATCCATGCTGATGGCCCGAGATACCGATTGCCTGTATCGTCGCGCGGTCTGCGGCGCTGAAGGCGGCAAAGCATTTGGTGAGCGCGGCGTCGTACCATTCGACTTTCTGTTCGCGCGTTCCGTCGTTTTCCGCGATAAGGTCAACGCTTTCCTGCGCTTTTGCGATAATCTTTTTGGTTTCATAGTTGTAGAGAACCACTTTGATGCTCTGGGTTCCCATATCGATTCCGGCTACTGTCTTCATTAAAAAATGCCTCCATCTCGTTATTGTGGCAATTATACGTCAGGAATCGCACATCGCGGTATAGTTTATACTGATTTTATATATCTAAAATTGATATTTCCGGTGAATTTATGTATACTACGGCTATGAAAATCGAGGATACGGTATTTGTCTACCGGTTAATCAAGGATGCCTCTCCGCAGGGATTCGGCGGCTCAGTTCTGCCTGACCGGCTTTCCTGGCACGGCCGATATCATGCCCACACTGCACTCGAGTTCGAAATACACTTTTTCCTTGAAGGCTCGGGGTCATTTTTATGCAATCAGACAAAGTATCCGATATCGGGCGGCAGGCTTTTTTTGACCGGTCCCCGCGAGTTTCATTCTATTGTACCCGAAGCCGTATCATCGCCTTTAACTTACTATGCCGTTCTTTTTTCGTTTGACGAAAGCGAGGAAGCGCTTTTGAGCATTCTTCGTTCTTCGCTCGCAAGCCGGCAGACGGTTCTTTCCATAGACCAGAACTTCCGCTTTCAATTTGAGGACCTTTTGCAAATGGCGAAATCTCCCGATTCAGCGCTTGTCGAGTCGGCCCTGCACTTGCTTACGAGCTTTTTATACCGCTGGTTTGGGCGGCAGGGAACCGCACAGGTAGCTCCTGCGCAAAAACAAAATAACCGCATGCATACGGAAAAAGCGCTCGCGATGATGAAAAAAAGCGTGCGCGAAAACGTCCGCGTGGAGGATTTTGCCCGCAAACTGGGGCTTTCGGACGAGCATTTTATCAGGATTTTCGGGGATGAGGTCCACATGACTCCCCATCAGTATTTTATCCGGTTGAAGGTTGAAGGCGCGTCCGGATTATTAATTTCGACGGACAAGCCGATCGGCGAGATTTCCGCCTGGTTCGGCTTTGAAAACCAGTTTCACTTTTCGCGCGTTTTCCGTAAATGTACCGGCATGTCGCCGGCAGCCTACCGGCAGACATATCTGCAGATAGTCGACTTTACCTGAAGTGCGCCTTTCGTCGCCTGATGCCGCACCGGCTGAGTGCCAGCTGGCACTCGGCGGGCTGACTGATCAGTATTCGCTTTTTTTCGTGCCGGTTCCCGAAGATTGGGTTCCAGACGCGCCGCTTCCAGCCTCTCCGGCGATCAGCGCTTCGTTCGCGGTGTAATTGGTTCCGAGTCGGGCAGCGCCCATCTCGACGTAAGAAACGGCGGTTTTTTGGTCGCGGATACCGCCTGAGGCTTTTACCTTGATGCGTCCCTTCGCGGTTTCGACCATTATTTTGACTGCTTCCGGAGTCGCGCCGGCGGTCGAGAAACCGGTGGATGTTTTCACGAAATCGGCTCCGGCGGAAATGCAGATTTCGGTAGTGCGTTCGATTTGTTCTTTGCTGAGCTGACAGGTTTCGAATATCACTTTAAGCGGTATTTTTTTTGCCTTGCAGACTTTCGCGACTGCGCGAATATCGGCTTCTACGTAATTCCAGTCCAGTGAGCGGATCATGCCGTAGTTTGCGACCATGTCTATCTCATCCACGCCGAGCGTGATGTACGCCTTTGCCTCGAATGCCTTTACTTCGGTCGTAGTCGAGCCGTGGGGAAAGGCGAGCACGCAGCTCACGCCGGTTTCCGTATTTTTCGTCATTTTTTTTGCGAGTGCGATGTCGCAGGGGCGAACGCAGACCGTTTTGGTCTTCCACTTGATGCAGTCATTGATCGCGGCAATAGCCTCATCACGGGTCAGTTCCGGTTTGAGTATCGCGGCGTCAAGATAACGATTGATTGTTTCCATATAAGAAGTATAACATGACAAGTCTGACTTGGTCGCTTATACTTTATAACAATGATACCGGTAAATATAATTTTGAGCGTGATTTTGTTTCTGAATACTCTTTTTTCGGTACTTTTGGCCCTCTATTCTTACAGTCGCAGAAAAGCTGATAATTCCGCACTGGCATTCTTTTTCTTGCTTCTTTTCAGCTCGATATATATGTTTGGAAACGGCTTTTTGCTTCAGGCTTCCGATCTCGATAGTATTTTTAGGTGTATCAGTTTTGAGTACCTGGGTATAGCTTTTATTCCTGCCTGTTTTTTTTGGCTTGCGGTCAGTTTTTCGCCGGAGAGGGAAAAATATCTTGTCGGACTGGTTCCGGTCTCATTTCTTCTTTCAGCGTTGATTTTGATCGCTGTCTGCACAAATGACCTGCATCATCTCTATTATACCGATATTCGGCTGGACTTATCGGCTCCGTTTCCGAGCGCCAAACTTTATCGCGGCCCCCTGTCATTGGTCAAAACGATTTTTTACATTTGCGGCATGTTTTTCGCGATTATGCAGTATTTCAGACGGGCATATGATACAGGAGGCATCGATCGCAGTCGTATGATGTTTTTGATTATGCCCTTTACGCTGGGAATCGTCGTGCAAGTTGTTGCCATTGCGGGCATCGTGCCCTGGAGTATCGATATAGCGCCATTCTTTATTCTATATGTCAATGGAATTTTCGCATGGGGAATCCTCGGCAAGGATCTTCTTGACATCAGATCGCTTGCGAGAAAATTGGTATTCAGCGCCATGGACGAGGGGGTGCTCGTCCTGCTTCCCGATCGCGAGATCATTGACTGGAATCCCGCGGTGTTCGGTTTTTTTCCGGCCGCGGAAAAGAATCTTGACGGAAAGAAACTTGATTCGGTTTCGGCCCAACTTTCCGTTATATATGAAACGTTGCCATCCGGATCATTCGGGGAGTTCGAGATTCAGGACGGGGATTTAACGAAGTACGTATCCGTCAAATCATTGGTGATTTCCGGAAAGAACACGAGAAATACCGGAATCGCGCTTGTGCTCCGGGATATTACCGAAACAAAACGGCATATGACCCTTCTCGAAGAGCTCGCGATCCATGACGGACTGACCGGGTGCTTTAACCGCCGGCACTGGATCTCGCAAGCCGAAAACGAATTTATGCGCGCAAAGCGAAATGGACGCTCATTGTCCATCATCATGATCGATATCGACAATTTTAAGGCCGTAAACGATACCTGGGGCCATGCCATGGGCGATAGGGTTCTCGTCGCCGTGACGGAATCTCTTTTGGGCGTTCTGCGAGCGACGGATTTTTTCGGGCGTATTGGAGGCGAGGAATTCGCGATTATTCTTCCCGAAACCGATCTTGCGACGGCCGAACTTATCGCCGAACGGCTCCGCGCGGTTACCGAGGGCACTGATACATGCCTGGAAAACGATGTGGTTTCCATAACGATCAGCCTTGGAACGACGTCTTTATCCCACTCGGACTCTGCCCTGTCCGCAATGCTCCGCCGGGCGGACGAGGCATTGTATCGCGCGAAGGAAAATGGCCGGAACAGGGTAGAAATTATATAGATCGACGCCGAGCGATGTGCTATAGTGCTTTACATGAAATATCGCGATACCAGGGATGCGTCCCGCCAGGTTTCTTTCAAGACTGCCGTGCTACAGGGAATGGATCCGGAGACCGGAGGTCTCTATGTACCGACGGAGATTCCGGCCCTGCCGAGATCCTTCCTCTTTCGCAATCCGTCGCCGTCGTTCCGCGACATAGCCTTTGAGGCGGCCAAGCCATTTGTAGAAGGCGAGATACCGGACGACGAGCTCATGGCTCTCATCGTTGATGCCTATCCTTTTACCGCCCCGATCACTCCCATAGACCCGACCACCTACGTTCTCGAGCTTTTTCACGGTCCGACCTGCGCGTTCAAGGATTTCGGCGCGCGTTTTATGGCGCGGATGATGGCGTATTTTAACCGCGGCGAAAAGGATACTCTCCATATTCTGGTCGCGACTTCGGGCGATACCGGAAGCGCCGTCGGAAGCGCCTTTTACGACGTCCCCGGCATCGACGTGACCATTCTCTATCCCGCGGGAAAGATTTCTCCTTTGCAGGAAAAGCAGCTTTCTACCTTTGACAAAAACGTACGTGCCCTTGCGGTTAGCGGAACCTTCGACGACTGCCAAAAGATGGTCAAAACCGCGTTTACCGACGAGGCTCTTCGTGGAAAACTCCGCCTCTCGTCCGCCAATTCAATTAACATTTCCCGGCTCCTGCCGCAATCCTTCTATTATCTTTACGGTTCCCTGCTTATTTACCAGCGCTGTCGCTACGACAGCAAGATCGAGGGTGCCTCTCTCATCGTGACCGTTCCCTCCGGTAATTTCGGCAACCTCACTTCAGGCCTCATGGCGCAGAAGATGGGCGCGCCGATCCGCGGTTTTATCGCCGCGACCAACTCGAACCGAACGATTCCGGACTGGCTCACTTCGGGCAAGTATAAGGCCCGACCCTCGGTCGCGACCCTGTCCAACGCGATGGACGTCGGCGCGCCGAGTAATTACGAGCGCATCTCCTCGATGTTCTCGGTTGAAGAAGCACGGAAGCTCATAGCGGGATACTGGCTCGATGACCAAGGCACGATGGACGCGCTCCGCTCCTGCCACAATCGAACCGGCTACATCATCGACCCGCACGGAGCCGTGGCATGGAAAGCCTGGGACGACGTACGTTCCGGGGCAATGGCAAGTTTACTGAACGGAAACGTCACCCAAGCGGGAAAACCGGGCTTGCAGGGAAACGCGAAAACCGCCCCCGAATGGGCCCGCGACTGCGCCGACGGAAAATGCATCGGCATGATCCTCGAGACCGCTCATCCGGCTAAATTCGGCGAGACCGTCAAAGCCGCGACCGGCCGCGATCCCTCGCTTCCAGAGCGCCTCGAAAAAGTGCTCATGCTCCCGGACCGCTCCACAGCGATGTCGACTGATTATGCCGAGTTCAAGGAATGGTTGTTGAAGAATTTGTAGGAAAGCAACCTGTAGGAGCTCGTTCCCAAATTCCACCGTCGGTTAATTACTTTGCCGTAATAAAGACCTCTCCGTTTTCGGCATCTCCTTTTCTTCGTACGACAAGCTGGCCCGACGATTCCAGATCCTTGATGGTATGTATGACCGCTTCCTGCGCCGCGCGGATTATGTTCGGTCCGCCGTCGGCGGTCAGCATATTGGCCTGAAGTTCTTTTCTTTTGTCAGATTCAAGATTTTCCAGAATGTGATTGCGCGTGCGGGTATCGGTGCCTTTTATCGCAACTGCAAAAATATCCCGATCGGCATTCGCGGCAAGCATGCATACGGCCGATTTGTCACAGAGTATCAAATCTTCGAATACGAACAGATTCCGCTTGATTTTTTCCGATTGCTCCGGAGCTACGATATCAAGATGATCGATAAGGCGCATCTCGGTAAACCGGTCAACATGATTGAGAATGCCGATTAATTCCGGAAGGGTGATGCACGTGCCATAAAGAGCGATGAACTCTTTTCCCCTGTCAATACCGCCGATGGCGGTGAGCGTTTCGTCGTCGAAATCGCTGTTCAGGAGTACCGCTTTCGCAAAGTTTGTTTGCGCGGAAAGCGAAAGCCGCTCGAGTACATGAGCGCCGAGGCGCAACGTCTGAATCTTGTCCATAATTTTCTCCTCGAGGAAGAGGTTTTCTTTTGGCTTGACCGTAACGCGCGTGTTACGTAAAGCTTTCGCATGTTCTTTTTTGATACGCTGCCTGCTTTCATAAAGTCGGCTTTTTACCAGACCCTCGCTTACGTTCATCACCGATGCGATTTGGCGCAGGGAAAGAGACGCGACAAAGCGCAATTCCAGAAGCATCCTTTGGTCGTCATTCAGTTTTGAAATTATGATCGACCATTGTGCCCTGTCCATCCCGAATTGAGATTCGGCAAAGCGTTCCGTTTTCCCGTCGGCATGAGCGTCGATATTCTCCACCCGTACGATGTTATGCCGTTCTCTACCCTGCTGTCTTAATCTGGTTCTGGATACATTCATTGCAATGCTCCAAAGCCAGGAAGGGAAAGCCGATGCGTTTCTCAAACATTTCAGTTCGGTCCATGCCCGGATAAAAGATTCCTGTACGACATCTTCGGCCGTATCGCGATCCTTCACCACCGTCAGGACCGAAGCGTAGAGCCTGCCTTGAAAAAGATGCACGAGTCTGCCGAAATCATCGTTGTCCCCAAGCTTGGCGCCCGTTATCAGTCTTTGTAATTCCATACTTCCTCACCAGTATAGACGATGAAAAGGGCATTTGGTTGGAAGAAAAAAAAAGAGTGGGGCTGTCCCCAAATCTTATTCAATGTCCAAAACAATTTTTAAACTGCAATTTATTTTGGTTAACATGACTTTCGGCAGCATCGATACAAATTGCGTAAAAAATGATTTATCAAGTGTGATAATTTGTGAAAAATTTATAACGGATGATTTATCCAATCCGGAGTCGGTTTTTTCCATAAGTATATTCGCAGGGGCTTTCGCTAAATTTAAATTTGAAGTTATTACCGCACAAATTACGGTGTCTATTGCGCTTTTATTAAATGGATCTGCCTGAATAACCAACACTGGCCGAGCTTTTCCTGGTTCCGATCCGCGAGGGGCAGGTAAACGAGCCCACCATATTTCCCCTTTAATCATTACCATTCTTCCTTGGTGAACAAGTTGTCATTTAGCTGATTTATTTCTTCATCAAGCTTTGAGGAATTATTTCTGTATATTTCATTCAGCGTAGCAGTTATCGCATCTGGTTTATGGGTTTTGACAAATTCAAGAATTGCCATTGAATAGAGTTTGCTTCTCGAAAGGCCAAGCTGCCGGGCCGTTTGTTCAGCTTCATTGTATATTTCTGTATCAATCGAAATTGCTGTTTTCATACGATGAAGTATAACTAAAGGTATAACATTTGTCAAAGTCAAGCTCGGGACTTGTCGATTTTTTTTCATATATTACTATTCTTCAGGAATGAAGAAGATGGCTGGAAAACTGAAACAGACGAAAGACAAAAAATGGGGTCAGACCCCATTCAAACTAATTGCCGAACATCGAGGCCAAGGGCAGTCGCTATTTTTTTTCGGGTACTGAGGCGCGTTTTGTTTGCTGATTCAAGTTGTGAGTAGGCGGCCTGGGTTATCCCTATGCGCGTGGCTACTTCGTTTTGTGTTAATTCCAGATACTCGCGCCAGGCGCGAATAATGCCCACTCCGTGAAGTTGTGTTTTTTGCACTACTTCATGCGGAATGACCGGTTGTTCCGTGTCGACTGTTCTGATCAACTTTTGGAAAAGCTGATATGGAATGACGGCGAACTCCGGTTTGCCGTTCGCTCCGTTGATATATTGGGTTTCAATAGGTACGTTCATCGCGTTTCTTGACCTCCTCGATATCCGTATGTATGATTAATCAACTTGATGACTTTCGGATTGGATTCAAATGTATCATCAAGTGCGCTGACTGCATTAACAATTTCAATTTGTACTGGATATGGAAGTTTGCGCAGTTGTGTTAGTGCTTTCGGTTTCTAGTTTATGGTTGTTTTCATAAAATAAGTTATTTATAAGTAATAGTCAAATACTTATAAGTATCGGGATGAAGACCCGACCGCACTGAACCTTTTAGAATCTGTTTCATTTTTCTCATGTGTAGTATTTCTACACAAAAGAAGAAGTTGGCTGGAAATGTGGGGGACAGACGTAAAAAAAAGACCCGACAAGAGGGTCTTTTTTCTAATGAGGTTTTCGAGAGTCAGTTTTATTAATACAGTCTTGCGTTTACTATTGCCTGAGTCAGATCGGCTTTGGTGAATACATTGTCGTTGGCAAAAAAAACTTTTCCCGTCAGTCTGCCTTCGAGATATTTTACGGTTACATCGACCGCGGTGGGTCCATAATCGGGCGAGTCTTCGCATGAGGCGTACATATCGCCGTTGAGTACCGCTTGAAGTGCTGCCCTCATGGCGTTAATTGACAACACTGTAATCTGTCCACTTCCTGTTCCGGGTGTTTTTCCTGCGGTCTTTAAAGCATCTATTGCGGCAAGGGCCATTCCATCGTTGTGTGCAAAAATTACGTTTATCTCGGGGTGAGCGGTTAGCTGCGCAGCTGTTATTGTTTTGGCGGTCGCATTGTCCCAGCTAGCAACGGCTACTGAAGTCACAATTGAGTAGGTAGCATTTTTCGCGATGACGGCGTCAAATCCTTTCTTTCGGGCTGTTGCGGCGACGTTACCGGTTGGTCCTTCGAGTTCAAGAATTTTAACAGTTCCCGTTCCCTTGAGAGCGACCAGCTGATCGGCGATTTTTTTTCCTTCAAGTTCGAGATCTGAAGTGATTTGGGCGACATATAAAGACGCGTCTTCGGTGATCGTTCTGTCGTTAAATATTACCGGAATTCCGGCGGCCTTTGCTTCGCCAAGAACGGTAGTCCAGCCCGTTTCCTGGATCGGCGTTAGTATAATAGCGTCTGCTTTTTGCGCGATAAAGTCGCGGATCGCGGCAATTTGAGTTGCTTGATTACCATCACCGGCACTGAAAAGCAGCGTTGCGCCTTGTGTCGTTATTGCATTCTTTACTGATGTAGTGTTGGCATTCCTCCAATCGCTTTCTGTTCCTTGCTGCGAGAACGCAAGTTTGAGATTTGACGCGACTTTCCATTTGGCAAAAAGTGTCAGTGTCGTGTTGCCCGAATACGTTGCGCCTGCGGCGTAATCGGTACCGCTTCCGTCCATCGAGGTATTCCACCCGGTAAAGGTGCAGCTTTTGCGCGCGAGATTCCCCGAGTTCGACGCGAGCGTTAAATCGGTGTTTTCTGTTTTGGTCTGCGCCGAAGGAGCGGTTCCCGATGTACAGTTGTTGCTGTCATAAGTGATGGCGTACGTCGCATTTGTAGTTGGAGTTGGTGTTTCAGTTACATCATTTTTGCAAGAAATGCATATCATCGCGATCACAAAAGCAAATCCGATAACTTTCAATACGTTTTTCTTTTTCATTGCCGATAATCTCCTCGTATTTTTGAATGTTTGTTTTCATTCAGCCATAAAGAATCTCATTGATTTCCTTAAACTGTCAATAAAAATGAATTGTTTATATAGCTGAACCTTTTCGGTTATCGACCCGTGTTTTTACCTCTCTTCAATCGATACAGCTTAGCTCCATGATACGGAACGATGGGCGCGAAAATTCCTTCGCGTTCGCCGAGATCCTCGCCCGTCCAGAGATCGCGGATAAGCATCGGAGTATGATCGGCGATATCATCGAACTTGTCGAGATCGCCGAGATTACCCAGTTCGTCGAGATTCAAATCGATCTTGATGCCGGGTCCCATGTCTTCGTTCTCGTCCGTGCCGACGACCGTGAAGATACGCACGTGCGGGTCGGTGTCGTTTTTGTTTTGCGGATCGACGCTTGCGGTCGCACGGAAACTAACGGCGCCGGCGGGCAAGGCGTATTCAATAACCGCAGTGGCCATCGCTCCCAATCCGATAACGTTGCCGTCGATATCTTTTTTTATCGCGGCGCTGTCCCACTGGGCGTCGGCGCTTGTCCACTCCTGATCGGTTAACGGGCGCTCTGAACCGTCAGCCATGACAAGGCGCGGGTCATTCCATAAAACAGGGGTGAAGTTGTCCGCTTCGGCGACTGGTTCTGCAACGAGGAAAAGTTTCTTGCCTTCGCGTACGTCAATGTCTATTACGGCGTGAGTGGCGGGATTGCTCGAAACGCTATCAGTATATTGATGGGCGTTTTGCGGGGTAAGACGTATGCGGTCACGAGTGTTGAAAAGGGCAAGATATGTATCGCCGTTTGTGGGATCGATAGCGGTCCACGCGATGAGGCCGTCGTGGTCAAAGTGAGGACGGTTGCGCTCGCTCTTCTGGTTTACGGCGAGCACATCGTCGTTGGTAAGAAGCGAGAGTGTGAACAGATCGGTTTTGGTCATGTCTCCCCCGTGCATCAGGGGCGAGCGTGCGATCGACCACAGCGTCATGAGCGTGATCTGTTCGTCTTCGGTGAAGCGCGTGGTTCTCTTTCCGAGCACCAGAGTGCCGAGCGGGAGCATGTCTGCGTCCGGCCAGGCGCCGTCTCGCCGATGAGGGTTCCATTGGGCAAGGCGGCGGAATTGCTCGCGCAGCGCAAGCCAGCGGTCCCAGAAGTCGTCGCTGATGCGCCAGAGATTTGCGTGCGCGGTGACGTGGTCCGCCGCGCGGATGTCCGTGGCTCCGGGAGAGAGACTTAAGACCATTGATCGTTCCGTTTTGTCGATGGCTTTGCGTATCGCTTCTATTTCGCTTTGATTTTGAAAATACGGACGGCTCAGGTCATCAACCTTGACGTAGTCGATGTCCCATTCGGCAAACTGCGCGAATACTGAGTCGTAGTAATCCTGCGCGCCGCCCTTGCTCATATAGACGCCGTACATGTCGGGATTCCACGGGCACACATGAACACGGTCGGCAATATCATCGGCATGAAAAGACGTTCCATAAATCGGCAGATTTTTTTCGACGGCCTGTTTTGGAATGCCGCGCATCAGATGAACGCCGAACTTGAGGCCGAGTCCATGTATATAAGATGCGAGCGCCTTGAAGCCGTTGCCGTCAGCCGCCGACGGGAAACGGTTTACAGCGGGCTGCAGGCGGCCAAAACCGTCCAT
>Ga0302293_10001447_pt1 | contig 11706 bp, 11 predicted proteins | sample III_Fen_N2_2_FD_198758 | JGI IMG/M metagenome (GOLD analysis project Ga0302293, IMG submission 198758) | Peat permafrost microbial communities from Stordalen Mire near Abisko, Sweden - III_Fen_N2_2 | ecosystem: Environmental > Terrestrial > Soil > Wetlands > Permafrost | place: Sweden: Abisko... | reverse complement strand
ACCTAATTGCCCAGTAACCTACTAAAAGGTTCAGGAAAGATACAACCTTTAAAATTAAAAAACAAGATTTTCGGATATTTTTATCATTATCAATGAAAAATAATAACCAACATATTATACATCAGGTCAATCTGGAAGTATTTTCCAACTCGGAGCAGCGAGCTTTTCGCCTTAAAAACGAGTTAGACAGCTTTCTAAAAGAAGATTTTTTGCCTGATATTGAACACTTATTTGATGCGATAATTCCAAACAACCAAATAATTAGATACGATTCAATTGATCTCGAAATCAATTTAAACACAAACGAATCACTTGAAATTGCAAGAGAATTGTTGATAGAACAATTGCGAGCCAAAGTTCAATTTTCGGTTCCGGAGTATTCGTTACAGCTACCTGCCCCAGGAATTATTGATGGTTCAACAAAATCAGAAAACAATCATGAAAAGCCTTTCGTATCCGAACCAATTTCGGATGAAGAAGACGCTTTGCTATATTTTCTCGAAACCGGACAATTGCCATGGTTTTTTGATCCGATGGAATTTACAACTTCCATTGAGAGCAAATCAATTTCCATCTTGATTCAGAATAAAGTATTTATCCAGAAATTGAAGTCTGTTTTCATCACAAATCCAAACTCACTGGAAAGGTTTGTGCAACAAATGAATCTGAAAATTGCAGTAGAACTAATTTCTCATTTAGCAAACAATCATGCAATCGATAAGAAAAAAATAAAATCTGAATTAATGCAGTTACCTGACCATTTAAAGGTTTCAACGTGCAAACTGATAATTGGCAATCTAATTAAACTTGACCAACAAACGCTGGCCGGTACATATAATGAAATTTCCGAAAGCTCTTCGTTGCCAGTAATTAAAACCATTTTGAAGATGGTTGGATTGAGTTTTCTTAGCGAAAATAGGCTGACTGCGAAAGCGCCAGACAATAAAAATCCTTTAGTAAATGAAATTTTCAATCAGGAATTAGGAAATAAAAAACCTTCGAAAAGCGGCGTCGATCTTAAATCTATCTATATACAGAATGCCGGAATGATATTGGCACACCCATTCATTAGCCAGCTTTTCATCCAAACAAGTTGTGCCGATGAAAATAAAAATCTGTTGCCTGCGAAAAAGCAAAAGGCTGTTCAGTTGCTGCACTATTTGGCTTCAGGCGAAGAAACTGATATGGAGTTTAACCTGACTTTCGAAAAATATTTATGCGGATTATCCGTCGAAACACCTTTGATCCGAACTTCCGAAATTGGAGAAACAGACAAAATGGAATGTGATGAAGTGCTACGATCGATTGTTGATTACTGGCCCGAATTAAAAAACACCTCACCCGAAGGCTTGCGACAATTATTTTTTCGCCGGAATGGCAAACTCGATTTGAATCAAACACCTCACAAACTATACGTTGAGCGCAAAGCTCAGGATGTACTTCTTGATAAATTACAATGGAACATTTCAATTGTAAAACTACCGTGGATAAACGATCTGTTATATGTAGAATGGTAAATTATGAGAACAAGAACAAGCAAATCAGAAACTGAAAGCCAAAATAAATCCGCTTTTTTTCAGAACCAAAATAATTCAGGTTTTTTTGCTGCCAATGGCGATTTGCAGGTTGGGCAGCCCGGCGATCAGTATGAAAATGAAGCTGATCGAATGGCAGAACTCGCTTTGGCAACTCAGGGGAATAGCCTAATTGCACGAAAAGAAAAAAATGAACTCAATCTTCCAAATGGATTAACGGAATTTGAAGAGAGCAATATGGCTTCTGAAGGCTTTGCAGATGCTACCGTCGAAGAAAAACTGAGAAAAAACAATGGAGACGGGCAAAAATTGGATCCAGGAATTCGTTCTCAAATGGAAAACAGCATGGGAAGCGATTTCAGTCGGGTAAACATACATGCCGATCAGGAGGCAGCCTATTTGAGTAACACCCTCGGGGCGCAAGCCTTCACGAATGGAAATAATGTTTATTTCAATCAGGGCAAATACAATCCAAATACCAATGAAGGCAAGCATCTTCTGGCACACGAATTAACTCACACCATTCAACAATCGGGACAAGTTCCGTCGACTTTACAATTCACTATTGGCGACAACCGCGATTTATTTTCCGATCGATTTGCAGGCGATCCGGTTCTGGAAGCCTGCCTCGACGGAGAAAGAGTTTTGCAACAGGGCAGTAATGGCGATGCGGTTACCAAAATCCAGCAAGCACTGATTGATGCAGGATTTCCGCTTCCTCAGTTTGGTGCAGACGGCTCTTTTGGCACTGAAACAAAAAACGCATTAAAAGATTTTCAGCTGGCCTCGTCGCTGGTTGATGATGGCAAAGTTGGCCCGGCAACCATGTCGGCCCTCGATGGGCTTTTTTCGATGGGTGATCCGGTGCTTCCACCAGCCGTTCCGGTTACTCCAACGCCGGGGACAGCGCCAACCGTAACTTCACAAACCATCAGCATTGCTCCGGATAATAGTCCTGACAACCGAACTACGGTTGGTGTGGGCGAACGAGTTTTATTTTCATCAGATCTGGCCGGAACCTGGACTGTAACGGAGGGTCACATCATCGGGATTAACAACGGGCAAACCATGGTTTGGGAAGCTCCGCCTATTGCGGCAACTCCCACGATCACCCTCACCACAACATCAGGAATACAATCCATGAATTTTACAGTTGTTGCTCCTGATTCAATAACAATGGTGGTTGCCAACCACGAACCTATTCCGGCAGGAACTGCTGGAGCTTGTATGATTCAGAATGTAACTGTCAATCCTCTATCGGTTAATTTTGGCCGCACCCAGTGGCTCGAAGTTCCTGGTCCGGCTACTAATGTCACCGGATATTTCACCAGGTTTTCTGCTGCAAACCTGAGACACCACCCCAACCCCAGGTATTTGCCGTTTAACGATATCAACTCCGGACTTACCGATCATGCAGCTTATCATGGGGCTCCGGCTCCCTTTTCCGATGGCACATTTGAGTGGGTGATCCCTAATCGGTATAAAATTGATGGAGAAACCGATGCGCAGGGCCGGTTTTTCGAAAATACCACTCAGTCATTCTTTATGTTTGCCGATGGATCTATGATGGTCACTAAAGAACAGGCTTTTGTTTTTAGAACGCTCAATAACATTGTGATTTAAACCATGGAAAATCAACTTGAAATAGAATTGGTGATTAGTTCACAGAAGATTTGGTTAAGCGAACTTCCTAAACTTGAGATAGGTGTAAAAATCACCAACCACAGTAACGAACATTTGCCAGTTAACCTTTCTCGACTTGCTTTGTTTGTTGATTCGACGCGAAGTGTGGCCTGGGACCTCGCTATGCAAAACGGAACACTGATCAATCTGAGACTGGCTCCCGGGCAAAGCGAAACCATTCAGTGGAAAATGGGCGAAGCACTATTTGAATCAGCAGGTAAATTTCGATTGGTTCTTTCTTACGAAGAAAAAATCAGAAGTAAACAAATCATAGAAATATTAAACGATTCTGAAAAATGAGCCAGACCAACCATTTATTATTTCTGAAAAAGGTCGTTGAAGCAAGACTCGAAACGGAGTTGAAAGGAAATCCGGTTGAATTTCCAAATTATACTGAAAATAAAGGCGATAACTCAGAATTGGCTGACTATATCCGAAAGAACGAACTTTCCGACCTTGAAATTTTAACACTTTTGCTGGCTTTAGTTCCTCATCTTTCTCCCTCATTTTTTAGTTTAATCATTGGTTCATATTTACCTCAGGGTGGCGAATTCGTTGATTTTGGTGGTGCAAAAGGGAAAAATCATCGGGGAGTGATGCCCACGGGCGAAACCGTTTTATATGTGCTGGCCGGTAAAAATCAGGAACAGCGGGCAACATGCATGCAATTCTTTTCGGAAGACCATCTTTTTGCGCGACAGGGAGTTTTGTATTTGGAAGATGTACCACCCGGCGAACCAAAAATGAGCGGAAAACTTATCCTTGAAAAGGATTACGTTGATTTATTTACAACTGGCAGAGTTTCAAAACCCCGGCTAAGCAGCGATTTCCCGGCTCAACTCATCGAAACCGGACTGGAATGGAAAGACCTGATTCTGAACAAAAAAACGACTAATCAGATTGCAGAAATTGAAATATGGCTCAAACACAACGACACGCTTCTGAATGAGTGGGGCATGAAAAGCCGCATCAAGTCTGGGTTTCGCGTACTTTTTAGTGGCCCGCCAGGAACAGGAAAAACCCTTACCGCCAGCCTCCTTGGGAAATATACCAAACGAGATGTTTTTCGGATCGATCTTTCGCTGGTGGTTTCGAAATACATTGGAGAAACTGAAAAAAACCTATCCAAATTATTCGACAGGGCCGAAAATAAAGATTGGATTTTGTTCTTTGATGAAGCTGATGCCCTTTTTGGCAAACGAACCGGAGTTCGCGATGCACACGACAAATACGCCAACCAGGAAGTTTCTTACCTCTTGCAGCGAATCGAATCACACTCAGGATTGGTTGTTCTGGCAACGAACATGAAAAACAATATCGATTCAGCTTTCACTAGGCGGTTCAATGCAATCATCGAATTCGAAATTCCATCGCCACTCGAGCGTCTAATTCTTTGGAAAAATAACATTCCCACGAAAATCAAACTTAGTCCAGAAATAAATCTCGAAGAAATTGCCCAAAAATTCGAGGTGAACGGCGCAAATATTGTCAACATCATTCATTATGCCTGTCTGAAAACTATCGAAAATAATTCAAGAACAATCTCCTATTCAGACCTTTTGAACGGTATCCAGAAAGAGTACGTGAAAGAAGGCAAGATGATTAATCTAAATTTATAATTGGCTATCTAATTCAACATCAAATTAGTGATGTGATTGAAAATCCATTTAGCCCAATAAGAATCCATTTCTCCTTGATCTAACTTATAAAAACTTTGAGACGACCTGTTGCCCACTCAATTTTGTTTTAGCCATTTGAGCTTCTTCCAAAAAGAGAAAGCCCTGAATTACTCCAGAGCTCTCCGCCATGAAACTCTAACATACTTAACTACTTAGCTTATTAATTTTAATAAATTTTTCGGATCCAGTCATTGAAATTCCGCAACGACTAGGTGCAACTGTATCGTAAGTGTTTCCACATGTAGGGCAAACGTAATAAACGGTTGGTAATGATTTTACGGTTTTGCCTTGTAAAGCGGCTAAGGCTTTTTCGTAAAATACTTTATGCTTTTGCTCAGTTTTGTAGGCATAATTTAAGCTTACCAACGCTAGCTGATTTACAGCAATATTGGCATTGGTGATAAATTCAGGATACATCGTACTCGCTTCGTAACTTTCGCAGGAAATAGCATCTTCCAAATTTTCTTTGGTCGATTTTACTGTAAATTCAGGCTTAATTTCCGGAACTTTCAGATCCGATTCGCCTAACACTGCTTTATGGTTGGTCGCATGTATTTTTTCGGATTTTGATGCTGCCATAAACAACAAAGCAATCTCGTGGTAGCCTTCCTCTTCAGCTTTTTTACTGTATGCAGCATATTTCGCACTGGCAGTTGTTTCGCCTTTGTAGGCATCCTGCATGTTCTGGAAGTTAACTGTTTTGGCATCACCCAATAAGGCTTGTGATACTGAATTTTCCTTTACTTCCCTTATTAAATTTATATTGCTAGTGAACGATTGGAAAGACACAACTGTCGTAGTAGCTATGAAAACGATTACGATTATTGACTTTTTCATCTTTTGCTTATTTTGAAGTTTATTATAGATACAAATATGCACCCTTTCACATTTAAACTTCCTTCAGCGATTCTTAAAATCAGCTTAATAAATTCAATAGGAAAATTGTAGTATAAAAGTACTGCCGTTGTCGGGTTGGCTTTCAGCATCCAAGTTTATGTGCTGCAAATCGGCCAACTTTTTCACAATGGAGAGTCCAAGTTCGTTTCCTTTTATTGCAGAGCTTCTTAATTCGTCAGCACGGTAGAAACGATTAAAAATATTAGGGAGATCTTTTGCTGGGATTCCAATGCCATCATCTTTGATAGAAAGTGTTTTTGAAGTTTCGTTCCAGCTAGCCACGATATTTCCATTTTCTTTACCATACTTTATGGCATTGCTCAATAAATTGTCGAGTATCAATTCCAGATAAAGCTGATCGCCCATTACGGTAACATCTTCAGGAATATAAAGCTGTAGATTTATTTTCTTTTCGCCAACCTGCTTTTTCCATTTTTTCCCGGTAAACGAAATAAGTTCTGCCAAACAAATAGTTTCAGTCCTGACAGCATTACTGGAATCAATTCGAGCTAATTGGAGTAGCTGTTCGAGCAGCGTTTCAAGACGGTCGACTTCTTTGATCGTTCCCTCAATTTTTTCTTTATAAACCTGCGGATCACGCGGTTTCCGAATCAAGACTTCCAATGTTCCCCGAATTCCTGAAAGCGGAGTTCGAATTTCATGAGAAGCATCGCTGGTAAATTGTTTTTGTTGCAGCATACGCGCTTCTATACGCGCAAGCAATTCGTTAATAGTTTTGGTTAGCTTGTACAATTCATCCTGATGTTCGGGTAAAACCAAACGTGTAATGATATTTGAATCACTAATTTCGGATGCTGAAGCAATAAGTTGATTAACTGGCTTAATGGCTTTTGAAGCTGCCAATGAGGAAACAACAAACTGAACTATCAATACAATAGGGAAAGCGATTAGCAAGACCCAGATCAGGTTATTCAAAACGTTGTACGATTCCTGCTCCGAAACAGTAATTATTAGTTGCCCTATTTTTACACCAACCTCTGTCTTGATTGGGAAATACCCAAGCCGTATACGTTGTCTGTTGATTTCACCATTATAAAAAGTTCCATGGTTTCTATGCGGATTACTAAGAATCTGATCTTCCAACAAATTAGTTGAACGAAAAATTACTTTATTTTTTAAATCAGAAATCTATAGAAAAGTTGGATTTAATTCAACCTGACTGTGCTCAGCCTCATCCCATTCGGGCATTTCATTAATAATAATTGAATCGCGATTCCATGCGAGGTTGCTAAAAACTTCTCCTTAAAAAGGATTACGTTGATTTATTTACAACTGGCAGCGTTTCAAAACCCCGGCTAAGTAGCGATTTCCCGGCGCAATTCATTGATACCAAGCTAGAATGGAAAGACCTGATTCTGAACGAAAAAACGAATAAACAAATTGCAGAAATTGAGACCTGGCTCAAACACAACGACACTCTGATAAATGAGTGGGGCATGAAAAGCCGCATCAAGCCTGGGTTTCGTGTACTTTTTAGTGGCCCACCCGGAACAGGAAAAACCCTTACCGCCAGCCTCCTAGGAAAATATACTAAATGCGATGTTTTTCGGATCGACCTTTCGCTGGTAGTTTCGAAATACATTGGAGAAACCGAAAAAAATTTATCCAAATTATTCGACCGGGCTGAAAATGAGGATTGGATTTTATTCTTTGACGAGGCCGACGCCTTGTTTGGCAAGCGCACTGGTGTTCGGGACGCTCATGACAAATATGCCAACCAGGAAGTCTCTTACCTCTTGCAGCGAATCGAATCACACTCAGGATTGGTGATTCTGGCAACGAACATGAAAAACAATATCGATTCAGCTTTTACGAGACGGTTTAATTCAATCATTGAATTCGAGATTCTATCGACACCCGAGCGGCTGATTCTTTGGGGAAACAATATTCCCAAGAATATAAAGCTTGATAAAGATGTTAACCTGGAAGAACTCTCCCGAAAATTTGAAGTGAACGGCGCAACATCGTGAATATCATTCATTACGCCTGCCTGAAAACTATCGATAAAAAGTCGACAACAATCACCTACTTCGACCTTTTGAGCGGCATCCAGAAAGAGTAGGTGAAAGAAGGAAAGATGATTAATTTGAATTTATAATCGGCTATCTCATACAATATCTAATCACCTTCATTTTAAGCGAACTTATATAAATCTTTGAAATGAACCGGCAGCTTACTCTATCTAATTCTAAAATTGAAAACTTCTTCCAAAAAAGGAAGCCCCGGATTTCTCCGAGGCTTCCAACCTTAACACTTAACTTACTCGACTTAACTATTTAGCTTATCAACTTTAACAAATTTTTCAGATGCGGTCATTGAAATTCCGCAACGGCTTGGAGGAGTTGTATCATACGTATTTCCACAAGTTGGGCAAACGTAATAAACTGTTGGCAATGATTTCACAGTTTTACTTTCCAATGCGGCCAGCGCTTTTTCGTAAAAAACTTTATGCTTTTGCTCTGTTTTGTAGGCGTAATTTAAACTTACCAATGCAAGCTGATTTTTGGCAGTATTGGCATTGGTCATAAATTCAGGATACATGGTGCTCACTTCGTAACCTTCACCGGTAATAGCATCCTGTAAATTTTCTTTGGTCGATTTTACAGTAAATTCAGGTTTAATTTCAGGAACTTTTTGATCCGATTCGCCTAGCACTGCTTTGTGATTAGTTGCATGAATTTTTTCGGATTTTGAGGCTGCCAGAAACAACATGGCAATTTCGTGAAAGCCTTCCTCTTCTGCTTTTTTGCTGTAGGCAGCATATTTTGCACTGGCAGTTGTTTCGCCTTTGAAGGCATCCTGCATGTTCTGGAAGTTAACTGTTTTGGCATCAGCCACGACTGATTGCGATACTGAGTTTTTCTGAATTTCAGCTTTTGAATTTGTATTGCTGGTGAACGACTGGAATACAACAACTAAAGCAGCTGCTACGATAACCATTACGATTGATGACTTTTTCATTTTTTTCTGTTTTAAGAATTAATTTTATGGTACAAATATGCGGCACTGCACATTTAAACTTCCTTCAGCAATTCTTAAAATCAGCTTAATAAATTTAGGAAGGAAATTGCAACATAAAAGTGCTGCCTTTGTCGGGTTGGCTTTCAGCATCCAAGTTTATGTGCTGCAAATCGGCCAACTTTTTCACAATGGAGAGTCCAAGTCCATTCCCTTTCACTACCGAACTTCTGGATTCGTCGGCACGATAGAAACGGTTAAAAATATTGGGGAGATCTTTCCCAGAGATTCCAATGCCATCGTCTTTAATAGAAAGTGTTTTCGAAGTTTCATCCCAGTTAGCAATTACACTACCATTTTCTCTGCCATACTTGATGGCATTGCTTAATAAATTGTCAAGGATTAACTCCAAATAAAGCTGATCGCCCATCACGGTAACATCTTCAGGAACATAAAACTGTAGACTTATTTTCTTTTCACCAGCCTGTTTTTTCCATTTTTTACCGGATAACGTAATAAGTTCTGCCAGATAAATAGTTTCATTCCGGGCAGTATTACCAGAATCAATTCGAGCCAATTGGAGTAGCTGTTCGAGCAGCAATTCAAGTCGGTCGACTTCTTTGATTGTTCCTGCAATTTTTTCTTCATAAACCTGCGGATCACGCTGTTTGCGTATCAAGACTTCCAATGTTCCCCGAATTCCTGAAAGCGGAGTTCGAATTTCATGCGAGGCATCGCTGGTAAATTGTTTTTGTTGCAGCATACTGGCTTCTATACGAGCAAGCAATTCGTTAATAGTTTTGGTTAGCTTGTACAATTCATCCTGATGTTCGGGTAAAACCAAACGCGTACTGATATTTGTATCACTAATTTCGGATGCTGAAGCAATAAGTTGATTAACTGGCTTAATGGCTTTTGAAGCTGCCAATGAAGAAACAACAAACTGAACGATCAATACAAACGGGAAAGCGATTAGCAAGACCCAGATCAGATTATTCAAAACGTTGTACGATTCCTGCTCCGAAACAGCAATTATTAGTTGCCCTATTTTTACACCAACCTCTGTATTGATTGGGAAATAGCCAAGCCGTATACGTTGTCTGTTAATTTCACCATTATAAAAAGTTCCATGATTTCCATTCGGACTACTAAGAATCTGATCTTCCAACAAATTAGTTGAACGAAAAATTACTTTATTTTTTAAATCTGAAATTTGTAGGAAAGTTGGATTTACTTCAACTTGACTGTGTTCTGCCTCATCCCATTCGGGCATTTCGTTAATGATAATTGAATCGTGTTGCCACTCGAGATTGCCAAAGACTTCTCCTTTTTCAATTAAAATGTTGTTATCTAAATGGCTATAAGCAGTTTTGTATACCACTAAATAAATGGAAAGGAAAACCAACGCTGTAGTAAAAGCTACAGCAAGAGTATTAAAAAGTGCGATACGGTTTTTAAACTTAAATGTCATTAGTCGGTATCAATTTTATAACCCACACCACGTACAGTGGTGATGAGCGATGGGTTTCCGGTTTCATCCAACTTCTTGCGTAATGAATTGATGAACACATCAATCACTGAATTATCGTAATCAAAATGAATATCCCAAACCTTTTCAATAATGCGTGTCCGTCGGCAAACCTTTCCTTTATTCCGGAGGAGATATTCAAGCAATGAAAATTCTTTCTGGGTAAGTTCGATCTGCTTACCTTTTTTTGTAACTGTATGTTTTTCAATATTCAACGCAATATCGCCGGATGAAAAAACAGTGGTCTGAGTCTCATTTTTGCGCATCAAAACCCGGATGCGAGCAAGCAGTTCCTCAAACGAAAAAGGTTTGCGAATATAATCGTTAGCACCAGTTTCCAAGCCAAAAACAACATCATCCACGGTATCTTTTGCGGTCAGAAAAATGATGGGAACGACTTTATTTTCGAGCCGAACAGCCCGACAGATTTCAATTCCGCTCATTCCGGGTAACATCCAGTCGAGCAAAATCACGTCGTATTCTTCCAAATTATCAAGAGCCATTTGCAATCCTTTTTTACCGTTATCGGCCACATCAACGGCAAAGCCTTCTTCTTCCAATCCATCCCTGATGAAATTGGAAATAGAAGGCTCGTCCTCTACTATTAAAATTCGCATTTTAAAATTGGGTTATGATATTCACTCAAAGGTACAGAAAGCATTTAATCTTCACCATCCGGATTATTAAAATCGGGAAGCGCTAACTCAACGCCGGCACCGTGGCTATATACCAATTGACCACCCAGATAACCTGTCCGTGCAACCAATCCAACCAAAACAGTAAATAAGAGAATGCCTAACCATTTTGCCCAATTGCGGTTGTACCTGAAATAGTAAATTACAATCCGAAATAATCCGGTAATGATTGCAAGAATTAGCGTAAAAGTTGCAGCTTGTTCGTGCAATTCCATTGGTATTTTAAGTGGGCCTTCTTCAATTCCTTCACCGGCATAACCGCCAGTAAGATAAGCTACTGTAGCTCCCAAAGCTCCAAGGATTAAAAGGTAAAAGGCTGCCTGGCTGAAGAACTCCTTTTTAATAAAAAGTGCGATTACTTCCGAAAAAAATCCTGCCATTAAGAGAGCAATCGGGAAATGAATAATCATTGCGTGGAAGTGTGTTGCTGAAATCATAGTCTTTGTTTTTATTTACAAAGATTGCACAACCCATATTCAGGAATGATTAGGCTATTCTTAAAATTGGCTTAAATTGTGGATTGAAAATTTTGCTTGACCTGGATATACTAATTCTTCGCCAAGCCTTATCTAGCTTTATTTCCAACTCTAATTTTATGCACCTAATCTTATTTTCGGAAGTGAACTTTGATTTCAAAATGAAATTAAAACTGAATAAGTTCTTAGAATCTTTGTTATCTTGCTTTGATAATATTTTAGAAATAATACCAG
>Ga0302293_10001444_pt1 | contig 11727 bp, 10 predicted proteins | sample III_Fen_N2_2_FD_198758 | JGI IMG/M metagenome (GOLD analysis project Ga0302293, IMG submission 198758) | Peat permafrost microbial communities from Stordalen Mire near Abisko, Sweden - III_Fen_N2_2 | ecosystem: Environmental > Terrestrial > Soil > Wetlands > Permafrost | place: Sweden: Abisko... | reverse complement strand
CGAACCCGTTGACATGTGACGTTCTCCAAACGAAGGCTGCTCAGATCACAATGATCAAACAGACAGTCGACAAAACTGATTCGTTTCCAATCCCAATTTGAAAAGGTGCAGCGTTCGAACACGCATCTGGAAAACTCCAGAGCGTTACCTTCGCATCCGGATGCTTCGTCGCTTATAAAATGAGTGCAATCAATATCCAAATGCTGCCTCTGAGCGGTTTTGATGGTATCCGGCAGGGACTGGTCCTGAAGCGGTTCATCAATGGCAGGGGCTTGTATTGTCTCTTTGAGTAGGCCTCGTTCATGGGTAGCAGGCATGGCGTCTCCTTTGTGGAAAGCTTGACAGAACAAGCGTTTCTAGATATAATGACAAAAGCTCATGGGGGAGTAGTTGGCGTATAACGTTGCAAGTCAACATGCTGATCGGTTGTCGATCTGGCTTGCATTGAATAACGAGACTCATGTGCGGCCTTTGCCGCGCGTGTTGTCTTCCGGTATCACGTATCGGATGTTGCAAGCGGCATCCGATTTTTTGTTTGGAGTGGTGGATGTGGAACTGGTATTGATTGCTGTCGGCCTTTCGATGGATGCCTTTGCTGTATCTCTGTGCAAAGGCCTGTGCATGAAGAAACTCAACTATGGTCAAGCAACGGTGATAGCCCTGTTCTTTGGCGGGTTTCAGCTGATGATGCCTCTTGTGGGATGGTTGCTTGGCAAACAGTTCGAAAACTACATTACCTCTTTCGACCATTGGATTGCGTTTGGCCTTTTGTTCTTTATTGGCGGCAAAATGATCTGGGAGTCAATCCGCGATAAGGATGAGGAAGCCTGCCCTGTGGATCAGCGGTTAAATATCCGAGAACTGCTGATACTCGCGATTGCTACCAGCATTGATGCACTTGCGGTCGGTATCACTTTTGCGTTTCTGCAAACGCCGATCGTCCCTGCTGTTGTGGAAATCGGGATCATTACCTTTGGCCTCTCCTTTGGCGGTGTGATCTTGGGCAATAAGTTTGGTACGCGCTTTAAGCAAAAGGCTGAGATCGCAGGTGGAGCGGTTTTGGTTTTAATAGGGCTTAAAATTCTCTTGGAACATCTGGGTCTTTTGGTGCTGTGAACAATTCGGAGGATTCATCTTCGTCCCTGGTGCCATTGAAATCCGGGGTAAACCAGTCTGTGTTCTTTAATCGCTGCACATCTTCTCGACTTAACGCCGTTCCGGTACCAAGGCACGCATTACAGCGATAGCCGCAATCTGGACACACACAGGCGCTTTGCCGTTCATCTTCCTGTACCATAAACGCATCGCAATGGGGACAACCACAGCGCATACTTCTCGCCTCCTGTTTCTTTATGATTGCAAAGCGCGCTTAACCGCGCTTGTTTTTGTTTTTCCAAAGATGGATGAGTTTTTGCCGTATAGCATCCATTGCGGTGGGGTATTGCAGAGATCGAAGTGTCGGGAAAGCCATCAGAATTCGACGCTGTCCCAATTCCAACCGCTCCACCAAGGAGTTGTAACGCGCTTTGAGCTCTGCACGGGTAGATTCATCAGCATCTCGCAATGCATCGCGTGTGCGTTCCCTGGCCGCGACAAGTTCATCGCAAGCTTGTTCATCCATTGCCTTGATTGCCAGAGCGCCATCGACCATGGTAGCGCCTAATCGGTCGGATAACAGACGCATCGCTGCAGACACATCGTCAATCTGTTTCAAGCGATGGTTGAGCTTGGATACAGTGGCGACAGCAACAAGCACATCCACTAAAAAAGCGGTTCCGAAAAGGCATAGCAGTATAAGGCTCCATTCCCGGGGTATCAACGCAATCATTGAGGCGATGCGGGGTTGGAGAACATCTACAATCAGAATGCAAGCCACCCCCCAGAGAAGTGAAAACAGGGGGCAGACATAACCACCGATGTTTAGTGGCATTTTGGAATAGTCCCACCATCGGTGATGGAACAACTTCTCCATCACAAACCCCGTTAACAGTTCAATTGCTGTTGTGAGGATCACAGAGCCTAGATAAAGCCAAAGTAGATTGTGCTGAAACGGCCGAAGCAGAACCAGTACAGAAACCAGCCCAAAACCATAGATAGGACAAACAGGTCCGTTTAAAAACCCTCGGTTGATAAAACGACCGCTTTTCAGAGCTGCAAAAACGACTTCTGCGCACCAGCCGAGAAAAGCATAAACAAAGAAGTACCACAGATTGCTTTGCACAGGGATGCCTCCTGAACGTTTATACCCATTCGCCTTTGAGCCATTCGGCCGAGCGCTGCATATCGCCAAGCTGATCCGCGCTATCGAAGTGCTCGATTGATAACAGGCCGTTATAGCCAATCGTTTTCAAACCGGAAAGCAGTTCACGCATATGGATGCATCCCGCGCCAACGGAAACGGGATACATCGGACGTCCGCGCACAGTTGTCAGCGCCTTACCACCGCGTGTTGCGCTAAAAGTGCGATCCTTGCAGTGAACATGCTGAATACGGTGCTTGAGCACAGCAAACGCTTCGAGTTCATCCTCTTCATTGAATAGAAAATTGCCCGTATCAAAAGCTAACGCAAGCGCAGGAACATCATTCAATATGCGCGCAACCTGTCGAATGGTAGAGCAGGGGGAGCGTTTGTTATCAAAATCTTCCACCATCACGGTAATGCATCGTTCTTTTGCCAGAGCACACACTCTGTTGAGACCTGTAATGGTTTGCAGTAGAATGCTTTCCTCATCATCGCCCGTCTGTATAAGGCCCGGAATCATTAGGCACCTGTTGCTTTGTAACGCCTGCACCTGTTCCAGACAGTGTTCAATCTGGCTGTCGGTTACGCAGTGCGCCAAGTCCAGATGTGTATATACGTCGATAACTTTCATTCCTGCATCACTAAGTCTGGTTACCAGTGCTTGCGCATTGGCAGGCGAGGCAACGGCTTCGCACTCGATACCGCTGATGCCAAAGCTTTTTACGGCTTCCAACACTTTCTGCAAAGGTAGTCCTGTTTGCTGTGAGGCAAAATCGATATGATTCCAAAACACGGAAAGCTCCATAATTCAACCTCCCTGCGGGTATTGTAACACATTTCAACGGCACGCGATACCACAACAAACAAGGTTATGATATACTGAAACGATGAATGAAAGGGGAGTCGTGCATGGATACAGTCAGGCTCGGTTCAACTGGAATTACGGTCAATCAAAACGGATTTGGCGCGTTACCGATTCAGCGTGTTACTGTAGATGAAGCGGTACGATTGCTTATTAAAGCATTTGAGCATGGCATTACCTATTTTGATACCGCCCGTGGTTATACCGATAGTGAAGAAAAGCTTGGATTGGCTTTTGAAGGCGATACGAGAAAAAATCTATATATTGCTACCAAAACTACGGCACAGAATGCGGATGCTTTCTGGCGCGATCTGGAAACTAGCCTGAAGTTCTTAAAAACAGAATATATTGACGTGTACCAGTTTCACAACCCACCGTTTTGCCCTAAACCCAAAGAAGCCGACGGTCTGTACGATGCGATGCTCAAAGCCAAGGAACAAGGCATGATTCACCATATTGGCATTACCAACCATCGATTGTCTGTTGCCCGGGAAGCCATTGCAAGCGGGCTTTATGAGATACTCCAGTTTCCATTCAGCTACTTGGCATCCGGAAAAGATATTGAGATTGTCAAAGCCTGCGAGCAAGCGAATATGGGCTTTGTGGCTATGAAAGCGCTCTCAGGTGGACTGATTACGAACGCTTCGGCAGCCTATGCATATATCGCACAATATCCGAATGTATTGCCTATCTGGGGCGTGCAGCGCGATAAGGAACTGGATGAGTTTATTGCCATGATGGATAACCCACCTCGTTTGACCGCGGATATTGAGATGCTGATAGAGAAGGAACGTGAAGCGCTTTCGGGCAGTTTCTGCCGTGGATGCGGATACTGCATGCCGTGCCCGGCAGGAATCGAGATCAATACCTGCGCTCGTATGACCTTGCTTTTGCGCCGTTCACCTTCGGCTCAATGGTTTAATGAAAAGAATCAGGCAATGATGAAGAAAATCTCAGATTGCCAACATTGTGGGCATTGTGAAAAACGCTGCCCCTATGGATTGAAGACACAAAAATTGTTGCAGGATAATGATCAGGATTTTCGGGAAATATTGGCGGGGAAACCGATGTAAAGACCAGCAGATTTTTAAATCGAACCAAAAACAAACTGAAATGCAGACTTATGATAGTGAACCATATAACGGATGAAGCGGCTGTACTGCTATTTCTTATCCTTTTCAATCATGGCATAGGCTGTTTGAAGCAACGTTTAAAACGGAATTTGCGACCTGAACATGAAAACGCATCAAGGCAACAAGCGGTCTGTCAAGGGAACGATTCGGTGGTTCACGATCCGCTGCGCAAAAAATGCTACTCAAAACAGAATCAACTTGATCACAACGACGAATCAAGAAATCGCTATGGCTGGGTGATGATTTGTGCGATTGATTCCATATGACGGGCATCCGTACCACAACAGCCACCAAAAATCTTAAAGCCGTTTTCTTTTTTCAGCCTTAACATACCTTGAGCCAGATCATCCGGTGGCGAAGTATGCAGATCAAGGGAGTTATCAAGAGCTGTGTAAGGCAATGCCGATGTGTTGGCTTGCAAGCCAAGGAAACGCTTCCTGACAAGCGGTGACTGATTGAAAGATTGTGCCAATGCCTGCGTAACGATGGCTGGATGCACACAGTTGGTCATATAGCATATAGGAGGCAGATCAACACATTCATCAACCAGTCGAATGGCATCCACGATTGGAGTGCCGTCTATCAGGCAGCCATCTCCCTGAATCGTAAAACTGATGATGGAGGGCAATCGCGTCTCTGCCATTGCTGTAGCCAGACCCATGGCTTCTCCCAACGTTGGGATGAGCCCCGCGAACAAAAAATCTGCTCCGGCATCTAGAAACTTAGCAGTTTCCCAGCGGTGGAATTCAGCGGCGGCTTCAAACGGCAAGCACCCTTCCGCCGTATACGCGTTTCCGGTGCTGCCAACCATGCCGCCAGCATACATCTCAATACCGGAGGAATCTTTGATGGATGCTAAATGGCTTATGTTTTCAGCGAAAACGCTATCGTCTAACCCGGCGGCTGATACACGTTGGCGGTTAGCTCTTCGGGTGGGTGTGGTGGCGAGAAAAGGTAGACCGTAGTTGCGGGCAACCTCAATATATTCACACCAGATATGGGAAAGCGCTTCGCGTCCAGCTTTTTGAAAGACCAAACCAGCCATATCGACGATTCCTTTGGTTTGTAGCCCGTATTCACGCTTCAGACGCTCGCCAAGCGCCCCTTCCATGAGAATGCAGGGAGATTGTTCAAACATGCTGGAAAAGCTCATAGAAAAACATCTCCATTCAAACTTCGTATTCGTTTCTGTGACCCGATACGCATTGCTTCTGAGTAATGATACGCTATTACTTAACTCAGAATCATCTTTCGTTTTTCAAGACAGTATCAACGTAGGTAGAGCTCAATCTGTTGTTTGTAACAAATATTTCCGGAGCTGCATGATGGCTGCAAGAAAGATAACGTATCAACAGAAGCATGGATTGCAAAGATAGACAATCCAAATTATGAGAAAACAACCAACAAGGACGATATCTGTCTGTGCTGGTTGTATGAATTGATTTTATAGATTGAATCGATAAATCATTCGGGTAAATAATGCTACAACTTGAGCCTTTCGAGCAGCTCTGCCTCGTTTAAGACGGGTATGCCTAATTCCAGCGCTTTAGCGAGCTTGCTGCCTGCTTTATCGCCGGCAACGATGAAGCTTGTTTTTTTACTCACGCTGCCCGCCGCCCGTCCACCATGAGCGGCAATCAAAGCTTCAGCCTCTTCCCGCCCAAGCGTAGGCAAAGTACCTGTAACCACAACGGTTTGGCCTGCCAGTGAATCGGACACTGTCGTGCTTTCCTGCTGAGGTTTCACACCTGCTTGAAGCAGACGGTCAATCATCGCGCAGTTCTCAGAAAAGCTGAAAAACTCTACAATGCTGGCTGCGACGATGGCTCCGATTTCCGGTATCGCGGTCAAGCGTTCCTCGGTAGTGGAGGCAAGCGTATCGAGTGAACCAAAATCGGTCGCGAGATCACGCGCTGTTTTCCGACCGACGTTTGGAATGCCGATGCCAAAAAGAAACGCGTCCAGCGTACAATGCTTACTCGCTTCCAAGGCGGTAATCAGATTTTCTGCGCGCTTCTGCTGAAAGCCATCCAGTGCAAGCAAATCGTTGACAGTAAGTCGATACAGATCAGCAGGGTCACGCACACCAAGCGTATCATAGAGTACTTCGGCTGTCTTTTCTGAAAAACCGTCAATATCCATGGCATTCCGACCCGCAAAGTGTGCAATGCGTGCAACAGCTTGGGGCTTGCAGCTTTTTCGGTTCATGCAAAACAGGTGCGCGCCATGCTCTGTGAGTGGTTCGCCACAAGCCGGGCAGACGGTAGGTGGAACAATGGCGGTTTCTGCTTCAGTGGGTTCGCCTACACGCCCCATGATTTCAGGAATAACGTCATTGCTGCGGCGAATCCATACCTCGCAACCGATGGTGACTTTTTTGCGCTGTATATCACCATAGTTGTTCAGGGTAGCTCGTTGTACGGTGACACCGCCAATATCCGTTGGGGTCAGGTGCGCAAGTGGTGTGAGCTTTCCGGTACGCCCAAGTTGCCATACAACATCTAAAAGCGTTGCAATGTTTTCCTCCGCAGCAAACTTGTAGGCAACTGCCCAGCGGGGAAATTTATCGGTGTTTCCCATGATATCCCGTGTTTTCAGCGATACGATCTTAACTACAGCACCGTCAATCAGATAATCCAGCCTTTCGCGGCGTACTTCAATCTCCGAGATGGCTTTGTCGATTGCCTCAAATGTGGATACAGTTTCCAAATATGGGCTGGTAGGGAACCCGTTTTGTTTGAGAAACGCGATCATTCCAGGCTGATCCTGATAGGGGGCATCCTCAATGGTGCCGATCTGGTAAAAGAATGCGTCAAGCTTGCGTGCAGCCGTTACACTGGGGTCCAGATTGCGCAACGCTCCTGCGGCAGCATTGCGTGCGTTTTTTAACGGTTCCTCTGCAGTACGGTTGTAAGCTTCCAGCGTGCTAAGCCGCATAATGCACTCGCCCTGCACCTCTAATAGCCCCTGATAGGGAATGCTTAATGGGATACAACGGATGGTGCGTACTTGAGGAAGAATGGCTTCGCCAACCTCTCCGTTGCCACGCGTGGTCGCCTGCATCAACTGACCGTTTTGATAGGTCAGGTTGATGGTAAGTCCGTCCAGCTTATATTCAACCGCATAACACAGGGGAGGAAGCGGTTGCTCACGACCATCGTTCAACTGATCTTGGAGCTTTTCGCACCGCTGAAGCCACGCCTGCAATTCAGATTTACTTTGCACTTTGTCCATGCTCCACAACCTGTGGAGGTGGCGATGCTGTTCAAAAGATTTTAATGGTTCAGCACCGACTCGAAGGGTGGGGGAGTCTGGCAACTGAATGCCCTGCTCTTTCTCCAAAGTTACTAATTCATCATAAAGTTGATCCCACTGTGCATCGCTCAGGTCACTGTCGCCTGTTGCATAGTATTTGCGGCTGGCGGCGTTGAGCCGGTCAATAAGGCTTTTCATGCTGTTTTCAGGCATACAATACCCTCCGTTTTTTAAAAATGGACGCAACATGTGCGTCCATCATAAAAATGTCTATCATAGGCCGATTCAACCGTTGACTTTCACAATTGGCGCGATACTCGACACAAACTCCTTAATGCCATAGGCAGCAAAAGCGATCACGATGCGCGCATCACCACCCGTGCCTCGAATTTCCGTAACGTTGCCTTCCCCAAATTTGCGATGCATGACTCGGTCACCGACTGTAAATATCGAAACTACGGCGCTGGCAGGTACGCTTGCGGCAGCGGAAGGTGTGAAACCTTTCTGCACACCCTGTATGCCCAGTGCGGTACTTTTGGTTCCGATGCCGACACCCTGCGTGACAATCTTCGGTGCGCCAAAGGTGAGTGGGCCTTTCGACTCCAGCCGAGGCGTGCGCTTGACATTGGGATGACTGTATGATTCCATGGCGCCGGGAAAGCTCTTTTCGCGCTTGCTGATCCATTCATCATCCAAAAGACGCTTGGGAATCTCAGCGATAAAGCGACTGCATGCATTATAGTTCAGTTGATTATAAATCATACGTTGATTGGCATAGCTCAGGTACAGATGCTTCATGGCACGGGTAATTGCCACGTAACAAAGTCTGCGTTCTTCTTCCAGCTTGGCTTCGTCCTGAATGTTCCTACCGCTGGGGAAGATACCTTCCTCCAGTCCGGAGATGAATACCGTTGGGAACTCAAGCCCTTTGGCACTGTGGACAGTCATGAGAGTGATATACTGTGAGCTGGTTTCTGCGTTATCCAAATCGCTAATCAGCGCCACATTTTCCAAATAGTTTTCAAGCGTGGGTTCATCGGATACCCGTTCAAACTCAGTCACCGCGCCTAAAAACTCGTCCATGTTTTCCAACCGATTTTTGGCTTCTTCGGCAAGATCCCGCTCATACTGCGTTCGCAACCCTGTTTTTTCAATCAGGTGCTTTACGAAGTCACTTAAACCCATGTCCTCGTGTTCCAGAACGAGTTCATTCATTAACTCGCCAAATTCGCGCACGCATTTGCGTGGACGTGCCGAAAGCGCCTCTGGCAGATCAATCAACGCGCTATAAAGGGGAATTTCCTTTTCGGATGCATAACGGACAAGTTCCTGAATAGTGCTTTCGCCGATAGCGCGCTTGGGCTGATTAATGATCCGGCGGAGGCTTACATCATCGCTTGGATTTACGATACAGCGGAGATAAGCGATAACGTCCTTGACTTCCTTACGGTCATAAAACCGCAAGCCCCCATAAACGCGATAGGGGATGCCTGCACGCATAAGCATTTCTTCCAGTACACGGCTCTGTGCATTGGTCCGGTAGAGGACGGCAATGCTACCATAAGTATCGCCAGTGATTCTGAGCTGTTGCATGCGGTCACAGATCCACGCCGCTTCTTCCCGTTCGTCACCGGCACAGAAGAGTTTAATGGGATCGCCGGAAGGCGCATCTGTCCATAGCATTTTTTCTTTGCGGCCTTCGTTATGCGCGATCACCTGATTTGCTGCATCCAGAATGTTAGCAGTGCTACGATAATTCTGCTCCAGCTTTATAACAGTTGCATCGGGAAAATCCTTTTCAAAATCGAGAATGTTACGGATATCAGCGCCGCGCCAGCCATAGATGGATTGGTCATCATCGCCTACCACACAGAGGTTTCTACTTTTTTGAGTAAGTAACTTCACAAGAGAATACTGAGCAAAGTTTGTATCCTGATACTCATCCACCAGTACGTGGCTAAAGCGGGAGCGATAGCTTTCCAATACCGGCGGATGATCGGTAAACAATTCAAGCGTTCGTACAAGCAGGTCGTCAAAATCCAGCGCATTAGCATTCTTCAGACGTACCTCGTAAATGGAATAGACATCATGGATTTGTTGACTGTGAAAATCCTTTGGGGATTCCGAAAACCATTCATCCGGCGTCAATAAATGATTTTTCGCATCGCCGATTTTGCTACGCAATTCGCGAATTGTCAACACCTTATCATCGATGTTGAGCTGTTTTACAATATCCTTGAGGACGTTCGTCTGATCATCATCGTCGTAAATAGTGAAGGAGCGAATATAACCCAATTTTTCAATGTCACGGCGGAGAATCTTTGCGCACATGGCATGGAAGGTGCTGATCCAAACTTCGTCCGCATGCCCGCCCACAAGGGATGTTATACGCGCCTTCATCTCCTTGGCGGCTTTGTTGGTAAATGTGATTGCTAAAATACGCCACGGCTCAATGCCGTGGTCTATCAGATTTGCGACTCGATAGGTAAGAGCACGCGTTTTACCGCTACCAGCGCCCGCTAAAATTAATACCGGGCCATCCAGCGTTTCCGCAGCCTTGCGTTGCTGATCGTTTAGCAGATCCAAATTCATCATTACATCCTCGTTTTCGTTCTTCGTGCCGCATGATACCCAGAGGCTTAATCTGGATCAATCTGCTTTAGCACGAGGTTGTAACCGTCCGCCCCATAAAGCAGGGAACGGTTTACGCGGCTGATGGTTGCAGTGCTTGCGCCAGTCTTTTTGGCAATTTCTTGATAAGTGATCTTATGCTTAAGCATCACCGCAACCTCAAGTCGTTGAGTAATACTTTTTAGTTCCTGAACGGTTAAAACGTCTTCACAAAAGCGATACGCTTCCTCGGTGTTGCTGAGGGACAGCAAGGCTCGCATTAAAAGATCAGTCTGTTCGTCTTGGATTCGCGGAGTATACATCATTTTCCCCCGATCTGCTTGCAAAGGTTACTGGTGTTAACACGGCAAGGTACAGTGTCGCTTTTTCACCCAATCTTTGCATCCTTCCCGCATGGCCGCGCAATAAGCGACGGCCTTGTACTAAACCAATTATACCACAGAAAGCTGGAGAAGGAAAGGGAAGAAACACCCCGCCCTGTCAATGGATGTGGGACTACAAAACATTTTGAACATCAAAGAAATAGGATGAAGGGTGAGGCGAAAACCGGTATAGTTGAGTTGCAAGAAACAACATTACCGAAAGGATACTCACCCTTCTTGAATAGCATAACACAAGACATGAGGTATCGACAATTTTTGCTGGAGTATGCAAGAAAGTATGGCGGGGCCAAGGCAAGCCGCAGGTATAACCATGCACGATCCTACATTTACTTCTGGGGAAATCGTTATGATGGAAGCCTTGAATCCCTCCGACCCCCATTCTAAACGTTCGCACAGCCATCCCAACCAGCATATACCAGAGGAAATCATGCTCATCCAGGACATGCGGCGCAGAAACACAACGCTGGGCTTAATCGAACTGTGGCATCGGTTGCGAGGGTATAGCTGCTGCCCGAAAGCCTGTACCGAACAATGCGTAAGCTAGGACTATTCCCCAAGGCCAAACTTATAAAGAAGTATAAAGCCAAGCCCTATGAAGCCATGACGCATGCCGGTGAGCGAATTCAGGTCGATGTAAAGGTCGTACCACGAAGGTGCATGGCTGATCCCACGCTCAAGCTGTATCAGTACACTGCGATTGATGAGTATTCAAGACTTTGTTTCCTTGGTGTTACCCTGAGCAGAGTACTTACTCGTCCAATGATTTCATCAAGCACGCTGTCGAATGGCTCAGGCGGCGAGAGGTGTTGGTGGAATGTGTACAGACCGACAACGGTTTTGAGTTTACCTACTGCTTCATAAATACCAAGCGAAATATCCCGACGATGTTTGAAGCAATGCTGGAATTTGATTACCGCTCTCCAGCTGATCTTTTCAAACAGCAGCTTGGTATGGTATCATTCGCTTAACACTTTTTCCTGGTCTCGTCTATTGCGCTTGTTTTTTAATCCGCAAACAACAATTGATTATGTTTCTTATTGATATGTAGGTTTGTCAAACATGTTGGACAGTGTGGTTGCGAAGGAACTCACGAGGCGAAAGCCAGCCGAAGGGTCGCATGGGAAGATTGTTGCTTCGATTTTGGTGGGCAGCGAGCTGCCCACCAAAATCGTCCAGCGAGTAGAAGGCGTGGGAATCGTAGAAACGCTTCTGGTCTTCGCG
>Ga0302293_10001443_pt1 | contig 11740 bp, 9 predicted proteins | sample III_Fen_N2_2_FD_198758 | JGI IMG/M metagenome (GOLD analysis project Ga0302293, IMG submission 198758) | Peat permafrost microbial communities from Stordalen Mire near Abisko, Sweden - III_Fen_N2_2 | ecosystem: Environmental > Terrestrial > Soil > Wetlands > Permafrost | place: Sweden: Abisko... | reverse complement strand
CGTGTATGATCATTTTGTAAGGAATATTTGTTTTCATCGGGGGATTTATTGAATTGTAGGAGGCTGTTTATGGGGAAGATTTCTATCTGTCGTAAGCCGGCACTTGTATCCGTTATGATTTCCGCCAGTATTCTTTTGAGCGCGTGCGGGCTGCATCTTGGAGCGAATTCTTCAAGTGCGAAGGTCTCGGAAGATATTCAAACAGTTGTGGAAGATTATCTTGACGATTTGCAGGGCGGAACACTTTCCTCAGACAAGTATCAATCGGATTATGCGAAGGACTCGCCTTTTGCTGATCTGTCCTTTATCCAAATCGATTCCGGAAACAGCACTTCGCAATCGAACAGTCCTACTGGAGAAACTGCAGGTCCGGATGAACGTATTGCGATTATGGAAGCCGTATTCAATTCCATTTCCTATGATATCGGTGATACAAAAGGCAGTCTTCAATCGAAGGAAGGAACCTGTGATGTTACGATTACAGCCGTTGACATTGCAAAGGTTCTTTCGAGTCTGGCAACCGGTAAAATCACGGCAATAGCACTCACGGATGCGATCACTGCAGATAACGCACCGACAAATGATTATGACATTACATTTGATTTATCCTACAGCAGCAAGACCGGAAGATGGATAATCAGCGACACATCTCCTATATCGAAGATACTCGGTGACCCTTTTGAGGATATTGTGATTGCTCCGCCATATGGTGATCCTGCGGACACGATCGAAGCTTTCATAAATGCTCTCCAGTCCGGCGATTCCGCAACGCTTAACACGCTCAGCCCATACTATGATGCAACGTACTTCTGGCCGGAAAATGATCAAAAAACGAGCACACTTGTGAATGCGGTTCTATCCGGTGTTTCTTATGTCTTAAAGGGAGACCCGCAGGTGAGCGGTACTTATGCCGATGTCAATCTTGAGCTGACCATGGCGGACCTTGATGCGGTACTGACTTCGACAGCAGAAGATGTGACCTTCAACGCCCAGATTCTTAAACCGTATCTGCTGGCTATTAGCCAGGGCGGCGACACAACCACGGCATACAGTGATTATCTGTCCGCGTATATTCTTGAAGTTGCAGCCAGAGTGCAGACCAGCGATGCTCCTGTCAAGACGGTTGATACCACCATATCGCTCGAAGTCAACGCGGATGCAAATGCCTGGGAGCTGTATTCTGTTCCGACAGAATTGTATTCAATCAGCAGTTTCTCAAGCAGTGATCCGTATTATTATGCATCGACTGAAGCCTACAATGCCTCCATGGCACTTGCAGCACAAATGCTTTTCGATGAAGGATCCATTGATCAGGCCACATACCAGTATTACATCGATACGTATGGAGGCACGGCTTTGCCGACGACGGATTCAACTGCAGTTGCAAACGATATTTCCGGAGTGCAATGGTATGATTACGCAACGGATGCAAGCGTGACAAGCTATGATGCGACCATCACATACGATATTGAACTGGACTTGTTCTTCAATTCAGAATGGGTCGGACTGACGATCTATTATGATTATTACAATGCGAACGGGACCGTACTCTGCAAGTCATCGGCCGATACTTTACAGGCCGGACAGAATTATATGTATTCCTGGTACGAGACGGAAGATTATTCGCTGATTCCAGCGGATACATACAGATGTGTTGTTTATCTGGAAGACGGAACGATCCTTGCAGATCAATATGTGACCGTTGCATAAATGATTTGTTTCTTTCAGGGAAAAGCGGTTTATGCCACGGTGACGGGTGAGATGCAATCTTCTTCATACATCCGGGAGAAATAAATTCTATGGAGGCTGTCTCAAAAGTAACGAGTCAGCCTCCATATTTGTTATAATGACAGAAAATATCAGAGCATTCGCGAAAAGGGGACACAGCATGTTTTTGGCTGATCGGTGGTCGGATTTCGAACTGATGTATGCAGGCGACGGTGAAAAATACGAACGTTGGGGAGACGTATTTCTTCAGCGTCCGGATCCGCAGGCAATCTGGCCGAAGACCGATGTCCCGGAAGACAGTCCGCCTGTTTATTGGCCGAAGCCGCACGGACTATATCACAGAAGCGAAACCGGCGGCGGCTATTGGTCTACGGAACGGGCGTTTCCGTCCAAATGGAAGATTTCCTATCCGGCGGTCGGCGGGAAACTTACATTCATTATTGAGCCGACCGGGTTCAAACATACCGGTCTTTTCCCGGAACAGGCAGCTAACTGGGACTTTTGCGGCGGCTTGATTCGTGATGCCGCCGCCGCTGGACAAAGTCCGCGCATTTTGAATCTTTTTGCATATACCGGCGGAGCTACACTAGCCTGTGCAGCGGCCGGTGCAGGTGAAGTCGTTCATGTAGATGCTTCCAAAGGTATGATTACCCGCGCGAAAGAGAATGTTGTCGCTTCTGGTCTTTCAGATCGGCATATTCGATTTATGGCAGAAGACTGCAATCGTTTTGTGGAGAGAGAAATCCGCAGAGGCAGGACCTATGACGGAATTATTATGGATCCGCCCGCCTATGGACGCGGCCCTTCCGGTGAACTCTGGAAACTTGAGGATGCGCTTTTTCCGCTTGTTAAGAAATGTGCAGCTCTGTTATCCGATGACCCGCTGTTTTTTATTGTCAATTCGTATACGACCGGACTTTCGGCACTTGTACTTGAAAATGTTCTTCGTCTGGCTGTTAGACCGCTGCACGGCGGTCAGGCGACCTCGGATGAACTGGGTCTCGCAGCATCAAATATGGATCTGATTCTCCCGTGCGGCGCGGTCGGACGCTGGACGCCTGATTCCGTGAAACGCGGGTGATTGCGATGGACACGCCGGTAATATTATTTGAAGATAACCACTTGATCGTTGCTGTAAAGCCGGCCGGCGTTTTGTCGCAATCGGATATTACCGGAGCACCGGATATGCTGACTCTGCTGAAGCGATACCTTGTCGATACATACAATAAGCCGGGAGAGGCATACCTCGGACTTCTTCACAGACTGGACCGGCCTGTGTGCGGTGTTATGGTATTTGCGAAAACCAGTAAATGCGCCGCCCGCATCAGCGCCCAAATCCGGGAAAGAAAAATGGACAAGCGCTATCGTGCCGTTGTCAGAGGCGTTTCGACGCAGGATGAAGTTACGCTGCGTTCCTACATTTTAAAGGATGATGATAAGAATCAAGTAACCGTCATTCACACGGATCATGGAGCCGCAGCACCCGACAACGCAAAGGAAGGTGTTCTTACTTATAAAAAAGTAGGAGAAGCCGTGCGGAAGGGTCCAGGGGGTTCCAAACCGCTGAGTCTGCTGGAAATCCACCTGCTGACGGGCCGTTCGCACCAGATTCGAGCGCAGTTGGCCGATGCAGGACTTCCGATCCTCGGCGACCGGAAATATGGACCGGACGATTTGTTTTATCGCGGGGAAATTTGTCTGGAAGCGTTTTCGCTTTCGTTTCAACACCCGATATCCGGTGAACCGATGACATTTTCTCTGCCCATATCCAAAGATGACCCATGGAATCTCTTTCCGGAAGAACACCAAGGAGGCTGCCAATGAGCGTTGAAGAAGGTACAAACGGATTATCCGCATCCAATATCCAGAAGAACAAGGAGAAAATCAAGGAACTTCTGCTGTCAACGGGACGTCCGGGGATGGAAAGACTCCTGGAATGGATCGAGCAGAAAACGGATTTCTATACGGCTCCGGCTTCGACAAAATATCATCTGGCCTGTGCCGGCGGACTTGCACAGCACAGCTTGAATGTATATGATCTTCTCCTCGGGAAGACCGCGTCCGGGCTGCTCGAGATTCGAAAGGAAACGATTATCATCACGGCGCTCCTGCATGATTTGTGCAAAGTCAATTTCTATTATCTCGAAAAAAAGAACGTTCGCGAAGGCAGCAAGGTCAACGCTTACGGCAAAGAAGTAGCCAACTGGGTTGAAAAGGACGCATGGGCTGTCAGGGATTCTTTTCCGGTCGGTCACGGCGAGAAATCCTGTTATTACATCCAGAGCTTTATCCGTTTGTCGGATGAAGAGTATGCAATGATCCGTTTGCATATGGGTTCCGACAGAAACGGCTACCCGGATCCATTCGCCGAATCAGCTAACATGTACCCGAGTGTTGTGGCCATCCACACGGCCGACATTGAGGCCGCATACATCGTAGAAAGCCGCGGAACGCAGGAATGAGAAGCCTTTTGCAGTTGACATCCATATAGACTCATTCATATAATAAAAAGTCTGATTCGGGGAAAGTTAAATAAATGGTCGATGTTTTCGGTTCAGATGTCTCATATTCAAGTTAGCGAGGGATCAATCATGTATAAAAAAGTTCCGACCGATATGAAATTTGCAGAGCGTGAGATGGAAGTTCTTGCATTCTGGAAAGAAAATGATATTTACAAAAAGGCCATCCGTCCCGCAAAAGACGGCACGCCTTCTTTTACTTTATATGACGGCCCGCCAACGGCCAACGGCAAACCGCATATCGGGCACATTAAGACGCGTGTCATCAAGGATGTCATTCCGCGCTTTCATGCCATGAAGGGCGAAAGAGTCGAATTCAAAGCCGGTTGGGATACGCACGGTCTGCCGGTCGAGCTCGAAGTCGAAAAAATGCTCGGTATCAACGGTAAACCGCAGATCGAAGCATTTGGCATAGAACCGTTCATCAAGCAGTGTAAGGAATCTGTCTGGAAGTACAAGGATGAATGGGAGCAGATGTCCGAACGAGTCGGTTTTTGGGCTGACATGGAACATCCATACGTTACTTATGATAATAACTATATCGAATCGGAGTGGTGGGCCCTGAAGACCATGTGGGATAAGGATATGCTTTTCAAAGGGCATAAGATCGTTCCGTATTGCCCCCGCTGCGGTACATCCCTGTCGAGTCACGAGGTCGCGCAGGGATATAAGAATGTGAAGGAGACTTCCGTCTTTGTCCGCTTTGCTGTTGCAGGCGAGAAGGACACATATTTCGCCGCCTGGACGACAACACCGTGGACGCTGCCGTCCAATGTTGGTCTCTGTGTCAATCCGAAAGAAGAATACATTCTTTTTTCCGTTCCGCATGACCTTGACGGCACCGAAAAAGAAGTTCGCTATTATATGGCCGGGGTTCTTGCGAAAACACTTTTCGAGGACTTCACCATCCTGGACCGCAAGACCGGAAGCGAACTGGTCGGCATGAAATATGAGCCGCTTTTCCCGTATGCCGCGCAGGCCGTGGAAGAGAGCCGGCTCGTTGCCTTCCGCGTTACAGCGGATGATTACGTTACCATGAATGACGGTACAGGTATTGTTCACATCGCCCCCGCATTCGGCGAAGACGACGCACGTGTCGGCAAGGCATTCAAGCTTCCTTTTGTCCAACTGGTCAGGGAGGATGGCACATTGCCCCCGGAGACGCAGGAATTTGCAGGCCTTTTTGTTAAGGACGCGGATCCGCTTCTTGTTAAGAAGCTGCAGATGGACGGAAAGCTCATTAAGAAACACCCGTATGAGCACGATTATCCTTTCTGCTGGCGCTGTGACACGCCGCTGATCTACTACGCGAGATCTTCGTGGTTTATCGGTATGACGCGCGTCAGAGAACAGCTGATGGCCAATAACCGCTCGGTCGAGTGGTATCCGGAGAGTATCCGCGACGGACGCATGGGGAATTTCCTCGACAATGTTGTTGACTGGGGTATCTCCCGTGAACGTTACTGGGGTACGCCGCTTCCTGTGTGGGAATGTGAGTGCGGCCACCGCCACTGTATCGGCTCTATTGAAGAACTGAAGAGCCTGTCGACGGACTGCCCGGACGATATCGAGCTCCATAAGCCTTATGTAGATCAGGTGCATATCACTTGCGAAAAATGCGGCGGACAGATGACGCGCGTGTCGGAGGTCATTGACTGCTGGTTTGATTCCGGTGCGATGCCATTTGCACAATACCACTATCCATTTGAGAACAAAGAATTCTTTGACGCGCACTATCCTTCGGACTTCATTTCGGAAGCCCTCGATCAGACGCGCGGCTGGTTCTATTCGCTGCTTGCGATCGGGACACAGCTTTTCGATCAGGCGCCCTTCCGAAACTGTATTGTCATGGGACTTGTGCAGGACAAGGAAGGCATCAAGATGAGCAAGCACAAAGGGAACGTTGTCGATCCCTGGGACGTGCTCAATAAACAGGGCGCTGACGCGGCCCGCTGGTATTTTTACAGTGCCAATGCTCCATGGCTGCCGAGCCGCTTTGCAGAAAGTACAGTTTCAGAGAGCCAGCGCAAGTTCATGGGAACATTCTGGAACACCTATGCTTTCTATGTGATGTACGCATCCATCGACGGATTTGAACCTTCCCAATACAAATTGGTCAAGGCACTTCTTCCTGCGATGGATCGCTGGGTTCTGTCACGGATGCACTCCCTGATCGCGCAGGTTGACACGAAAATGACGGAATACGATATCACCGGAGCCAGCCGTTTGATGCAGGACTTTGTCGACGAGCTTTCGAACTGGTACGTGCGAAGAAACAGAGAACGTTACTGGGGCAGTGAAATGACTCAGGACAAAATCAATGCGTATATGACTTTATATACCGTACTGGATGCCTTTACCCGTGTGGCCGCACCTTTTGTGCCGTTTATGACGGAGTCGATCTATCAGAATCTGATCCGCGGATCTTTTCCGGACGCTCCGATATCGGTGCATCTCTGTGATTTCCCGGTGTCTGACGCCGCATGGATTGACGAGAATCTGGAAACGCAGATGGACGTCGCGCAGCATATCGTATTTATGGGCAGAGCCTGCAGGAATATGGTGTCGATCAAGAATCGCCAGCCGCTGTCAAAGCTCTATGTTGTTGCTCCCAGGATTCTGTCGGATGAATATATCGACATTATTAAGGAGGAGCTCAACATCCGCACGCTTGTTTATCTGAAGGATGCTGCGGAATTGCTGGATTACCGGTTCAAGCCCCAGCTCAGGACGTTGGGCAAGAAGCTGGGCAGCCGTCTGAACGAAGCCAAAAACATCATCGCACATTTGCCCGGCCGTGAGACGATGAAGCTTCTGCTTGAAAACGGCTGTATCCATCTGTTTATGGACGGTGAAGATATTCTTCTGGATAAAGAAGATCTTCTTGTCGAAAATGTCCAGCCGGAAGGCCTCTCCACGCAGTCTGACCGTGATTACACGGTATCTCTGGATACAACCCTAACTGACGAATTGATCGAAGACGGCTTTGTCCGTGAAATCATTTCCAAAGTACAGACCCAGCGCAAAGAATCCGGATTTGATGTGACAGATCGTATCCGCCTTTGTTATAGTAAGAATGACCGTGTTGCATCTGTGATTGCCGCTCATACGGAATTCATCGCGGAAGAAGTACTGGCGACAGAAATCGTTGCCGGTGAAGGCGGGAATCCCAAAGAATGGGATATTAATGGTGAGATCTGTGTGATTTCTGTCGAAAAGATCGCTAAAGGAGACAATGAATGCTGAGAATATTATTCGATCCCACTTTAACATGGCCGGAACGTTTTACTATAGGCTGCATGCTGATTATCGTGCTGCTTTTCTCCCTATCGATTCATGAAATCATGCATGGATATGCCGCATATCGTTTGGGTGATGATACGGCACGGCTTCAGGGACGACTCACACTGAATCCGTTGGCACATCTGGATCCGATCGGAACCTTGATGATGCTGATCGCCGGATTCGGATGGGCTAAACCTGTACAGGTAAACTATGGTCGATTGACCAAGTTCAAGGACCGGTCGATCTCGATCCGGATCGTGAGCGTTGCCGGTGTCACGGCCAACTTTGTTGTTGCGTTCTTATCCTATATTATATATATGGCATTGAACATCATTGGTTTCAAGTTGGGATTGATCGATGGAACTTCAACCCTGACATCGTCCTTATCATTTTCCGGTATGATTGTTTTGATTTTTGTGATGCTGTTTAATTTCATGTATACATTCAATTTAATGCTGATGGCCTTTAATCTTCTGCCCATTCCCCCTTTGGACGGATACCATTTTATTGAGACATTTTTGCCGTACAATCTGAAGCAGAAAATTCAGGGATTTGAGCGGTATTTTGGGATCATCTTTCTTGCATTGATCCTCTTTGGAAGCTACTCCAACATGAATCCTCTGGGCAGTCTGATCGGATGGATTGAGATACCGTTCCGATATATTATTGAGACTCCGATCAACTATTTTGGCAGCATCATTTTCAATTCCCTGTAAAATATTCAAAATACAAAGATCTTACTGGAGGCAATCGAATGCAGAAAAAAATTGTACTTTCCGGATCCCGTCCGACGGGAAACATCCATTTAGGGAATTATTTTGGAGCCATCGAAAATTGGGTGTCTTTACAGGATACGTATGAGTGCAATTTTTTCATTGCTGACTGGCATGCGCTTACCACCGGATATGCGGATACGCAGGATTTGAAGAAGAACACGATCAGCCTGATCGCTGACTTTGTCGCATGCGGATTGGATCCTGAAAAGAGCACGCTATTTCTGCAGTCTTCGGTCAAACAGCACGCGGAGTTGTTTCTTCTTTTCGCTATGAATACGCCTCTTTCCTGGCTGGAAAGATGCCCGACCTATAAGGATCAGCTTGCAAACCTGAGTGACCGTGACATTACGACCTACGGATTTCTTGGGTATCCTGCACTGCAGGCTGCGGATATTCTTGTGTATCGTGCCGATTTTGTACCGGTGGGTGAAGACCAGATCCCGCATCTGGAGATTACGCGTGAGATTGCCAGACGGTTCAATTTCCTGTACAGCAAAGAGGTATTTCCGGAACCGCTTCCGCTTCTTACCAAGGCCAAGGTTCTGCCCGGCACGGATGGCCGGAAAATGAGCAAGAGCTACGGGAATACGATTGCACTTGCAGATACGCCGGACGAAGTAAAAAAGAAAGTCATGAGCATGATCACCGATCCGGCACGCATCCGGAAGGACGATCCGGGGCATCCCGAGATTTGTACGGTTTTTGCTTTTCACAAGATATTCAATGAGGCACAGGTTCCTGAAATTGAGGAGCAGTGCAGAGGCGGCTGTATCGGATGCGTAGCCTGCAAGAGAATCATGCAGGAGAAGATCGCAGTTTTCCATACACCGATTCATGAAAAACGGCAGTCGCTGCTCGAGAATGAAAACCATCTTCGTGACATCATCGAAGAAGGCTCCAGAAAAGCATCCATCAAAGCGGAAGCTACGATGGAAATGGTCAGAGATGCCGTCCGCATAGGCCTTTAATCTGTTTTTGGACTTGTCTGCTTAATCAGATGGAGGGAGTGAACAGGAGAATGTCGTTACATCCTATACCTGATCTGAAAATCAGTATGTTCGAAGGCCCTCTGGACTTGCTTTTTCATTTGATTGAAAAGAATGACCTTGATATTTATGACATTCCGATCGCTGAAATAACGGACCAATATATGCTTTTTCTGAAAGATATGGATGCACTGGACATGGAATTTGCATCTGAGTTTCTCGTCATGGCCGCAACACTGATTCATGTAAAATCCCGTATGCTTCTGCCGGACCGCAAAGCAATGCTTTCGGCGGAAGAGGAGGATCCCAGAGAAGAACTCGTTATCCGGCTGCTGCAATACCGCCGCTGTAAAATGCTGGCGCAGGATCTGCGTGACCGGTACAAGATATTTTCGAACTCTTTTTACCGGCTTCCGGCTACCCCTGTATCGCTTTCCATTGCTGTCCCGAACCCTCCGCAGGAATTTGATCCCGAAGGATTCAGCAAAGCAATTACTTCGGTAAATGCAAGGAATGCCATGCGTTTTGCGGATCTTTCAGCAAAGATTACGCATATTCTGAAGCGCGATAAAGTCTCTGTTCGTGATAAAATGAAGCTTGTCTGGCAGAAGCTCATCTCGAACGGCAAAATCTTCTTTCATGAGATTTTCCCGTCGGCGGAGACATCGAAAATCGAGAAAGTTGTGGGGTTTCTTGCAGTTCTTGAATTGCTTCGGGGAAACCAGATCTCCGCGGAACAGGAGAGGCCGTTTGACGTAATTCTGCTTTCCAAATTGAAGGAAGGCCCGACATCCGACAGTTTGCTGTCAACAAGCGATTCCAACCTTTTCGTTAAGGAGAAGAAATAATATGACGGATGATGCAATCAGTGATTTTTCAATATCCATTCAGGAACTCCCGGCATCTTTGGAGGCGATTCTTTTTGCGGCCGGTGATCCGATCAGTGTAAGCCGGCTCGAGGAAATAACAGGCGTGCCTTCACCGGTTATTCATCAGACATTGACCCGCATGTCGGCGGAATACCAGAACAATCCCTGGGGAGGGCTTTCCATTCGCCGTCTGGAGGATGAATATGTCATGTGTTCCAAGCCACATCTAAAACCGGTACTCGAGAGACTTTTTCAGCCGAAGAGCCGACCGCCCATGTCACAGGCAACGTATGAGACTCTTGCCGTCATTGCATATAATCAGCCGGTGACCCGTGCTCAGGTCGAGGCGGTTCGCGGTGTCAGCAGCGACAGCATTATTACTCGTCTCCTTGAGCGCGGCTGGATCATGGAATGCGGAACTCTCGAAGCACCCGGGCGCCCGACACTTTTTGAGACTACACAGCAGTTTCTCATGGAATTCGGTATTGAATCAGTTTCCGAAATGCCTTCAATGGAATTGATGATGTACAGCACGATTCGTGATCTTGAGAGTTCGCTCGAAGTTGCTGCCGGATCCAACGATACCCGCCAACTCTCGATGGAGCATCTGACATCGGGTGTATTCACAGATACGCATCTTGACGGAAAACCATAGAAGTAACCCTGCCGTCTGGATGTAAAGTCATTCAATCAAATTCTGCCGAATGAAAACAATAGATTTTGAAGCGAGGTGATCAGGTTGAGTTCTTCAGAAAAAATGGCTGCGTTCATAGGAAAAGCATCTGCCATGCAGACTGCGGATCCGTCGGAGAGACTCTGTTATTCACGTATTATTCAACTGTTTGATGAAGACAGTTTTGTCAGCATGGACAATCAGGTTGTGTCGAGATCCTTTTCGGAGAGTTTTGATCGGCCGAAGGTGGAGGGGGACGGAGTCGTTACCGGCTACGGTACAATTGACGGCCGTCTTGTGTTTGCGGCTTCTCAGGATCCGGATGTATATGGAGGTTCGATCGGACGCTCACATGCCATGAAGATCGTAAAAGTTGTCGGGATGGCTATTTCTTCCGGAGCGCCCTTTGTTGCGCTGTATAGTTCCGGCGGCGCCCGGATAGAGGAAGGCGTCCTTGCATTAGAGGGACTTGGCGCCGTTTTGTCCGCTCTTACGCAGGCCAAAGGCCGGATTCCGCTGATCAGTGCCATCCTCGGACCCTGCCCCGGCGGCGTTGCACTGGCAGCCGTACAGAGTGATTTCATTCTGTTTGGCAGCGAAACATCCCGAATGTATATGAATAGTCCGGCTGTAACAGCCGCCCAATCCGGCGATGCAGTTCAGCCGTCTGAAATAGGAACTCCTTTGACCCATCAGAAAGAAACCGGACTTGCATCCTTTGTTTTGAACAGTGATGAAGAATGTATGCAGAAAATACGTCAGATATTTGAATATATTTCTGTTTCGACCGGTGATACCGTATCTTTTGTACGGGAAATGGATCCGCAGGATGATCCGAACCGGATTTCCGGCAAGCTCAATGATATGGCATCCGATATCGATGATGACGGTCTGGATATACGCA
>Ga0302293_10001441_pt1 | contig 11755 bp, 9 predicted proteins | sample III_Fen_N2_2_FD_198758 | JGI IMG/M metagenome (GOLD analysis project Ga0302293, IMG submission 198758) | Peat permafrost microbial communities from Stordalen Mire near Abisko, Sweden - III_Fen_N2_2 | ecosystem: Environmental > Terrestrial > Soil > Wetlands > Permafrost | place: Sweden: Abisko... | reverse complement strand
TTGCCGATCAGGTGGAGGAACTTCGGCTGTTCCCCAAGCACCCCAAAGGGGAGGATACGTTCCAGCCCTTCTGGCCCGATGCGGCGGATACCATCGAAAGCATGAGCTGGACGCATGCCAAAGAGCTTTACGGCGACCCGCTGCCGGAACTGATTGACGCACGGCTGAAAAAAGAACTGGGCAGCATCATCGGCTACGGTTTTGCGACGCTGTATTCCATCGCGCAGAAGCTGGTGGCCAAGTCGCTTTCCGACGGCTACCTCGTAGGCTCGCGCGGCAGTGTCGGCAGTAGCTTTGTCGCCACCATGTGCGGCATTACCGAGGTGAACCCCCTGCCTGCGCACTACCGATGCGACCATTGCCACAAGGCGACCTTCACCCCGCCGGAACTGGGCGCGGTGGGTGTTGACCTGCCGGATCAAAACTGCGAAATCTGCGGCAATCCCCTGCAAAAGGACGGTTATTCCATTCCTTTTGAGGTGTTTCTTGGCTTTAAGGGCGATAAGGTACCGGATATTGACCTCAACTTTTCCGGCGACTATCAGGCGCGGGCGCACGCCTACATCGAGGAGCTTTTCGGCAAGGGCTATGTGTACCGCGCCGGAACCATCAGTGGCCTTGCGGAAAAAACAGCCTATGGTTTTGCGGCCAAGTATCTGGAGGAGCGCGGCATGCGTGCCGGACGTGCCCACAAGGAGCGCCTCGCGGCGGGCTGCATGGGCGTAAAGCGCACCACAGGCCAGCACCCCGGCGGCATTGTGGTGCTGCCCAAGGAGTTTGACATCTGCCAATTTACCGCCATCCAGCACCCGGCGGATGATATTGAAGGTTCCACGCTCACCACGCATTACGATTTCCGCTCCATGCATGATATTCTGGTGAAGCTGGATTGCCTCGGCCATGACGACCCGACCATGATGCACCGGCTGGAGGAACTGACCGGCATCAGCTTCCGCGACATCCCGTTGGACGATCAGCGCGTGATGAGCCTGTTCCAAAGCCCCGAGGCGCTAGGCGTGACGGTCGAGCAGATCATAAGCCCCACGGGGACGCTGGGCATCCCCGAGTTCGGCACGCAGTTTGTGCAGGGGATGCTGATGGATACCAAGCCCAGCACCATGGAGGAGCTGGTGCGCATCTCCGGCCTCAGCCACGGTACCGACGTATGGCTGGGCAACGCCAAAGACCTGATTGACAGCGGCACGGCCAAGCTGCCCCAGTGCTTTTGCACCCGCGACGATATCATGAACTTTTTGATCTCCATGGGGATGGAGAACAAGATGAGCTTTGACATTATGGAAAACGTGCGCAAAGGCAAGGGCTTAAAACCCGAGTGGGAACAGGCCATGCTTGCCCACAAAGTGCCCCAGTGGGCCATCGACAGCTGCAAAAAAATCAAATACATGTTCCCGCGCGGCCATGCCGTAGCTTACGTGACCATGGGGCTGCGCGTGGCGTGGTACAAGGTGTACCGCCCGCTGGCCTACTACGCGGCGTATTTCACCATCCGCGCCGATGGCTTTGACGCGGGCACGATGATCTTATCCGATGCCACCATCCGCGACCGACTGCGCGAATATGCCACCCGCGATGAAAAGTTGAATGTAAAGGAAAAGCTGGAAGAAAACGCCCTGCACATGATTTTGGAAATGCAGGAGCGCGGCATCCGGCTGTTGCCTGTGGATTTGTACAAGAGCGATAAGCGCCGCTTTTTACCCGAAGGCGCTGATCTGCGCTGCCCGTTCCTGTCGGTGAACGGTTTCCCCGAAGCCTCATCGGATGGTATTGTGGAGGCGCGCGAAACGGCGTTCCTGAGCGTGGAGGATTTGAAGCTGCGCGGGCATCTGGGCGGCGCGGTAGTGGACATGCTGCGTGCGCAGGGTGCGCTGGAAGGGTTGCCGGAAAGCAGTCAGGTGAGCTTTTTGTCGATGCTGGGGTGAGGAACTACTTGGCATTTTTCCTATTATAGTGCAAGTAATTAATGATTTGCTGCAAAGTCATCCCATCACTTTGTTCAAGTGGTCTTGATCCCAAATTGTTCACCACATCGTTAATATCCTTGATATCTTCACTCCGAAATGCGTCAAAGTTGTACGCATTGTTAATCGCATCAGAAATAGCTGAGAGTGCCTCTGAATTTGAACGGGCATGTTCATAATTGTTAAGAATTGCAATTCTTGAGCATACAAGGCAATTTGTAAATAATATATGAGCATGAGTGTTTAGTATCTTCTCACTTGCAGAATGTTCCATTTCGTTTTGAATACAAACAATGGCCAGTGAAAGGAACCTTTTTGCTTCAAATAATTGATCAATATGCGCAGTGTCATATCTGTTCTGCCACCAGTATGCTTTAGCTCGTTGATGATAATAATGATAATAGTATGATGGTATACAAACCACATATTCTTGGATACCGTCGTATATTTTCCTTATAAGGCCAATCTGACCTTTGAAGTCACTTGGAAATAGAGCATTGATAACATCGTATTTAATAAAATCCAGTACGCCATAAAATTTTTTATTTCTGAAAGTATCAACAGAAATCTTGACGATTTTTCTGAATGCTTCTACGATTAGGATATGGTTTGGCTTGATTTTCGCATACTCACCCAATGACTCTAGGAGCCAATATTTACCATTGATGACGATTTTGTGATCTGATGGGTTGTCAATATCTTTTTCGTAGAACATATTGTGTTCATATGTTATAAATGGAGCTGATACCGTTACTTGATGATATGCCGCATGCTCTATGTCATAATTTACCAGTTCATAAGTATATAACTTATCTTTTACAGCTAAAAGTATTAATACTACTAAATCATCAACAGTTTTAAACGACGGTTCAACACGGCTAAATTTTCCGTTAATATAGAATTTTTTCTCGAGAGAAACAAGGTTATCAATCAATGTCTTGTTCTTATTAAATTGAGGCAATTCACATAAAGCTAAGTTTGAGTTTAATATATCCAGTTCATTATCGAAAAGACGTGAATATAAGGAGTAGCCAACAGTTAAATTACTATCCTGTTGAGTATTGATTACCGATGCAATATCTTTATCAGAGCGATTTATCACAATGACAATCTGAGTATTGTTTTTCTTGAAAATATAAGCGCTATGGATAATATCATGTATTTGATCTTTTGAAAGTGAATTAGTATCAAACAGGAGTACACTGTTTCTCTTGTTGAGGATTAGTGTAACAGATTCCTGATTTAGCGTGGTTCTACTCCCAAAAAGGTACACATCCCTGTTATTAATTTGTTGCTTGATTGCGACGAGTAAATAGGTCTTTCCTGAAACAGGCATACCATCAACAATATGAATAGGAGCAAGATTAAGATTTTTTAGGATTGTTGATACAAGATGTCTTACCACAAAGAAGCTTGGTATGAATAGTTTTCGGCTTTTTTCTTCGATAAGAGATTTTCCATGAAAAATATACCCATTATTATTCTCAAAACCTGGTGGAACATGATTAATTGTGTAAGATTTATACAAATCAATAGCATCTGCACTTAAGCAATGTGCAGTTTCAGATGCATCTATCAGCACTTTATAGATATCATCAAAAGTCTCAAAAACACAGACGTGAGTAATACCATATTCAGCCAATTCTATTTGCTTTAGGTAGTCAGGTGCTGTGGTTGTCATATAGTAGCGTGATGATGACCCGAAAGTATCATCACCATTGCTAAGCTCTAGTGATGATACATCAAACTCATCCTCTAGACTACATCCAATAAAAAGAAGATTGTTGTGGTTGAAATCATGCTTAAGATGTGTTAACAGGCTTCGATTCTTCTTAATACTCAGTGCATATTGTTTGGAATCGAAGATTTGGCCTTGATAATCTTTATAGGTTAAACACCCATTTACATCTCCATGAAGTTTAATGACACATTTTTTCTCCGCAAGAATAGAGAAATTTACATCATGATTAGAATCAACGACTTGGGTGTAATTGCTGTTTTTTTCAATCGAATCATCAATATTAATGGTGTAGATATACAACCAGTCAATATTCAGGAAGGATCGTCTAAGCGCATCTATCCTTACATCGGAAAAATGCTCTAGAATATAGTCGCGCTTTCGAGAAGCAGGAACAATACGATTATACAGAATTGATATTCTGGAAAAATTCATGTCACCATTAAGCATAGGTGAGTCGGGGGTAAACTCCTTTACAATCTTTATCATATATTCTTTCATACTAGATCCGGAGGGAACAGCTCCGTTTTTTGCCTGACAGTTTGCAGAAAAACCTGCTCCAATAAATGGGATTATTCTTTTCTCCTTGATATGTCCAATAATTTCTTGCTCAATATCACAGAATTTGACTAAAGAAAGCATAAAGTATCCTCTCTTAATCTAGCATAATCAATTATAAATACTATACAACAATCCAATAGAAAATTCAATAAACTAGAACGTAATTATAAAAATTAGCATTAATCCCAATATTAAACATTATTTTGTGTTAAATATAGATTTTTAATATTTCAGGTGGAAAGATAACTCAGCCCGTCACCATTATCGCCGAGCGCATCCAACCTTGAACGCCCTTGCTATAACCGCGACGTGCGGGGGTTATTGATTAATAATCTTCTTCAATTCTCTATTCAACGAAACGTACCCTCGCTTCTGCGTTCCCCCGTCACCCCGCCACGCGCTCCGCAACCCCGTTTACCGCCCTTCGCAGCGCATAAATATTCTTCTCCTGCGAAAGCTGGTCGGCTACGCAGCCCGGCCCCAAAATCAGACCGTGTCCGCCCGCAGCATCGATGGCCTCGCGCACATGGCGTTCCACCTCGTCCACGGTGCCGTCGGTCAGCAGGCTTGCGCGGATGCGGTTGCCGTGCTCATCGAAATAGGGCACTTCGCGGATGCCGCCCAATAGGCATTTGTGGGTTTTGGTGCGCGCTTCGACCAGCGTCGGGCTGCTCCAGCGGTCATGCCAGTTGATGCAGTTGACGGGGTAGGCTGCGATCAGGTCAAACATGCCCTTGTCGCCGTGCAGATGCGCCACGTTAAAGTAGGTCGCGTCTTTGTAGGCGTTGATCACTTGCAAATCATAATATTCGCCGAATTCGCGGTATTCCGCCTCTGTCAAAAAATCGAGGTTGGCGCACTGCGTGGCAAAAAAGAACCCGCTCACACCCGCGTCGATGTTGGCCTTCACAAAGTTGATCGTCGTCTGCGTAAAGGCTTGCAGCGCCTGTTTCAGCAGCGCGGGGTTCTCCTTCATATCCAGCAGGATGCGGTCGCCCGCCAGCTTGCGCGCGGTGGTCAGCGGGCTGAAAATGGTCTGAATCACGGGGAGTTCTTTCGGCGCGAGCGCTAGCGCGTAGCGGGTCAACTGTACCTGCTTGCCATAGGTGCTGTAGGTTGCTGGCAATTCCTCGATGCGCCCCCAGTCTGTTGCATCGTGAATACCGTAGTCCTCTACGATGGGCGGCTGATTCACCTGATTGAATATTTTCACTTTTGCGCCGTAATCCTGCACGCCGTACAGGCCAAAAGGCATCAGCTTGATAAAATCGAAATCATATTTAGTCGCAAACGCCACCTGCGCCTCCGCGAGGCTGCGGGGATCCTGATCCACGGTGGAAAAATGCATCCAAAGGTTAATAGGGACGCGATCCACCGGTTCCCCTTTCAAGGCGGCTTTGATGCGTTCGGTTTTGTTCATGCCGATTCTCCTCTACCATTTTTTTAAGGAACGTTCCATCCGTTGGAACGCATACCCCAGTGATCCGCAAAGGACCCAGTACACCAGTCCGGCCGCGATGTAGGCCTCCAGATAGCAGAAGTTTTGAGCGGAGCAGATTTTCGCACGCGCCAGGATATCCGATACGCCGATGGTGAAAGCCAGCGAAAGCCCTTTGATGATGTTCAGGTAGCTGTTGCAAAACACGGGCAACGCCACCACCAGCCCCTGCGGTAAAATAACGCGGCGCATCGCCTGCAAGCCCGTAAACCCCACGGAATAGGATGCGTCCCACTGCTGACGGTCTACGGAGAGATACGCGCCGCGGATGTTTTCAGACTGCCCGATGGATGCGTACAGAGAATAGGCGACAATCAGCACCGCCAGCGGAGATACCTGAAGCGTTTGCGTGGAGCCTAAAAGCGCCATCAGCCCGTTCACCAGCGGGGTAAGTGCGTAGTAAGCAAGGTAGAGGTGGATAATCAGCGGTATGCCACGGATATAGTGAATCCAGAAATGGACAATCTGCTTGGCGACGGGTATATTGTTGATGCGTACCCAAGCAATCAACATGCCGATCAGGATAGACGCAATCAGGATGGCAAACGCGGTGCCCAGCGTGAAGGGAACCGCCGAAAAAATCGCCAGGCAATCCTGCCAGATGATGGCCGGTTGGATCAAAGCTGTCACCTACTTTTGCAAAAATTTGGTGATGCCAAACCTTTTGCCGGCGATTTGGAAACCCTTGCTCACCAGATAGGTAAGCAGCCAGTACAGCGCGGCGGTCACAATGTACACTTCCAGCTTGCGAACGCCGTAATCGTTGCTGATGATCATTTTCGCCTTGCCCATGATATCCACCAGCCCGATCACAAACAGGATAGAGGTATCCTTGACCAGTTCGACCATGGAGTTTTCGATGTTGGGCAATGCGATGGGTATCAACTGGGGCAAAATGACACGGCGGAACTTGAGAAAGCCCGTCATGCCGATGCTCTCGGCAGCGTCGTGTTGTCCCTTGTCCACCGATAGATAGGCGGGTCTTAAAAACTCTGACATGTATGCGCCGTTAAAGAGGATCAGCGCTATGAGGCAATAGAGGGTTTTATCCCAGCCGTCGATATTGATGCCAGCCATCTTAAAGAGCATTGGCAGGCCATAATAGATCAGAAAAATATGGATGATAGCCGGAGTGCTTCGAAAGAAAGACATGTACAGGTTGGTAAGCGGGTAGAGAACCTTCCACTTTTTGATGCGAATGGCGGCGACCCCCATGGCGAGCAGCAAGCCCAGCGCGCCGGAGATGACGACGATCAGCAGCGTATAAGGAACTTTCGGAGCAATGCGCCCGAGAATTTTCCAGCAGTAGGCAAGATCAAGCGTCATGGGGGGTCACCGCCTTATCAAAAGAGAGTTGGTTGAGCAATCTATTGCCCGCATCGTTCTTGCGGCGACCCTGCGCTGCGGCTTGAAAACCCAGCCATCGGTGATGAAACAGGATGCCGATGGTTACGTATCTTGTCACGGCGCAGAATCGCCCGCAAGTAGCCATGCGTTCAGGTTGGAATCGGGGGTAAACTGTTGCGTTTACTCTTGGAAATATTTGATGGTGTCTTCGCCGTACCACTTCAAGGACAGGGTGCTCAGGGTGCCGTTTTCGCGGAGGGTCTTCAGTCCGGCTTCCACCTTGGCGGCCAAATCGGTTTGATCCTTCGCCAGCGCGAAGTAGGTGCTGTTGATCTTCACGGGGGTTTCAACCGCTTTCACTTTCAGCCCCAGTTCCTGCTTGATTTCGTTGAAGCCAAGGTTGTTGGGCAGCACCAGCGCGTCATACTCGCCGGAATCAACGCTCTTGTAACGGTCGGCAACGGAGACGCCCTCGGCGGTTTCAATGGTGATCTGCTTGTCCGCATGCTCGGTGTTGTAGGCGGTCAGGAGGTTGAAGATGCCGCCGTTGGGGGATACAGGCACAACCTTCTTGCCCACGAGATCGTCCAGGGTCTTGATGCTGTCGTCATCTTCGCGCACATAGATGTTGATCAGGCTCACACCGGTGATGGCGTCAGGGATCAGGTATTTTTCTTCACGCTCGGGGGTCTTGTACAGGCCGCCACCGATGAGGGCGTATTTGCCGGTTTCAAGGCCGACCTGCGTGGAATCGCCTTCCACAAGCTCAATGCTGAAGGTATATTCGGGGATAATGTCATCCAGCGCTTTGATTACATCGACTTCGTAACCGGTGATGTTGCCGTTTTCATCTTCAAAGCTAAGCGGCTTGGAACCCGACTCCAGCGCGACGTTTACGGTTTTAGCCTCGGTGGCAAGGGCGATAGAGGCATTCAGGGTAATCAGGGTTACCAGTACCAGAAGAACGGCAATGACTTTCTTATTCATGGTTGGTTCCTCCCATATTTTTATATTGAATAGGTAAAGGGTTCCAGATAACTGCACAGGAACTTTTGTGTGGCTTTTTCTTTTGGACAGGAGAAGATGGTTTCGGGCGAGCCCTGCTCCACGATTCTGCCTCCGTCCATAAAGATGACACGGTTTGCCACTTTGCTGGCAAATTGCATTTCATGGGTCACAACCAGCATGGTGATGCCCAGAGCCGCCACTTCTTTCAACGCTACCCGTACCTCGCCAACCAGTTCTGGATCCAGTGACGAGGTTGGTTCGTCAAACAGGATTACCTGCGGCTGAAGCGCCAGCGCCCGGGCAATGCCTACACGCTGTTGCTGACCGCCGGAAAGCTGATGCGGGTAAAAGTCCTCATATCCTTGCAAGCCGACGATCCGGAGCTGCTCCTTCGCGTTGGCAATCGCCTCCGTGCGGGGCACTTTGTGAACGTAGATCGGCCCTTCCGTGACGTTTTCCAGCGCCGTTCTGTTGCGAAAGAGGTTGTAGTGCTGAAACACCATTGCGGTTTTCCTGCGCACAGCGAGCATGTTTTTTTTGGAGGATTTGTGAAATTCGTACCGAAGACCGTCGATCATGATGCTTCCCGTATCGGCAATTTCCAGACAATTGATGCAACGCAGGAGGGTTGTCTTCCCTGTGCCGCTCGGGCCAATGATTGCGGTTACGTCTCCTTTTTCTATCGTAAGGTCGATTCCTTTCAATATCTCACTATCGCCAAACGACTTTCGGATATTGGTTAATGTAATCAATTGAAAAACCTCACTTCAACAATCGGAGAACGTCTCCAAGTTTGGCAGACCGGGCATCACATCCGACAGACACTGAAGAGCTTGTTGCACATTCGACATCGAAGCGTTGATGAACCGGACATTCTCTTCACCCCTCTTTCGATTCCATATTAATCCTATTGATTTAATAGGTTATGCAGGAGTATATAGGCAGAAAGCAGGTTTGTCAACAGTTAATTTTACTTTTTTTCAATAAAAAATTTAATCTATCAACATCCCCGACTTCGCTACGTTCCGGTCTGCAGGCAGACGCGCGCCGACTGTGTTTTGCAGATTGCCCTAGCTGGCATACCGGGGCATACTTCCCGAAAAGCGATTTGAGCACTTGCGAACATTGCGAAACTATGTTATACTACCCAACGATTACGCACCTTTGTTGACCGAGCGCTTGTGCTTTGGCAAACCGCCACTGCGACCGTATCGGGTAGACGCAAAGGGTGGACAAAACAAGGAGGAAACCAACAATGGCAGTCATTTCTATGAAACAGCTGCTGGAGGCCGGTGTACATTTCGGCCACCAGACCCGTCGCTGGAACCCGAAGATGGCGCAGTACATCTTCACCGAGCGCAATGGTATCTACATCATCGACCTGCAAAAGACCGTCCGCAAGGCGGATGAAGCCTATGCCTTCGTGCGCGATACCGCCATGCAGGGCAAGAGCATCCTGTTTGTAGGCACCAAGAAGCAGGCGCAGGAAAGCATTGCCTCCGAAGCGCTTCGCTGCAATATGTACTTTGTCAACAACCGTTGGCTGGGCGGCATGCTCACCAACTTCCGCACCATCCGCACCCGCGTGGAACGCTTGAACCAGATCGATAAAATGGAGCAGTCCGGCCAGCTGGCCGCCCTACCCAAGAAGGAACAGATCAAGATTCAGCACGTACGCGAAAAGCTGGAAGCCAATCTGGGCGGCATCCGCGAAATGAAGCGGCTCCCAGGCGCACTGTTCATCGTTGACCCCCGCAAGGAGCACATCGCCGTGAGCGAAGCCCGTGCGCTGGGTATCCCGATTGTGGGCATCGTGGACACCAACTGCGACCCCGACGAGATTGACTACGTGATCCCCGGCAACGACGACGCCATCCGCGCGGTCAAGCTGATCGCAGGCAAAATGGCCGACGCCGTGCTCGAGGGCAAGCAGGGCCATCAGGACGCCGCTGTCGAAGCGGAACCGGCCTCTGCCGAAGAAGCCGATAAGAACGATCAGGAGTAAGGCTTTTTCAGCGGGCGGCGTGCTTATTGCGCCGCTCGTTGTTGCGATTTACGGCGGTTGATTCCGCCATCAACGTTAATATGTAAGGAGAGAATTCCTATGGCTGAGGTTACCGCCCAATTGGTAAAAGAACTGCGCGAAATGACGCAGGCTGGTATGATGGATTGCAAAAAGGCGCTCATTGAGGCCTCCGGCGATATCGAAAAGGCCATCGAGTGGCTGCGCGAAAAGGGTCTTGCCGCCGCCGCCAAGAAGGCTGGCCGCATTGCCGCAGAAGGCATGGTCACCAGTTTTGTGACCGAAGACGCGAAGACGGGCGTGATCGTGGAAGTAAACTGCGAGACTGACTTCGTGGCCAATACCGATAACTTTAAGGCTTTCTGCAAAAAGATTGCCCACCACATCGTAAAGACCAATCCCGCCGATGTGGATGTGCTTTTGACTCAGAAGTTTGTGGACGATGAGTCCAAGACCATCACCGACCTGATCAGCGACGCGACGGTCGCCATCGGTGAAAAGATCAGCGTGCGCCGCTTCGCCCGCTATGAAGCCAAAGCCGGCGTAGTGGAAACTTATATCCACATGGGCGGTAAAATCGGCGTCATTATCGAAGTGGCCAACGACAAGCCCGAAACCTACACCAATGAAGCCTTTAAGACCTACTACCATGACCTGACCCTGCAAATCGCGGCGGCTCGCCCTTCGTACGTCATCAAGAGCGAAGTGCCCACCGATAAGCTGGACAAGGAAAAGGACATTCTTCGCGCTCAGGCGCTCAATGAGGGCAAGCCCGAGAAGATCGTCGACAAAATGGTCGAAGGCCGCATCGAGAAATACTACAAAGAAGTTTGCCTCATTGATCAGCCCTTCGTGAAGGACCCCGAGAAGTCCATCACGCAGTATACTGACGAAGTCGCCAAGGCGATTGGCGCGACCATCACCCCCGTGCGTTTCGAGCGTTTCGAGCGCGGCGAGGGCATCGAGAAGCGCCATGAGAACCTGGCGGATGAAATCGCCCAGATGGCGAAGAAGTAAGCCATACCGTATACAATGCGCAGCATCGGCAGCCGCAAGGATGCCGGTGCTTTTCTGTGCCAGAAAGAGAAAAGGGGCTCCACTTTCTTTATTGATATACAAGATCATTTTGATTTGGATGGTACATTCAGATGATGGGGTCGAGGAGTACGGTTGTGGATCCATGACATAGCCGGAAAAGAGAATGTCCCTCGGGATAAGGGCATGCATTCTGATGATTTATATAGATTCTTTAGCGGATTCCAGCGGATAATGCAAACCTTTCAGCCAGTGATGCCCGTCCATTCCACAATAGACAATGAATTCCAGATCGTTTTGCTGAACCCGTCGTATCTTCATTTTCTCCAACCATTGTTCGGGGTTGGTATTTTGCATGCCGCAGTCATATTGGCCGATCGATAGAATTTCGTTATCTTAAGCTCGTAGACCGCCGCCAACAGGCTCCGCATGACACTACCAAACGGTCGTGGTATCACGCCGCCAGCGTTTTTGATAATTTTGGTGTTGCCTTTTTTAAGGTTGAGCGCGGCGGGTAGCAATTCGGTATGCCGCGTGCCCATGCAGGACAGAATGGCGATATGCTT
>Ga0302293_10001436_pt1 | contig 11767 bp, 6 predicted proteins | sample III_Fen_N2_2_FD_198758 | JGI IMG/M metagenome (GOLD analysis project Ga0302293, IMG submission 198758) | Peat permafrost microbial communities from Stordalen Mire near Abisko, Sweden - III_Fen_N2_2 | ecosystem: Environmental > Terrestrial > Soil > Wetlands > Permafrost | place: Sweden: Abisko... | reverse complement strand
GTGCCCTTGAATCAACTGCGATTTCAAATCTTTGGCGTAGTTGTCGTATTCTTCTTCTACTTGTTCTTGTGTAATCGGTTTATCGTTTGACAAACGAATCCAACGTTTCAAAAACTCATCCGGCAAAGCTACAGCCGTTTTGTCAACCAACTCGCGGTAAATCTCGCGTGTAAACAAACGATCTGAATCATTGGCAAACATCTGATCCAAGTCGCTTGCGATACGTGCACGCAATGCTTTCTCTGAATCAATTGCTCCCGGACCGAACAATTTGTCAAACAAATCTTGGTTCAATTCCGCCAATTCCATTTGTTTGATATCGTTGATCGTCAATTGGTAGTTGTCAGAGTGGTTCCCAAGTTCCTCCTCCGTAACACCCAACATGGCTGCTTTGTCTTTGTCGCCACGAGTCAATGCCGAAGCAGAAACGTTTACTTTATCGCCAATCGCTTTTCCAACCAACGAAGCTTTTACTGTTGCGTCTTCGATGAATTCCATTGAAGTAGTGGAAGAATGCATCACACCACCTTCTTTAATAGAACCGTCTTCATTCAATTCTACGAATTGACCCAAGATCATATCGGTTTCGCCTACTTTGTCTGCAGAAACCAATTTTCCGTAACGACGACGCAAATCATCGATTTGTTTGTCCAATAACGTATCGTCGATTTTTACTTTTACGTAATCAAATTTCGATTTAGCGCTCAACTCTAAGTTGATAGCCGGTTTGTAACCAATTTCGTACGTAAATTCAAAGTCAGCAGGATTTTCGAAATCACCTTTTACTTCCGTATCTTCTTTCGGAATAGGGTTTCCTAAAATATCGAGTTTGTTTTCTTCAACGTGTTTGTAAAGCGCTTCCGAAACCAATTTGTTCATTTCTTCTGCCAACACCGATTTTCCGTATTGTTTTTGTACCAAAGCCATTGGCACTTTTCCCGGACGGAATCCTGGTATTTTAGCCTGCTTGCGGTATTTCTCTAACGAAGCAGTTACTTTTCCTTGATAATCTTCTGGCGAAACCTGCACTGTAAGTAATGCTGTTTGCGCGTTCACTTCTTGACGAGTTACGTTCATTCCGTTCTACTTTTGATACGTTGTTAAAACAAAAAAGTCTCGTATCAATGACGAGACGAGACTTTTTTCATGAAGTGCGGATGGAGGGACTCGAACCCGCACACCTCTCGGCACCAGATCCTAAGTCTGGCGTGTCTACCAATTTCACCACATCCGCAGTACCTCTTTTTGTTTGATCCGACTGATCGTTGTTGAGGTTATTTCAATTCTACCATTCGTTAAAATGGTGGACAAAAGTAGTGATATTTTTATTTCATGCAAACGAATTGCGCTATTTCTTTTGAATTGAAGAAAAAAAAGCGATTTGCCTCGATCGGAAAGAAAGTGTTCATTTTCCAATCATCCGACTCACTTCTAATCGTTCGATCTAATTGTACGCATGTCTTTTTTAGTTCATTTGTTATGGGTGAAGTATAAAAATACACTCAATCTGATGCCATTCAATCATTTCTATTTAGTCGCTTTGTGAAGCCGGTCATGGTTGAAAGCATTATTGATAATTGAAAAAATAATAAAAAGTGATTTTAATCATGGTGGTAAGTGATGAAAATCATTTTATAAGTTGATTTTTAAATAATTAAGTGTTAATTTCTTGGTAAGAAATCTTATATTCGTAACAATGACTAAATGAAATAGATGCAAAGTCAAGAAGCTATCAACGCATTATTTCTGCATGCCACTGAGGGTATTTTGGTGACGAATTCTAAAGGTGAAATCACACGGATTAACCCGAGTGCCGAAAAACTGTTTGGTTATGCCGCTGGTGAATTGACGAGAGTAAAAATAGAACGGCTTGTTCCGCAACGGTTTTCAACTAAGCATGAAAACAATAGAACAAACTTTGCGAAACATCCTCATGCGCGTTCTATGGGATTGGGAATGGAGCTGTATGGTTTAAAAAAAGATGGTTCCGAATTTCCGGTCGAAATCAGCTTAAGTCCATACACATATGAAGGTGAAACATTCGTAGTTGCGTTTATTATTGATGTTACGTTGCGAAAACAGGCCGATGAAAAATTAAAGAATTATTCAACGGATCTCGAAGAACAAGTAAAGAACAGAACCCTTGTATTGGAGGAAGCAATTAAGGAGTTAGAGAAAACCAAAAGGGAACTGAACACTTCGCTCAAAAAAGAAAAAGAGTTGAGTGAAATGAAATCGCGATTTGTATCCATGGCTTCTCACGAGTTTAGAACGCCACTTACAACTATGATGTCGTCGCTTTCGCTGATCACGAAATACAGTGAAAATGACGATTTGGAGAATCAGAAAAAACACATCGGGAAAATCAAGAATTCCATACGGAACCTTACCGATATTCTGAATGACTTCCTTTCTGCCTCTAAACTAGAAGAAGGAAAGGTTGAAAACAAGCCGGAAGAAATGAATATCAAGCAGTTTATTGCTGAAATTATTTCTGAGATGCAGGGAATACTTGCAGGTAAACAAATACTTGCGCATGAACATGAAGGGGATGAAATCGTTTTTCTGGATCCTAAAATCCTCAAAAACATCTTGTTCAATCTGATGTCAAATGCCATTAAGTTCTCCAATGAAGAAGGACGCATTGAATTATCCACTCTGGTTGATTCAAATGTCGTGGAGATTGCAGTAAAAGACTTTGGCATCGGCATCAGTAAAGAAGACCAGGAAAGCTTATTTGAACGCTTTTTCAGGGGCAGCAATGCCGTACATATCCAAGGAACGGGCTTAGGCTTGAGTATCGTTGCCAGGTATGTAGAGTTGATGAACGGAACCATCCGCATTGATAGTGCCCAAAATGAAGGAACAACAGTAACACTTAAAATACTACACACTGATACCAATAACAATGAAAAAAATTCTACTGATTGAAGATAACACCGATGTGCGGGAAAACACAGCTGAAATACTCATGTTGGCAGAGTATGAGGTGATTACTGCCGAAAATGGAAAGGATGGCGTTCAAGTGGCGCTGAAAGAAAAACCAGATTTGATCATCTGTGATATTATGATGCCGGTGCTCGACGGACATGGAGTATTGCACCTCTTATCTAAAAATGACACGACTGCAGGCATTCCGTTCATCTTTTTAACAGCAAAAGCCGATAGGGGAGATGTACGCAAAGGAATGGCAATGGGGGCAGACGATTACCTCATCAAACCCTTCGATGATGAAGATTTACTGAATGCCATTGAAGTGCGCCTTAAAAAGAATGATTTCCTGAAAATACAGTTCGCTCAGAATCTGGATGGAGTGAATGATTTTTTACGAGAAGCGAAAACCTTCGATTCACTGAAAGAACTTTCCGAAGAACGAGATGTACGCCATTACAAGAAGAAAGATTTGGTTTTTCGAGAAGGAGCATTTCCCAAAGGAGTTTACTTTATCAGCAAGGGAAAGGTGAAAATCTATCATAAAAACGATCAGTCGAAAGAACTCATTATTTCATTGCACAAAGAAGGCGACTTTTTCGGGTTTCTCTCATTGCTGAAAGAGGAGGAATACACGCATTCGGCGGCAGTTTTGGAAGATGCGGAAATTTACATGATTCCGAGAGATGATTTCTTTTCGCTGATTTACAAAAACCCCGAAGTTGCGCGAAAATTCATTGAAATTTTATCCAATAATTTGATCGAAAACGAACAGCAACTGGTGCGATTGGCTTATAACTCGGTAAGAAAAAGAGTAGCAGAAGCATTGGTGAAACTTTCAGATACGTTTAAGAAAGAAGAAGGATGTTTCAGCATGAATGTTTCTCGCGAAGACTTGGCCAGCATTGTAGGAACAGCCAAAGAAACGGTGATCAGAACTCTCAGCGATTTTAAAGACGATAAGTACATAGAAATTTCAGGAGGCACCATCACGATCCTGGAATACGATACGTTGGCTGCGCTGAAAAACTAAGCTGTGGAATCAATAGAGTTGTTTGAAAGAAAATAAGTAACAGGTAATTCCAACAACGCTAATCTGTTGGAATTACCTGTTGTAAGATTACTAATTTGATTCTTCCACTGGAGGTATAAATTCGATGGTTTGTTCCTGCTGCTGATCCAGCTGTTCAAATTCCTGTTCCAATGCACGTTCCATTTCTTTTTGCGCTTCTTCAATGCGTTTCATCTCTTCTTTCATCACATCGTCTTTAAACGTTTTATGATCGCCTGATTGAATGTATTCCAGCAAAGTTTTAGCTTTCACAATGATGTCCTCAATGCGTGCTTCGCCGTCCAATACCCGAATAGTCATATAGATCTTATCCGGAGCCATACTGGTATAATCTGCAAGAATGTCTTCTGCTACCTTGGCTTTGTCTTCGTTGATGAAAAACTTATTGAGGTTATCGAAATTCATTTCAGCTCTTCCTCCATAAACAGCTTGTGTTTCAGCTTCTACATAATCCGAATGCGTGGGGCGCGACTTCTGAACAAACGAAAAATGCGAAAATCCCAAAGAGTCTTTTTCTAATAGTACATATCCTTTGTCGCCAGCTGCCAGAGTGATGTCGCAGGGAATGTTATTCTCGAATCGCAACCGCAGAAACTTGCCGCGAAAGGGATCAAACGGATCATAACCCTCTAACCGGAGTTTGTGTTTGTGTCCGTTTGTGAGTACATCTTCCGACTGAAAAATCAAATACATCGGAACCAGTATTACAATCAATGCAAAGGCGGCAAATGCTATTTTTTTAGTCTTCATAGGTCTAATCTTTAAATTCGTCTTTGGATAAGAAATGGATCAGGAAAAAGAGTAAGCCCACGATCATAAAGAACAGTCCTTTGAGCCAGAAAGCTACGTCCATGTCGAAATAACGCACCCAGAGCAAGAAACAAACAAGGAACAATCCGTAAATCATGTAAGCCACACTGCCCGATCTATTGCCCTGAATCATGGCGTTGACACCAAAAACAATGGCATAGATGTTGAAAATCAGGAAAGCCCACCAAGTAAGATCCACATCGTAGTATTCGTTCAGGCAAAAAACAAAAAACGTGAGCCCGAAAAGCACTGGGAAGTAGACAACTGTTCTGTTGAGTACGGCACTTTTTCTTCGCCAAATCATGGCAATAATTGTTAGCGTACCTACTAACAGAAGGGCTGCGAAAAAGAAAAACAACTGCTCTTTATTCCAATTGCCGATATCACGTAATTTGTCTATACGGAACATTTCGTTACAGACATCTTCGCTCGAAAAGCTAATTAAACAATAAAAAATGTGGAATAATGCCATCGTTTGAAATGGTCTTCCGAGAGAAGAAATGTTGTTGGCATAGTACTTTTTTCCAACCAGATAAAAGGCCATCACAAATGCCAAAGCCCACCAAATGTAACCGGCTTTCACAGCAAGCGGCATCGTTAATACTATAATAATGGCAAGCAACCAACCCAAATAAATTGCTCTAAAACCTTGTTGAGTTGATTTGCGGTTGAGCGATAAATAGAAATGCGGTAAGAATGCAACTAGGAACACCCAAAACAAGTAATATTTATCGTTTAGACTGTATCCTGAAGGCATGAACCAATCATACTGAAGGTCAGGGAACAAGAATTTGGTCGAAAGAATTAGGTAAAAAATCGCGATACCCGATGCGCGCGCTATGTAAAACAGCGGTAACGTGAGAATCAGCCACACGGTAATGAATTTATCAAAATCACCGTCGAGCTGATAGGTTTGACTAACCAACGAAATCGAAGCCCCAATCATGAGCATCAGAAACAACGACGAAGCCTCAATCCACGAAGTCGATTTGGAATGTTTAAAGACAGCTTTGTAATAGAAGAAAAGTGCTATTAATGAAGGCACGAAACTCAATATACCGCGCACGTGTTTCGGAAAATCGTCCCAATTGTGCGAAATGATCGCAAAAACACCTACCGAAATAAACAATGATCCGATAATGGCGGCAAGCGTGAGAAACAACTTCCCGATTGACGTGTTTTTCGAAGTGAGAAAATGCTGAATTTGTCCGTTGGCTTCGGCATTTAAAACGCCTTTTTGCTCCAACGAGTCCAGAAAGTTAAGTAATCCACTAGTATTCATAAGTAGGGTAAATTGTGTTTAGTCAGTTTGTTAATTCAGTGAAAAGATAAAAATAAATTTGCGTTCCACAATTATACCGCATGATTGGATGTGAAGTTAATTACCTTGTGTCTTTGTGTCCTTGTGGTTTTTTTATTTTACCACTAAGGCATAAAGACACGAAGCTTTACCAATTATTGCAAGTTGTAAAAGTCCGGCAACAGGAAATCCCCTAAATGAGAACAGCAGATTTCTGCGGTTCAACAATAAATCTCCCAAAAGCGCTATTTTCGTGCTATATATTAGTCGCCATGAAAACCGTTTTCAGTTTGTTGTTGTTTTGTTGTGCCATAGGCTTTTCCCATGCACAATTCACCCAAGCCGATTCACTGCGTGGCGGTTATGGCAATACACGCGATTGGTGGGATTTGAAACACTACGATCTGCACGTTACGTTTGATGAAAAAACAAAAGAAATCAGCGGCCACAATTGCATCACTTTTTCAGAAATTGACCGCGTAGTAGATATTCATTCGATTAATTACAAAATACAACTTGATTTACAAGCGCCAATGCGCATAGATAGTGTGCGGTTTGAATTGAATCAACAGACGCTGTTGCCTTCAGACATTGAGCATATTGGCAATGCATGGTTGTTTGATATGTCTCCTGTGTCAGTCAGCGGCGAAACCAAAATAACCGTTTATTTCCACGGAAAACCGCGTGAAGCGGTAAAAGCTCCCTGGGACGGTGGCGTAATTTGGTCGAAAGACGAAAACGGAAAACCGTGGATTACGGTGGCTTGTCAAGGCCTGGGAGCAAGTGTGTGGTTCCCGTGCAAAGATTCGCAGGCAGATGAACCCGATTTGGGCGTCAACATGCATTATACCTGCGATTCGAAGCTAGTTTGTGTCAGCAATGGCCATTTCACAGGAAGCGAAGAACACACTAACGGCACCACCACTTTTTCGTGGGAAGTCACCAACCCAATCAACAATTACAACATGATTCCCTACATCGGTGATTATGTGAATATTCACGACCATTTTCAAGGCGAAAAAGGCATGCTGGAATTGGATTATTGGGTTTTACGTGGCAATGAAGCCAAAGCCCAAAAACAATTCAAAGACGCGCCACGAACCCTAGAAGCACTCGAATTTTGGTTTGGCGCCTATCCGTTTTACGAAGACGGTTACAAACTGGTGCAAGCGCCGCATTTAGGCATGGAACACCAAAGCGCCATTGCTTACGGAAACGGTTTTCAGAACGGATATTTGGGCAAAGACCTCAGCGGCACGGGCGAAGGACTCAAATGGGATTTCATCATCGTTCACGAAAGCGGTCACGAGTGGTTTGGTAACAACATTACAGCCAAAGACATTGCCGATATGTGGATTCACGAATCGTTTACCAATTACTGTGAAACCTTGTTTATGGACTATTGGTTCGGCACCGAACACGCCAATCAATACTGCATCGGTTTGCGCAAAAACATCAAAAACGACATCCCGATTATCGGGCAATACGGTGTGAACAGCGAAGGTAGCAGCGATATGTATTACAAAGGTTCCAACATGTTGCACACCATTCGACAAATCACCAACAACGACAGTTTGTTCCGAATGATGCTCCGCGAGTTGAATGCCAAATTCTACCACCAAACGGTTACCACCGCAGAGGTTGAAAGCTTTATGTCGACTTACCTCAACCTCGACTTAAAACCCATTTTCGATCAGTATTTGCGGACCAAAAATCCACCCACGTTGGAAATGAAACACGGTCGCAAGAAAATGAAATACCGCTGGATCAATTGCGTAGACGGTTTTCAAATGCCCCTCAAAACCACCACCGGCGAATGGATTCATCCTTCCAAAAAATGGAAATCACTGTCTTATAATGAAAAAGGAATTCCGTTTATCGACGAGAACTTTTACATCAAAACAAAAAGCTCTGTACCGAAAGTAAACCGGTTGCGGGTGGAGTAGGATAATATTTGTGATGCCACCCTCCTCAAAAATAAACCACCACTTCACCCAATTCTTTCCTAATCCGTTCCTGCTCCTCGATCGGAAAGTTATTCCCTTCCAAATGCAGGATTTTCAGCGCGTGCATGCCGTTTATCGTTGCCGGAAGTTTGGTCAGTTCGTTGTTGCTAAGGTCAATTTCTTCAAGGTAACGCAAGTTGGTAAGTGCTGTCGGGAATTCTGAAATGCGGTTATTGGAAAGTGCCAGCACACGCAGATACTTCATCGATTGAAAGGAGCGTGGTAATGAAGTGAGTTTGTTGTACGATAAATTACATTCCTTGAGTCGGCGCAGGTTGGAAACTTTTCCCAGATCGGTGAGCGCGTTTTGCGACAAATCCAGTTTCATCAGAAAAGGCAGATTCAGGAAGTTTTTCGGAAGCGTTGCCAGTTGGTTGTCGCTGAGGTACAATTCCTGCAAGTATTTCAATTGGTTGAAGGTAGTGGGCAATTCCGTCAATTGATTGTGCGCAAGGTTCAGGTAGCCGAGGCGGGTTAATTTGCCTAATTCGGGAGAGACATGCGCGAGTTTATTGGTATTCAGATCGAGGTGTTGCAAGGCGCTCAGTTTATACAAGCGTTTGTGCAGCGTTGTCAGCTCGGCGTTGCTCAAGTCGAGTTTCGTAATGTCCTTTTTTCGTTTAAAACGCGTTTGTTTGATCGACTTGATGGCTTCCAATTGGGTAACTTTCGATAGTTCGTTTGATTCGCAGCTTTTCTTCGCCAGTTTGAATCGGTGCTCTTCCGAAGAAATCAATCCGCCCTGATCGTTGAAGGTCGCGTTCGGATTTTCCAGATCGTCTTCAATGGTGTACACACCGCCATTGGTAATCTTGGCTAAATACACCAAATCGGGGTTAATGCCGTATTCTTTGGTATAACCGCACACAATTATCCGCACGGGAATCCCAATGCGATTGGCCAAAGAAATATCGCGTACGCACGGATAATTGTCGGCAATCAGAATCACTTCCTTGATCTCGTCGCGTTCTTCAATGGCTGCAAGAATGGCTTCGATGTCATTTTCCGGACCATCGCCACCACCGCCTTTCATCATCACCAATTGAAACAAGCCGATCAGTTTCTCAACATTGTCGGCCTTCTCGGTATAAATACCGCCCGTTTCACCGATTTTCTTATCAAACGACGACTTCATATCGCCATCATTAAACAGCGTCACTTCTTTGATCCCGGAGATTTCCCGGTTGCGGATGTGCCATTCCACCACTTGCGTTCCATAGCCATACATGCTGCCGGTCCAATCATTCACCACCGCCACATCTTGCCATTCGGGGTGACGCGCGAGAATTTTGTACACCGTAGAATCGCTGCGGTACAAATTCACCACTTTGTTGAGTTCATCCAAGTACAGGTTGCGCTGTATTTTATCGATTTTCGATAAATCCTGATCGGGCTTGGTGGCCAATTCCTTTTCTAATGTTTCTCGGATAATGGTGCGTTGCTCGTCGATGGTTTTACCTTCCAATTGCGCTTTGAGTGAATCACTGAAAAAAGAAGAGCCGGCTATGTAATTCAGCGAACCACTCAGTTCCGACAAGCTGCTTTGCGAAGCGCCAGTGGTACGTTCGGCATCCATTACCGGTATTTCGGCCAACTGCGTTTCTTCCACCTGCACCCGCGGATGATACCAAATCACAACTCCATGCAACAATTGGTCGGCTTCCTGATCGTTGTGACAAGCCGTTTGCAATACTTTATTCCAGGCAATGGTGGTGCTGTTTAGTTCTTCGTCCAGTTCAAACAAATGCACCAAGCGGCTGCACAACAAGGGGTAAATCTCTTCGTAAACACCTTTTCTGAGCGGATATTTGGAATAGACCACATCAATGCGATACACCTCCACACTGTCTTGAATTGCCAGCCAATCATCCTCGTTCACAAACGTCGAAGAGCGAAAGCCATTGCGTAGAAATAAGGTGTTTGCCGCAGTATCCTTAAATGCAGGAATTTCTTGCGTACCGAGCAACGCACTGATTTGAGGACCGTATTTTTTAGGTTCCAACAGTTGTTCAGGTGAAAATTGCTGCTGGGCAACGAGCCGGTTATTGAGCAGTAGGAAAAGAAAAACGAAGCGGATCAACATATTGGGGTATTGTGTTGATGAATGTTGATTTTAACGTTTGGTAACCGGGGAAATTGTAAAAATGCGTTGTGGATTTAATCGGTTGTAAGGCTTTTATTCCAGTGAATAGTGGTTTTTTATCCAAAAAACAATCCACGTAATATTGCAAAATGACATGCCAAATAAACATACGTAATTTCGCAATATTACGTGCCTTAAATCAGGGGAAATGAAAGCCTGAAAAATGTCTATTTCCTGAGCCGATAAACCACCCCAACCCGAGCTATAATCGTTCTGACTGAATTCTTATCCCGAATTCATGTTATTGTAAGATTTCCCGAAAGAAAGATTAATTTTGCCAGCAAAATATCAACTTATGAAACGCCTTCTGAACTATCTAATTCTTTTTTTACCTTTTTTCGGATTTGCCCAATCACCTCAATTCAATTGGTCTCAAACGTTAGATATTGAAGGTGAAATCTCCTTAAGCTTTCAAATAAACGACACTACATTAATCACTTCTAAAAATGTAAATGGAGGAGTTGTAAGAACGAATAAAATTGAACAGATAAAGATTAAACAAGGAGATGAAAATGTTAGTTGTTCGGTTAAAGTCATCGAAGATAAGCTTGTTAAATCATTGATGCCTTCTGAATTCTGGAATAGTGGCGATAATATAATCCGATTCACACGGCAGGAAAATCTGAAGGGTTCAAAGTTGTTGATCGATAAATTAGACAACAACTTTACCGTGCTTAAATCAGCAGAATTTGAAAGTGGTTTTAATACCAACTCTAATGAGCGTTTTCTTGTGATGTATCGGTTAAAGGACTTAAAGTTAGAAGTCAAAATGATTGATTTGGAACGGCTTGAGATTGTGTCGGAAAACACAATAGACATCCCTTTAGACTATGATCGAATCGAAATTATTGACATGCTACTGGATAATGACGGTAGCGCGTTATTTGGAATTGCACCAATGAAATCACTTGAAAAAGGTAAAAAGACGAAAGATAAGAAAGATGGAGAGTTCATGATTGTATCCGTTAACGGAACATCTCATGAAATTTACAGGACGGAAATAGCGGATGCTCACCTTAACTTCGGAGATTTTGTGGAATTGAATGATGACATCTTTTTTGTAGGTGTTACATTAAATGGATATGATCAAGATAACCTTTATTCGCTGAGATCATTCAAGCTTAACGGTGGTAAAAATTCAATTGAAGAAGTCAGTTCTGAAGATTGTTCTGGCGATTTCCTTTTCAGTGGATTATCGGCTGATGAAAAGAACAATCTATCTGGAAAATTTGAAGATTATAAGAAAGAGAATGTTTTTAATATTCCTGAAAGAGAGGTAAGATCTTACATGCAGTGTGCCGAACAAATGGGCGAGCATAAGGTGTTGATGTTTAGCTTAAGTAATGCATTTCTGGTTTGTAGTTTGGATGATAAGGGCAATTTTTCTTGGTTAAAATCAATTCCACTAAATTACGTTTCAGGAGGAATAGGTTATTCAAATGCAGACAATGAGTTAATCTTCTATTTTACGGATGCATCAACCAATTATGATGAATCAGGTAGGT
>Ga0302293_10001435_pt1 | contig 11779 bp, 1 predicted proteins | sample III_Fen_N2_2_FD_198758 | JGI IMG/M metagenome (GOLD analysis project Ga0302293, IMG submission 198758) | Peat permafrost microbial communities from Stordalen Mire near Abisko, Sweden - III_Fen_N2_2 | ecosystem: Environmental > Terrestrial > Soil > Wetlands > Permafrost | place: Sweden: Abisko... | reverse complement strand
GTTTTTTTTTCCTTATTTCATCGGTATTTGCCCTCTATTTCGCGATAATTATTTTCGCGCCAGAATATGTCTCCGCATCCATTCTTTTTTTCTTTGTGTATTTTGGAATGTTCGTGATTTTTGCCGGATTGATTCTGCTATTCATTGCCTGTAAGCGTGGGCTCCCTTATGCCCGCTGGTTACTCTTTTCCTTTTCTTTCGGTGTCCTTTTTTACGCATACGACACGCTTGTTTCGATGTGGATCGTTTCCGGGTATTTCCTTGGCCAAATAGGAGTGTGCCTGAGCCTGTTCTGTATCGCGCTTTTTATTATTGAATCATATGCGTCTTCTTTTGAAAGGAACCGTATTCTTTCGGAAAAACTTCAGGCGATGAACAAGTCTCTGAGCCGCTTTGTTCCGAAAGAGTTTATCGCATGCCTTAACAAGGACTCTCCCTCAGATGTTCAGCTCGGCGATTCTATTGAAATGGACATGGCCGTAATGTCTTCGGATATCCGATCCTTTTCTGTAATTGCGGAAAAAATGCCGCCAAGCGAGGTTTTTTCATACCTCAACGGGTATCTCTCGCTTGTAGGTCCTATTATTCGCGAAAAAGGAGGGTTTATTGCCCGATATGAGGGCGACGGTTTTCTGGCTCTTTTTCCGAATGGAGCGGAAACAGCTGTTCAAGCCGCTGTGCAGATGCAAAGTGCGATCACCAGCTGGAATCGGCAGCATCCGGGCCGATTTCAATTAACGGTAGGTATCGGGATAGATACTGGAAAGCTTGCGATGGGTGCCGTCGGAGATGCTTCCCGAATGAAAGAAACACTTATTTCCGGCTGTACAAAGGCGGCAGCTATATTCGAGGCTGCTACCAAAGAATTTCAATCTCGAATACTGATAAGCGACGCGGTCTTTGTTGAACTGAATGACCCTCTTTCCTGGTTTTTGCGGCCTGTTGAACGAATTTTGATAAATGAACGACCGGCTGTTCTTTTTGAGGTGTATAATAACGATCCTGAAGTAATTAGAGATTTAAAATGGAAAACCCAAAGTGATCTTGAAAAAGCGCTTCTGGCATTTTTTGCGGGTCGATATGAAGAGTCAAAATCATATATTTCTCGTATTTTAACGCTATTCCCGGAGGATCCTGTGGTCAAACATTATAGAAGGCATTTGAATCTATGACAATATTGCAAATTTCGATTTATTTAGCTTGCCTAAATCAAGAATTCTTCCGATAATGGAGATAATGGAGATGGCCTCCAGGAAAGGTATATGAATTTAAATAAACATCTATTAGTTACAATTTTTATGTTGCTCACGCTGTATGGCGGATTTGCCTTCGGAAAGAAGGATACTGTAAATACGCCCACAAAATCTGTTGATAGTTGGCTGGAAACCGTAGATATCGCCAATAAAAAAACCGGAAAATATAACATACTTATTACGGCAAAAGATCTTGCCGGGAATCAGGGTCTTTCAGGACCTTATAATATTTATATTGACCCGGAATCGGATTTACCGGTTACCAGAATAACCAACCCCCTTGAAGAGATGCGCGTACCGGGAAACCTGAATGTCGTCGGAACTTGTATCGACGATGATGCGGTCGATCATGTCGAACTGCTTCTTGATGATTCCACGACACCTGTTACCGCCGAAGGGAAGGAGTTTTGGTCATATTATCTTGACACTAATGGTCTTTCCGAAGGACCGCATAAAATATCCGTATATGGAATAGATATTAATGGCGTAAAAGGCCATCCATATAAAGTTGTCTGGAATTTGGACAGAAACCGGCCTGAAACCGAAGTCAAGAACAAGACGATGGGCGAGCTTGTCTCGGGAAAGTTTACTCTTTCCGGTAAGGTAACGGACGGTAATGGCATTAAAAGCCTTTTCTATTCTTTGGACAGCGGTAAAACATTTCAAAACATTGTATTGAAATTCAACAAAAAAGAAAAAATCTGGGAATTCAATCTCGTTATCAATTCTCTTGTCATGAAAGACGGTCCATCCGTATGCTGGTTCAAAGCCATAGATGGTCAGGGTTCCGAGGGTATCTATACCTTTCTCTATTTTGTTGATAACACAAAACCAAGCGTGTCGTTTATTTCTCCCGGCGCGAACGAAACAGTTAATGGCATATTTTCCGTTACGGGTGAGGCGAAGGATACGATTGGAATCGCGTCTTTGTCATGGAAAGCCGGAAAGAAAACAGGTAATTTCGATTTGATTAAGGGAAATCCCTATTGGATCAAGGAATTTGATATCAGGGATTTGAAAGATAAAAAATTTGAGGTGGAAATAACCGCGACGGATACCGCCGGAAACAAAACGGTAATTTCCCGGAAGATTGCGGTTGACACAAAAGCAGATATTCCAACCCTGAAAGTGACTTCTCCGGCGTCTGGCGCTAAAATTGACGGTACCTTGAACGCAAGCGGTTTTGCCGTAGACGATGACGCAATTGCCGAAGTGTGGTATTCAATCGATAAAGCTCCTGCCGTAAAAACCGAGTCAAAGGGTGCGTTCGGCTTTATAATTCCGAAACTGTCTACGGGAAAACATACGATAGAATTCTGGCCGGTTGACGTTAATTTGGTCTCAGGCGCACGTGTGCCGGTTACCTTCATCTCAACCGGAAGTCCGCCGGTTGTGACGGTTGATCCCGTTACCGCGGAATATAAGGAAATTAATCCGGAATCCGGTTCTTCCTTATCAGCGACGATTAAATCTGATGCGGGTTTGAAATCCGTGAATTACACTGTAAAAGGGAAGCAGCCGGTAACCGTTTCGATAAAACCGGGAACGGCGTCCGTAGCCTTTAAAATACCAATAACGCCTGACTACCCATACGGGCTGGTCGGACTTGAAGTAACGGCCACCGATATATACGACCGTACATCGAAACGGACGACTAATTTTTATGTCACCAATCTGGGTATCCCGCGGGATACCCCTCCTGAATTTTCGGATGAAACATTAAAGTCTTCGGGACAGGTCACCATTGCCGCGGCCGGAAAGGAACCTGCCGGTTCCGGAACCGCCACCGTCGACATAGAACAAGTGCTCCCCGAGGACAAGCCTTTTACAAATGGAATGAACGTTACCCTGTCCGGTCCGACATTGGACAAAAACGCGCAAAAAGACGGATCGATCAAGATAGGTATCGAGTCTCCCGTTGCCGTAACCGGCCTTACCTGGAGCCTGAACGGAAGCCCGGCGGCAAAGATTGACGCGAAGAAGACAAGCGAAACGCATTATGAGGCGCTTGTTCCTCTCAGGGCCTTGCTGAAGGCGGAATGGACAAAGATTGATGTTTCTGTTTCGTTCAAGGATTTGTCAAATCAGTCTGTTTCCGGCGTATTTTGCGTAGTGCGTCCTGTTCCCGCCGCAGGCGTATATGACGATGAGCAGTTTGCCTGGGGCGACGTTTCGCGTAATTCCGCCGATGTAATGCTTCTATATGACGGCGCGACCGTAACGGGACTTTATAACGGAAAACCTGACCGCCATGCCGCATCCATTGCATTTGCAAAACCGGTTGACGGCCTCTCGGTAGAAATGACCGGAAACGAAGTTACAGTTTCAGGCACGAAAGACGGTGAATATTCCGGCGTTGTATTTGTCATTACAGATGATAAGGGGGACTCATTCAAGACCTCCCCGGCTAATTTTATCGTTGATACGGCACTGCCGGTTTTAAATGTCGATACGTCAGAGCGTCCCTTGTGGCTGCAGACCGTTCTCCCCGTCAAGGGAAATGCCACGGACACGCGCGGAATTTCCAGGGTAGAATATTCATTGGACAACGGCGAGACGTGGACCGCGTTTCCGTCCGCGAACTTCGACCAGAAAATCGATATCAGCTCATTGCCCGACGGCAAAGTTGAATTTCACGTACGCGCGACAGACCTCGTGGGCCGTGAAACAACCGACTGGCGCACTTTTAACAAGGATACCGTTATACCGACCGCTACCGTAGTTCTTCCCAAACCGGGGGAAATCGTCAACGGCGAGACCTCAATTGCGTTCAAGTACACAGATGCCAGCCCGCTGGCCCTGGCTGAATACAGGGCCCCCGGCGACAGAACGGCAAAAGACCGGACCGAATGGCTTCCTTTGACGATATCTTCCCTTACAAACACTTTGGTCGGAACGTCAGACCAGCCCATATCCGATAAAATGGAATTCCGCTTTACGGACTCGGCAGGAAACACAAACACCCTTTCATCATGGCCTTTCTCGATTGATTCGCAGGCGGATCTTCCCGTGGTTGAAATACACGTGCCCGCCGAGAACGAAGTAATCAGAAAGGATTTCGTGCTCTCTGGAGTTGTATACGATGATGATGCGCCCGCGAAAGTGTGGTACAAGATTGATAACGGAACGTATACCGAAGTTGATATAAAAAACAGTTATTCCATTCCCGTAGCCATCAAGAGCCTGACAGACAACGAACATACGATCACTCTCTATGCCGAGGATATTTACGGCATTCGCGGAAATGAGGTTACCCGGAAAATACGGGTTTCGCTCGAAGAACCCAAGGCCGCGGTTGAGGCTCCTTCATTCGAAAAAACAAATAACGGTGTCATCGATATCACAGGCGTCGCGTCAGACAAGAACGGTATCGAGAAAGTAGAAGTATCGCTGGATAATGGCAATTCTTTCAATCTTGCGACAGGCGCCGAAAAATGGGCGTATCGCCTGGATACCCGCGTCATACAGGACGGAACCCATGTAGTATTTGTGAAAGTCTACGATAACTACGAAACGACAGGACTCTACTCGAGCCTGATAAATATTGATAATACAGCGCCGTCGATCAAGCTTGAGCTTCCGCTGGACGGCAGCAGAAACAGCGAAACGCTTTTTATTTCCGGGCAGACGCTCGACAATATCGGGCTTGACCATGTGTCTGCCAAAGTAAGCAATATTGATCCCAAACAGCCGGCAATCCCGGCGAACCTTTCAGAGGTTCCCTTTGCGAACGATTTGATTATTTCGCGCGGACTGGACATTAAATCCCTTCCGGAAGGTTTTTACAATCTTGAGGTTCGCGGCTTTGACCGGGCCGGAAACGTAACTCGCGTTTCGCGTAACTTTGAGGTGTTCCGCGGAAAGGACCGGAACCGTATTGAATTCCTGTATCCAATGAACGGTGAAAAGGCCCAGGGAATGTTCAATATTTATGGTCATGTTGTTTCCGAAGACCCGGTTAACAACCTGATCCTTTATATAGACGACAAAGAAACGATAATGGCGGATCTGACTCCGTCCGGTTACTTTAAATTTACCGTAACACCGGAAATGCTGGAGGACGGGACTCATAAAATCAGTATCCGCGCGCTGGTAGCGGGCGACAAGATTATCTCCTCGGAAGAGCATACGCTTCTTTATAGCGGAGGCGGTCCCTGGGTTACCATAGATAATTTCGCCATGGGAGACTTCGCCATTGATCGGCCATGGTTTAGCGGCACTGCGGGATATTCCCTTACCGAAGAGGAAGTGATCCGTCTCAAGGCGAAAGACACGACCAAAGACATGCGCGCTCAGCTACAGGCGAAATCGGTGGCGAAAGTTGAAATCAGTTTTGATAACGGAAAGACATTTGTCGAGACCGAGTCGGGAAAGAAATGGCGCTACCGCATTGAGACCGGCGATATTGCGGAAGGCTATCATTTCCTGATTGTGCGCGCCACCATGAACAACGGCGAAATAGCCGTAACGCGGTCGATCATCCAGATAGACAAGACCGCACCCTCTATCAGGCTGATCTCGCCGGGAGAGGGTGGCAGATACAACAACGAGCTTGTTTTCTCCGGACTCAGTTCCGACGACGTCAAACTCGCATCGGTAATGCTGTCCCTACGTCCCGGCGACAAGTCGTCATACGCGGTTCCTTCCTTTATTCAGGGCCTCTACTTTGACTGGCACGTATGGGGCGCAACGCTCTATGACATAGGCCTTGGGCTGACGTTCTTCAACGACGTCGTAAAAATTCAGGGGCAGTTTGGTCAGTTTACCGAATCTCAGCGGGCCCTGTTTACCAATTCCGCAATGCGGTACGGCGGTAACGTCTATGGTCTCAAGATGCTCGCCAACGTCGCCTACTTGCCGATGGATTACTATTTGGGTCCCGATTTCTCCTGGCTTTCCGCCACGGGTGCCGTTGGGGCTAACTTCTCGATGTTCTCGGAAACTCAGAGCGGAAAGGCTCAAATACTGTCGGCCGTTCTCGGACAGGTAGAATTTCCCCGGGTGACCATACCCAAGCGCACGACATTCCGCACTTTCTCCGCATATACAGAATTACAGCTTTGGTTTATTCCCACGGATGTTAGCTCCTCTGAAGTTAACATCAATTCCATAGTGCCCCACATCACAGGTGGGGTACGGCTTAACGTCTTTTAAGGAAGGTATACATGAAAACACAGAAAACCAGTTTTGCAGGATTCATCCTTTTTGTGCTCGCCGCATCGGGATTGTTTCTTACCTGTGAAGTAGGTCTCGGGAATTCAGTTGATACCAAACCCCCGACGGTAAGCATTTCCTATCCTTCGACGACAAGCATTATGAGCGGCGATTTCGTAATCGCCGGCGGTGCCAATGACGAAACAAGTCTCGCCGGCGTTGCCGTTACCATGCGAAACGTCGATACCGGCGCGACTGTCGGTTCATGGAACGCGTCAATCAATAACGACAAAAAAACATGGTCATGTGCCATTGCAAACAGCCCGACCTCTACCGCTGCCGCGCCCATCCCTGATGGTAAATACCAGATTACAGCCGTTGCGACCGACGGCGCGAACAGAACTACGACCGTAAACGAGACTTATTTTGTCGACAATACACCGCCGGTTATCATTGTTTCCCGACCATCGACATCCGGTCCATTAGCCACGAATACGCCGGATCCTTTCGGAAGCGACCTTACTTTTACCGGAACGCTCTGGGACGCGCATGAATGTTCCTCAATTACCGTCAAGTTTTTTAAGGCTGACGGCACAGAACTAACCCGGTTTACGACTCAGAATGTTTTACAGAATTGGTCCATTACGGTACCCCAGGCGAATTTTAAAACGCTTGAAGATGCCATGGCAGACCCTCAAAGCCCGGGGAAGTATTATTATACCCTCTCCGCCTCGGACAATGCCTATAAATATACCGACGTCAACGGATCCGCCGTTCTCGCGACGGGGAACGCATCCGATCATATATTCCTTTCAAACGATATTTCAGGAATTCTTGCCGTTGGGGAATCTTTCCCTACGCGCGAAATTCTTTCAAATATCGATCAGGGAAAACTCGATGCTAACAACAAGACCTATACTTCAGGTTCAATTACGAACGCAAACCTGGCTTTGCTTCGCATAAGCTCCGATAAATTTGACGCTGCCAAATCCGGAAGTTTCTCCATAGATCCGAATAATAAAAATCCGTCAGTCGAGATCGCGGGTCTTCAATCCTGTGCCGGTTCGGATCCGACATTCATCACGGGGTATGCGAATAACCAGATTGCCGGAAAATCCATTTTAACGATAACTCTTTCGCCGGGGCCTGATGGCATTGCCATCGATCCCTCTTCTATTTATGTCTATCTTCGGGACAAGGGCGATAAGGATCGTACTCTTAAAGCCACGGAAAAATTCGATGCGACTAAAACATCTTCTTCCGGCGGAAAGCGTATTCTTAATTATACCGTTGACAAGACCTCCGGTTCCTTTATCCTTGTGGTCGACGCCACGGACCAAGCCGGACTAACGACAACTCGACGCGAGAATGCCGCATATAAGGGCATGCATTTCGGCGAGTATACATTTACGATAAACAGCAGTATTCCGTACGTTTCAAGCCTTGATCCTGATAATGGCGAAAAATCCAAAGTACGCCCCGGTGCTGATGGAAAGTTCACCGTAAACGTAAAGGCACATGACAGCGACACGCCGAACACAACGCTGATTGTCAACAAGATGGTTTTAGATCCGGTCTTGAATAGCTTTGTCAGCGTGCAGGAAACCCGGTACGACGCTGTCGGCGCTTCATCCGCCGGCGGTTTCGACCAATCATGGTCGGTTTCCCTCGATGCCGCGTCCGAGGGAAATTCCGTAACGTACAAATATGAAATATACGACGGCAAGTTCACTTCCAGCCCCCTGACTCGCACTTATACGACGGATACGACCGCCCCGACTTTGAAAAAACTGCTTACCCCATTTGAGGCAAACGCCCCGTTCGCAACCGACGCCAGTGTCGTGTTGTCGGAAAACGGCGTTCAGGTGTCAGCCCAAGTTAACGACTCTGATTTCAAGTTTGCGAAAATCTGCTATACGACCCTCGATTTCGCCCCGTTGCCCGACAGTCCGGATTGGGTAACTGCGCAAGTATCTACCAACATGGATACGAAAGTATATAAATTCTCCGGCGACTTGATGCTCAAAAATACAGCAGGGGTTAGCGCCGAGGGTATCTACTACCTGTGGTGCAAAATTGCCGACGATACCGGCGTTTACGGCGTAACGAACAAGATTTGCCGTGTCCTCGTGGACAAGAACAGGCCGGAAACGACCGTGCTCTTTAATGGATCGCTATGGACTACGACTCAATACGTAAAGACCACCCCAATAATGCTGAGCGGCGTCGCGACGGACTCCTATTCTCTCGACTCGATGACGGTAAGCGTAACTCCCGATATTACGGGATTTCCGAAGACCTATAATAAACTTTCCGGTTTTTCCTCCTTTACCGATACTTCCGCATCCTGGGCGGAATCGCTTTCTCCTGCCGAAGGTGTCTATACCTTTACTTTCAAGGTGAAGGATACCGCAGGAACGTATTCTACGCCGATCGACAGACAGCTGGTTTTTGATCATACGGGCCCGCAGCTTGCCGTTCAGAATCTTGCGGACGGAAACTATATCGGAGACTCGAGTTTTGCGATTCGCGGAACGGCGAGCGATGAAAGCGGTTTACAGTCGGGCGCAAGCTCCGTGCAATATAGCATGGACGGCGCCGCAACGGTGGAGAGCAGTTGGCACAACGTAACCACTGCGGGACAAAGCTGGTCTTATGAAGTGTCGAGCCTGACCGAAGGTTCGGACATGAAAATTCGTTTCCGTGCTTTTGACAGTCTTGGAAACAGCACAACGACTTCCGATATTTCGTTCGGACTTGACCTCCACGAACCGACTATCGCATTTAACACCACATCCGCAGCGCTCGACGGCACCTATCAAAGAACAGGCGTTACCTTGAGAGGTACTGCCCAAGACGCGAATGGCCTCAATGCCATCGGTCTCAGCATGAATGCCGGATCGTCATATACGACGGCGGGTCTTGAGTATGGGTTTGATCCGGCTGGTCCCTGGTCAACCGATCTTTCTGTCCTTCAGACTCTTTCGGTTGGTAATAAGGTCGTATACTGGCAAATCCCGGTCGCACTTCCTTCAGCCGATGGAATTAAAGCAATACGCGTTCATGCCCTGGATAAATACAATCGCGAAACGCCGATCGCATGCTCGATTACCTTCGACCAGTCTCCCCCGACTATCACAGCGAGCAACCTCACAAACGATCAGAGGATAGAAGCGCTTACCTATGCTGTGAGCGGAAACTGGACAGACAACAACGGTTCGGGTACGACCGGAGGAAGCGCGAAGGTCGAGTACAGTCTGGATAACGTTTCCTGGACTTCTCTCTCTTCAACGGCGACGGCGTGGTCCGGAAATATCGTTTTCCCGTCAGAAAAAATATCGCAGGACGTGTATATCCGCGCCACTGACGCGATCGGAAACGTGAGCGCGAATACTCATTATTCCGTCAATGTTGATACGTCGAATCCTGCAACTACAGTGCTTCATGACGGCAGTTCCAGCTGGACAAGTACGATTTACAAGAAGAGCGCATTTACGCTTACCGGATCAGCAAGCGACAGTCTTCAACTGGACTCGATTTCGATTTCATCAAACCCGGTAATTCCCGGACTCACGGTCACTCCGACGGTTGTAACGCCCATGTCGTCCACATGGACGACCGGTTCTCTCACGCCATCCGACGGAACTTATAGTTTTACCGTAACGATCAAGGACAAGTCCGGACGCACTATTAGCGAGACGCGTACGCTGACTTATGACACAACGGCTCCGACATTGTCGGTATCGAATTTGAACGATAACGATTTTATTCAAACATCAACCTTTCTTGTTATGGGGACAACTTCCGACACAAGCGGTATCGATGCGAATGGAGTACAATTTAATCGATACGATGGCACCAGCTGGAGTGGATGGGCTACGGTAACAACTCCCGGTTTGAGCTGGAATCTCTCTATGTCAAGCGGCGTCGAAGGACCCTCGCAACAAGTGCAGTTTCGGGTAACTGATAAAGCGGGAAACACGAATACTCTCTCCCCAATTCATTTTGGGCTTGACTTGAGCGATCCTACGTTTACCGTTGCGACCGTTGATGGTACCGGTTTAGCTGCATGGAAGGCTATAATTCCGACACCTGCCAGAAAAAACGCTTTTATCGTAACTGGAACCTCAAGCGACGCAAACGGAATCAAGAAACTCGAAATCAGCTATGACGCGGGCACGAATTTTTCCGATATTACAACAAGCGTGACTCCGGCTTTGCCGACGACTGATAATACTACGGTAAATTGGACGCAAAGCGTACCGATCGCGTCCGATGGAAGTAATGACGGATCAAAAGTAATCAAGCTTCGTGCGACCGATAAATATAACAGAACCTCCACTGAAACTTTCAACGTGCTTTTTGACGCTACTGCGCCGACGTTCTCTGTAAGTAATCTGATTTCAGGACAGCTTGTTAAAACTACGAGTTTCTCCGTGAATGGCGGAATTTCCGATAATGGCGGAAGTGGACTTGCCTCCCCTGCGACAATCGGTTACCGCGTGGGAACGAGCGGCGCGTTTTCGCCACTTACTATTTCGGGTGCAAGCTGGAGCGGAACCATACCTTTGAGCGAAGGTCTTAATCAGACAATCGAGTTTCAGGCATCTGACAGATTGGGGAATACTAGCGAGATTTTTTCGTTAACGGGAATCAAGGCAGACATAGCATTGCCTGTGGCTACGGTGACTGGGTATGCGGGAACGGTATACAAGAGCGCGGCCTTCTATATAGACGGAACGGTTACTGATAGCCTGCAGCTTGCATCGAGCGGATACGTGACGGTCAGCGCGACGCGAAACGGAAGCGACATAGGTGTGTTGACGGTGAATTCAGTATTGGCCGGCGACAGCAAGAGCGCGACATGGAACACGACGGTCCCGATAGGAACCGGAGATGGAACGTATGTCGTGACCGTTACGGCGAAGGACGAGGCAGGTCAAGATTCGCTATTAGTGACGAAGACGATTACCGTTGATACGGTAGCGCCGACACTGGAACTGATAAGCCCGATAGGCTCGACGACGGTGAACGGAATGATCCGTATCAAGGTGTCAGGATCGGACGCGAACGGAATCAGCGCATACAAATACTGGGTGGGTGCTAATACAGACACGCCGCCTTTTGGCTGGAACAATATAGGCTGGACTACATTTACCGGCGATATACTCTATGACACGAGCGCGCTTACCGGAAATTACCGGGTATGCGTGGCGGCGATGGACAATGCGGGAAACTATACAGGCGCGACGAGCGGAGGCAGTCCAGCGGTTCTCGCTGACTACGTCAATCTTGTCGACGCGGTAGTGAACGTGGATCAGTCCTCCGATATACCGGTAATCAATCTGACGTCATGGGATACGAGCGCGAAC
>Ga0302293_10001432_pt1 | contig 11784 bp, 8 predicted proteins | sample III_Fen_N2_2_FD_198758 | JGI IMG/M metagenome (GOLD analysis project Ga0302293, IMG submission 198758) | Peat permafrost microbial communities from Stordalen Mire near Abisko, Sweden - III_Fen_N2_2 | ecosystem: Environmental > Terrestrial > Soil > Wetlands > Permafrost | place: Sweden: Abisko... | reverse complement strand
GACGCCCGCGATGGATATCCCGAAGCTCGCCCAATCGAGCATGGACTGCAAGCCGATCAAAATGAGCGGCTCGTCGTCTGCGATTATCAGTTTATAGTTCATATGCCGATCACTTTCGGCGCAACGTCCTTCGCCCGAAACGGAACTAAAAGTATCGCGCGCGTATACTTACCAATTTCGCTTTCGAGAGAAAGTCCGTAATCCGGACCGAAACAATGCTGCAGCCTTTTATTTACGCTGGAAATACCGATCTCCTTAAAAAGCCCGAAAGCGGCGGGTTTCCCCTCCCCTGCGAGAATCTCCTCTATTTGAGTCCCTGTGATTCCGATACCGTCATCCTCGACGCAAATTTTCACCGCATCGTCCCCGAACCGTTCGGCGGAAAGGGTTATCCTGCCCGACCCCCCCTTGGGTTCGATGCCGTGAAAAATCGAATTTTCCATCAAAGGCTGCATCGTAAAACAGGGTATGGATACGGAAAGAAAATCCTCGCTCACGTTTTTCTCATATACGATCGCGCCGCCGTACCGATATTGCTGGATCAAAAAATAATCGTCGAGGAGGGCGAGTTCTTCCCTGAGCGACACGATGGTCCGGCTTCCCTTGATGACGTTTTTCATCAATCGGGAAAGCGCGGTGGTCATCTCGGCGATGCCCGTCGCGTTCTGGATCGTCGCCATCCATTTGATCGAATTGAGGGTATTGTACAAAAAATGCGGATTGATCTGGCTTTGCAGCATGCGGTATTCGAGATCCCTCTTTTCCTTCTCGTCGGCAAGGCGATTTTCAAGAAGCGAAACTATCTTGAGCGACATTTCGTTAATACCGCGGCCGATATCGCCAAGCTCGTCGTTCCACTCAATCCCGCCGTCGCGGGAAAAGTCGCTTTCCGAGATCGCGGCTATTTTTTTCCGCAGCCGCACGACGGGCTTGTTGATTATCCTGCCGAGAAGAAACGAGATAAAAAAACCAAAGCCGAGGGCGGTCACGCAAATGAGCGCCATGATAAACAGATACAGCCGTTGCTCGCCTGAAACCTGATTCGACGAAAGACTCTGGGAGAGATACACCCCCTCGATGCCGAGCGGATAAGTAACCATCTGGTACGATCCGTCCTTCCCGTTCGTGACGTTCCGCACCATCGTCGTGCCGTTGAACGTTTGTTCCTTTTGCGTTGAATAGGAAGATTCAAGCGAGGACACGTCCGTAAACTCCGCGCCGGACAGCCTGTAATTGGCGCCGGGAAGCGTGACATAGAGGTCGCAGTCCTGCGGCATGCGGTAATTCCGGAGCTGCCTGAGCACGACGTCGACGGAAACGGCAAGGTACACATACCCGACGCTTTCTTTTGAGCCCGGCGCATAGATGGGCCGGATGATCGTAATTACCTGCGACTTTAAATCTGTCGCGTATGGATCATACACGCATTGCCTGTATACTTCGGGAGCCGTGACTTTCCCGAGGCCCAGCAACGAAAGGTTATACGCGGTTACCTGCATGCTCTCGCTAAGGTTATTCCCGACTTGCAGCAGCCGTCCGTTTTTCATGTCGGTTACGATGAGGCGGCGGATATAACCGCTGGACCGGTTGCTGTAAAAGGCATCCTTCAGCCGTTCATACGTATCTATGGACACTTGAGTGCTATGCGACTCGTCCGAGAGCCAACCGTATATCTGAAGATTCGTCGCGCACCATTTCGTGAGCGTGTCGAGTTCGGTCAACTCCTGGCCGAGCGTGCCTGCGATCATTTGCAGATTAAATTCCGTCGACTGAACCACGCTGCGCCTTGCATAAGACTGAAAAAACGAGAAACTTATCGTCGAAAGAAATACGGCTAGCACAAGGGAAAAAATCACCGTAATCAGCGTAATTCTCGCCTTGATTGTCTGGGGAAATGTATGTTTCAGGATTTTATCTTTGTTATGCATATAGTGCTTTGCCATTATCTGTCCGGAAGACATTCATTTGTCAACTTGAAAATGGTTAAGCCGGATGATTGGATAGAAAAATACATGATTTGACAGAAAGATACATGTTTGCTTTCCTGAAATGAAACAAAAGAAGTAAAAGTGAATATGTCGAGTATAATAATCCATGTTCCGCAGGCGAAAACCGGACTTAGAATGATGACGGGAAACGAACTACGCTAAGGAGGAAACAATGCGTAATTTTAAAAAGGTGATCAGTATCATTCTGATCCTGACACTTGCGATGTTTTCGGCGATCGCAGCCGGCAACAAGGAATCGAAAGCCGATCAGGGCCCTACGACGATCAAATGGGCACTTTGGGATCTTAACGCCACTACTTACTACAAGCCACTTATCGACGCATACCAGGCCGCGAACCCCAACGTGAAGATCGAAACTCTCGATTTGGGTTCAACCGATTATTCGACCGTTCTGAGCACGCAGCTCACCGGCGGAGACGACACGATCGACGTCGTTACCATCAAGGACATTCCCGGCTACAACAATCTCGTAAAAGCCGGACAGCTTCTGCCGCTTAACGCCTATGCAACCAAGAATAAAATCGATACTTCCGTATACGGCGGCACGGTCGAACAAATTACCGTAAACAGCAATTACTACGCGCTTCCGTTCCGCAGCGACTTCTGGATCGTATACTACAACAAGGCTCTTTTTGACAAGGCCGGTGTTCCCTATCCGACAAATGACATGACGGTTGCCGAGTACGACGCGATTGCCCGCAAAATGACCAGCGGAACCGGCGCCGACAAAGTATTTGGCTGCCACTACCATACATGGCGGAGCACGGTGCAGCTGTTCGGAATCCTCGACGGAAAACATACCATCGTCGACGGACAGTACGAATTCCTCAAGCCCTACTACGAGCTGATCCTGAAACAGCAGAAAGACGGCATCTGCCAGGACTATGCGACGCTTAAAACAACAAGCACGCATTACTCCGGCGTTTTCTACAATAATTCCGTGGCCATGCTGAACATGGGATCATGGTTCATCTCGACCCAGATCGCCAAGGTAAAGTCCGGCGAGTCAAAGAGCTCCAATTGGGGTATCGTAAAATATCCTCATCCGGACGGAGTAGCCGCGGGAACCACGCTTGGAACGATTACCACTATTGGAGTCAGCGCCGCGTCGAAAAAACAGGCAGCGGCGCTTGATTTCGTGAAGTTCGTCTCGGGTCCGCAGGGAGCCGCGATCATCGCAAAGACAGGAACGATACCGGCTATCCACAACGACGAAGTCGTAAGCATCATCTCCGCGACACCGGGCTTCCCCACGGACGCCAACTCGAAAGCCGCTCTGATGATTACCAAGACATATCTCGAAATGCCCCTGAACGCAAAGGCAGGAGAGATTGACGTAGCGCTGAACCAGTCACACGACAACATCATGACGAACAATATCAGCATTGATGACGGGATCGCGAAGATGGACAAGGACGTAACCAAGATTCTCGGCAAGTAATCGCTTCCTTCTCGATACTACTGGGGACGGACAAAAGTCCGTCCCTTTTTACAAGAGGCCTTCATGCAAAAATCAACGAAAAAAAATCTCGTTGCGCTTAGCTTCATCGCGCCGAACTTTATCGGGTTTGCGGTTTTTACGCTTGGACCCATCGTATTCGCGTTCGTTCTCGCCTTTCTCCATTGGGACGGTTCAAATCCGATAACATTCGCGGGACTAAACAATTTTATAGATCTCGCAAGCGACGACCAGTTTATCACCGCGCTTTTCAACACCATCTGGTATACGGCGGGAACGGTTCCCCTCACGATGGTTTGCGCGCTTTGCCTCGCGATACTATTAAATCAAAAAATCCGCGGAAGGAATATCTTCCGCTCAATCAGCTTTTTCCCCTATGTCGCGTCTCTCGTGGCGGTAGCCGTAGTCTGGAACATGATATTCAATCCAGCAAAAGGCCCGGTTAACATGCTTCTTGCCGCTTGCGGAGTCGCAAAGCTTCCGGGATGGTCCGCAAGCAAGGACTGGGCGATGATCACCGTCATTTTCTTCAGCGTGTGGAAAAACATGGGCTACTATATGATCATCTACCTTGCCGGACTTCAGGGAATCAACCCGGAACTGTACGAAGCGGGAGACCTCGACGGCGCAAACCGATGGCACAAGTTCAGGTTTATCACGATGCCCCAACTCGCGCCAACGACTTTCTTCGTCAGTATCATGCTGACTATCCAGTGCTTCAAAGTCTTTGACCAGATTCTCATGCTTACCCAGGGAGGTCCGGGAACCTCGACGCTCGTGCTCGTATATGCCATTTACAACAAAGCCTTTGTTTCATGGGATCTCGGATCCGCAAGCGCGATAGCGCTCGTGCTGTTCGCGATAGTGCTGACCATCACCATCATCCAGTTCCGCGGGGAGAAGACAATCTCATGATCAACGAAAAATCGCAAACAATCTCGAAGCCGATTCTTTATTTTGCCCTGATAGCATTCTCCGTTCTCATGCTCGTACCCTTTGCATGGATGCTTTCGGCGTCCGTAAAACTCGACAAGGACGTATTTCGCTTTCCCATCGACTGGATTCCGAAAGACCCGAGATGGCAAAATTATCGGGATATATGGACAAAAATTCCCCTCGGGATTTTTATCCTCAACACCGCAAAGATCACTCTGATCGTAACGTTTCTTCAGCTTCTTACGTCGAGCTTCGCGGCATACGCATTCGCCAAACTCGACTTCAAATTCAAGAACACGCTGTTTCTCGCGTATATCGCCACTATCGCGATGCCCTGGCAGGTATACATGGTTCCGCAGTTCATGCTGATGCGCGGGTTTCACCTGACCAACAGCCATCTCGGAATAATCTGCCTCCAGGCATTTTCCGCCTTCGGCGTCTTCCTGCTCAGGCAGTTTTACATGAGCATTCCCGACGAGCTGTGCGAGGCCGCGCGCATAGACGGCATGAGCGAATACGGCATTTGGGCCAAAATCATGCTTCCCCTCTCGAAACCGGCCCTTTCCACGCTTACGATTTTTACCTTTACCGCGACCTGGAACGATTTTCTGGGACCGATGATCTATTTGAACAAAACGAATCTGAAGACGATACAGATCGGAATCCGCATGTTCATCACCCAATACTCCTCGGAGTACGGACTCATCATGGCGGCATCCGTCGTCAGCCTGATCCCTGTACTCATCGTGTTTCTCGCCCTACAGAAATTCTTCGTAGAGGGTATTGCGTCCACGGGAATCAAGGGATAAGCGAATGAACGCCTTTGAACCTACAAAAGCCCTTATTACCGACGACGAAGTCCGGCGCGCGCTCGACGCGGCGACGGAGCAGGTGCGCTGCAATCTCGCGGAATTTACGAATACCTGTCAGAATCATTCAAGTGTGCGCGGTTTTTATCCTCCATGCGAGAACAATCAATGGACTACCGGATTCTGGCCCGGAGAAATCTGGCTTGCGTACGAACGGACACACGACGCGTGTTTCCGGGACTCCGGCCGAATCCTCGTCGAAAGTTTCATGAACAGGATTCAAAACCGCATCGAGGTCGACCATCATGATATGGGTTTTCTCTATACGCCAAGCTGCGTCGCGGCATGGAAGCTTGACCGGAACGCAACGGCACGGGACGCCGCGATCCTCGCGGCGCGGCAGTTGTGCTCGCGTTTTCAGGAAAAGGGCAGCTTTATTCAGGCATGGGGCGAAATGGGAAAAAAAGAGAACTACCGGTATATAATCGATTGTTTGCTCAATCTTCCCCTTTTATATTGGGCCTCGAACGAAACGGGCGAGAAACGCTTCGCCGAGATAGCGGACGCTCACACCCGAACCTGCCTTGCGAATTCCATTCGAGCCGACGGATCAACCTGGCATACGTTCTTTATGAATCCCAAAACGGGCAAAGGCGATCGCGGCGAGACATGTCAGGGATACAAGAACGACTCCTCCTGGGCAAGAGGACAGGCATGGGCGATATACGGTCTTGCGCTCAGTTACAGGCACACACGCGATATCAAATGCATCGGTATATTTAATACAGTTGCCGAATACTATATCTCCCGGCTGCCTTCCGATTTGGTGCCGTATTGGGATCTTATTTTTCAGAATGGTTCCGACGAACCGCGCGATTCCTCAAGCGCAGCCATAGCATCGTGCGGCTTCCTCGAAATGTCAAAGTATCTTCCAGAACAGGAAGCTTCCCGCTGGAAAGTTCTTGCGCGACAGACAGTCAAAAGTCTCGTGGACAACTACAGCGTCAGCGACCCTTCAATATCAAACGGACAACTGTTACACGGAACGTACAGCAAAAAATCCCCATATAACACATGCACCGAGGAAGGCGTGGACGAATGCCTTGCCTGGGGCGATTATTTTTACATAGAAGCGCTCACAAGACTGTCGACTGACTGGAACCCATACTGGTAGCATCCACGGCAGGAAAGCACGACAAGGAATCGTCCAACGAGCCAGCTTGTTGGCGAAGTTTCAAGGAGTTTCAAACAATGAAATTTTTCATTGACGCTCGAGACGGTATCGCAGATTACGCAAAGACGTATTTCCCCCGGGAAACAGGCGAAGTTATCGCGATAGCCAATGACGTAGTAAACCAAAAATTCCTTTTCAACCTCCGGTGGGATATGGAACGTACCTATGTACCGGTGGTTTTCGAAGGTGAGATCGACTGGATGCATCAGCCCGGCGACGATCCTGAATGGATTTTCGCCTTCAACAGGATGCGCTTCTGGATTTGCCTCGGACAGGCATACGCTATTACAAAGGACGAAACCTACGCACAGACTTTTGCGGCGCAGCTTTGTCACTGGATCGATACAGTCAAAAAAAACGATCCCAAGTGCGAAAAGGCATGGCGATCGATTGAAGCCGGCATTCGCATGGAATATTGGTGCAAGGCATTTTCATATTTCAATGGAAGTCCGGCGATTACAGACGCGGTTACGGAAAAATACAGAGCAAGCCTTACAGAGCATGCGGAGTTCATTATGGGAGTATGGAACTCCTACAATCTAATGAGCAACTGGGGAGTGCTCGCCAATCACGGTCTTTTCGTCGCGTCCATCGCTCTGCCGCAAACCGCAAGAACCGAAGAATTCAGAGAAGAAGCGCTGAGGCGTCTCGCGAAAGAAATAGAGATACAGGTCTATGCCGACGGAACCCAATGGGAACAAAGCCCGATGTACCATAACGAAGTTGCGCACGACTTTCTCGACGTCATAATACTCGCAAGAAAAAACAATATCGCGATTCCTGAAATCATAGAAAGGAAAACACGGGACATGTGCTATGCGAATCTCTGGTGGTGCAAACCCGACGGGAACGAACTTTGCATGGGAGACAGCGACGAAATAGACGCGCGCGACATCACGACGAAGGGTGCTTTCCTTTTTCGCGACGGTACGCTCAAGGCAGGCGGTTACGAACGGCTGGACTTTGACTGTGTCTGGGACCTCGGCTATGTGGCGATCGCGGAATATAACGCGCTCGAATCGAAGCCGATCGGGGACACCATGCATATCCTCGGCGACAGCGGAAACTTCTATCTCAGAAGTTCCTGGGAATCGGACGCAACCTTTCTTCATTTTCACTGCGGGACGCTCGGCGCGGGCCATGGCCATGGCGATCAGCTGCACATTGACCTTTTCGCGCACGGGGAAGACATTTTGATTGATCCGGGTCGCTTTACCTACGTGGCCAAGACGGAGCGATTCGAATTCAAGGACTCGAGCGCGCATAACACCTGCACCGTCGACGGAAAAAATTTTTACGAATGCAAGGACAGTTGGGAATGCTCAAAGCTTTCCAGGGCCGTAAACAGAAGCTCGGCGCAGAAAAAAAATTACGCTCTCTTCGAGGGCGGGCACCTCGGGTATTACGACCTCTCAAGCGGCGGGGTATTCGCGAACAGACGGATAATTTCGATCGATTGCTCCCTGTTCGTCATCGTCGACGAATTCTACGCATCGGGCGCGCATGACTATCAATGCCATCTCCATTTCAACAACCGGGGAAAAGTATCGCAGGAAAAAAAATCCATCCGGTACATAAGCGACCTAAACGATGTGCACATCGAACAGCTATCGAGCGGCCCTATACGTACGGAACTCGACAAATCAAGAATTTCGCGCCACTACAATCTCGCCGAGAAAACGACCGCGGTATGTACGTCCATTTCAGGAACGGGATTTGTCAGCCTTTACACCGTAATCTCGCTCGATGGACATGTCGCCGTCACGAAAAATCCGGTCACATCGAATTTCAAGAGCACGGTATTCGATCACAAGATGATAGAATCGCTGACAGTGTCGAGAAAAGGCGGAACGCACACTCTCGTCATCGCGCATCAGGAATACGCAAGCCCGACTGACACCTTCTGCGCGGACGGCTGCACCGGATTTGGCTCCGTTGTAGTCTTCGACAGAACGAAAAACGAAACCGAGATCGGAACCGTATTGCAATGGTAAAAAAAACCGGGGTCCGAACAAAGTTCAGAGCCCCGGACATAAACAGACTTGACAGCGTATTTCTATTTTTTTACTTCTTGTCGCCCTCGCGAATCTCAACGCGCCTGATCTTTCCGGAAATCGTTTTCGGAAGTTCCTTTACGAACTCGATAATGCGCGGATATTTATAGGGCGCTGTCGCGTGCTTCACGTGATCCTGCAGTTCCTTCACGAGCTCGTCGCTCGCGGTATAGTTCTTCGTCAACACGACGGTCGCCTTGACGATCTGCCCGCGGTCCGGATCGGGAACCGCGGTGATCGCGCATTCGAGAACGGCCGGATGAGTGAGCAATGCGCTCTCGACCTCGAACGGCCCGATGCGGTAGCCCGAGCTTTTGATCATGTCGTCATTGCGGCCGACGAACCAGTAGTAACCGTCTTCGTCCTTCCATGCCGTGTCGCCGGTATGATAGATGCCGCCCTCGAAGGCCTTCGCGGTCAGCTCGGGATCGCGATAATAACCCGCGTACATACCGAACGGCTTTCCGTTTTCGATGCGGATGATTATCTCGCCTACCTCGCCCGTATCGCACGACTTTCCGTCTGGTTGCACTATGTCCAGCTCATACCCCGGAGACGGTTTACCCATCGAACCCGGTTTCGGTTCCATACCGACAAAGTTTCCGAGCACGATAGTGAGCTCGGTCTGGCCGTACGCTTCAAAAAGTTTGAGACCGGTGAGTTCGAGGAAACGGTTGTAGACTTCCGGATTCAGAGGCTCTCCCGCGATCGAACAGTATTCGAGTGCTGAAAGATCGTATTTTTTAAGATCCTCCTTGATCATGTACCGATAGATCGTCGGCGGCGCGCAAAACGAAGTGACGTGAAACTGCGCAACCTTGGTTAAAAGTTTTTCGGGAACGAAAGCGTCCATGTCGTATACGAACACCGCGGCACCCGCAATCCACTGACCGTAGATCTTGCCCCACATGGCTTTTGCCCAACCTGTTTCCGCGACCGTCAGATGAAGTCCGCCGTCTTTCACATTGTGCCAATATTTCGCTGTGATAATATGGCCGAGAGGATACGTATAGTCGTGCTGAACCATCTTCGGATTTCCCGTCGTTCCCGACGTAAAATACAAAAGCATGATGTCCTTGTTGCCCGGAGAAGCGGCGCCGACGGGTCGATCGAATTTTTCCGGCGCTGCGGCAAGTCCCGCATGGAACGACTCCCATCCCTTGCGGTCCGGCCCGATGGTAACGAGCGTCTTCACGGTCGGAGACTCTTTCATAGCTTCGTCGACGCGATCCTGAAGGTCAGCTTCGTCTATAGTGACGACCATCTTGATCCCGGCGGCGTTATTGCGGTATTCGAGGTCGTGCACCATAAGGAGATGGGTCGCCGGGCACGCGATTGCGCCGAGCTTGTGCAGGGCCAATAAGGCAAACCAGAACTCATAGCGGCGGCGCAGGATCAAAAGGACGGCGTCGCCCTTCCCGATTCCGAGAGACGCAAAATAGTTGGCGCACTTGTCCGATGCGATTTTGAGCTCGAGAAAAGAAAAGCGTTTCGACTCACCCGCGTCATTGCACCACACCAGGGCTTCCTTGTTCGGTTCCTCGCGGGCAAAGCGGTCTACGATGTCGTAGGCAAAATTAAAATTTGCGGGAATATTGATCTTGTAGTTTTGTTTCAGGTCTTCGTAGGACGAATAGTCCCGTCCGATATAATCATGTAAAAGCATAGGGTAACCTCGATTTAACGCGCCCGCACGAAGTGCGCAGCGCTTTCAGAATATGCAGGCAAGAAAGCGTGCGCTCTTGCCGTTCAGGGCTTTCATTCCGTGGGGAATGTTTGAGTTGTAATAGAGCGAATCGCCCTCGTTCAGCGTCAGTTCGGTTTTTCCTATTTTAATAAGAAGCGAGCCCGAAAGCACGTAGTCGAATTCCTGTCCCGCATGAGTATTCTGATGAATGGAGTCGGAATCGGATTTAGGTTCGACCGTGACGATAAAAGGCTCGGCCTTGCGGTCGGCAAAGGTATACGCGAGGCTTTTATACTGATAGTCCAGCCGGCGGTTGACGTTAACGCCCGAGTCGCGCCTCGTAAGGCAAAATCCGCGAAGATGAGGCTCGTCGCCTGTCAAAAGCGTGTTCAGTTCAACGTCGAAGTATTTCGCGATAGTGTGCAAAATACCGACGGGAATGTCGGTCAAACCCTTTTCATATGATTCAAGCTCTTTTTCCGACAATCCGCATTCAATAGCCAGCGTCGCCGACGAAATGCCGCACACATCGCGAAGACCGCGAATGCGCTCACCGATAGCCTTGATTTCTTCTGTCATAGGGAATATCTCCTTTAATACGGCTTCATATTATAACGTATAGATAAAGACTTGACGACAGAAAAATATAACAATTACTAAAAAACTTCTCTATTGAACTGATAACTTATCAAATTGCGTATATTAGGGTCAACTTAATTTAGAGGAGTCCTTGATGACGAAGCAAAAGGGAAACGTGTGCTACAAATCCCTGTTTTTTCTCATAGTGCTGTGTATTCCCGTACTGCTGACTTTCACGTCCTGTTCTCACCTTTCCGTGGTCAAGAACAATGAAGGCAAACCGCTAAGCCTGGAAATTTCGACGATCGAGAAAATCTCTCTGAATGGAACGGACCAATGGATCTATATCGAAGGGTGCGATAAAAACAATCCCGTTTTAATCTGGCTCGACGGGGGACCCGGAGGATCGGAAATAGCCGTGGTGCGAAAATATCTGGGACCGCTTCATGAACGATTCACCGTCGTATGCTCGGATCAACGGGAAACGGGGAAAAGTTTCGGCGCGGTCAAGGACTACTCGAAACTCACCGTCGACGATTACGTCAATGACGTAATTGCACTCTCGGAAGCGATGCGCAAGCGGTTCGGCAAAGACAAAGTATATCTCGTCGGACACTCATGGGGTTCGATAATCGGACTAAAGGCAGCGGCGGCAACGCCCGAACTATTTGCGGCCTATACTGGGATAGGCCAGCAGATAAACGGGCCGGAAAACGACCGGATCGGCTGGGAGATGGTGCATACAGGCGCTCTCGCCAAAGGCAAAGCGAAAGTCGCAAAACAGCTTGAAAAAAACGGACTTCCTCCCTATGACGACGGAGACCGGTATATGTATCTTTTCGACAAGTTATGGGGCTATAGTCCACAACCTGCGGCGCACAGCGCATACAATTCGATGGACATGTTCGCAGGACCTGAGCATAATCCCCTCGACCGGCTTCATCTCATCCTGGGGCTGATGAATGGCGTCAAAAAAGTGTACCCGAAGGTTGCCCGCCTTGACTTCGAGAAAGAGAT
>Ga0302293_10001430_pt1 | contig 11786 bp, 7 predicted proteins | sample III_Fen_N2_2_FD_198758 | JGI IMG/M metagenome (GOLD analysis project Ga0302293, IMG submission 198758) | Peat permafrost microbial communities from Stordalen Mire near Abisko, Sweden - III_Fen_N2_2 | ecosystem: Environmental > Terrestrial > Soil > Wetlands > Permafrost | place: Sweden: Abisko... | reverse complement strand
TATGAATTTCCGTCTCATCCAGAAGGCTAATCAGCTTGTCTTCAAAATCGGTTCTGAAATAGTTTCGCAGCGTCTTTTTACTTCGATTCTTACCGACAACGATATTGGTTATACCGGAGAGTCTGGCATACTCTGCAATCGAGGTAGCGGCATCATCTCCGACTATCGTGACAATTTCTGCACCCATTCTTTCAGCAAGTTCCATATTTGCAGCTATTGCACGCTTTTTCGCTTCTCCGGCTTCCGCCCTTTCGGTAGTTTCGACATAGACCACAGCCCAGGGCGCATTGAAAGCTTCCGCATTTCTAGCTGCCCAGCGAATACATTTAGCCGAGGATGGCGATGCGCTGATACATGCCAGAAATTTAGGTCTTGCATGTGCATCATCCGGATGGATTTCGATCCTGCTGTCGTGACTGATCCGGTCCGCTGTCTTCCTTAAAGCGATTTCACGCAGAAGGCGCAGTTTGTCCCTTGTGAAAAAATTCTCCATGGCTGCCGTTGCACGGTCAGTCTGATATATTTTGCCTGCGGCCAAACGCTTCAATAATTCATCTGGCTCAATATCAATCAGCATGACTAAGTCGGCATCATCAAAAATGTAATCGGGAATGGTTTCCCGGACATAGATATGGGTAATGCCCTGGATGACATCCCGCAAACTTTCAATGTGCTGGACATTTACGGTTGTGTAGACATCGATTCCGGCATTCAAAAGTTCCTCCACATCCTGATAGCGCTTCACATTACGCACGCCGGCAGCATTGGTATGTGCAAGTTCATCAACCAGAATCACCTGCGGTTTCCGGGTCAGCGCTGCATCAATATCAAATTCTTTCAGTTTGATATTCCGGTAGTCCAGTTCTTTCTGAGGCAGAACGGGCAGACCGGCAAGAAGCTGGGATGTTTCCGGCCGGGTGTGGGGCTCCACATACCCCACCAGCACATCAACCCCGCTTTCCTGAAGCTGATGTGCTTCATCAAGCATAGAATAGGTCTTACCCACACCGGCTGCATAACCGAGGAATATTTTCAGTTTGCCTTTTCCGACAGCCTGCTTTTCTTCTTCATTCAATTTGCGCAGAAGTTTATCGGGATCCGGACGAATTTCATCGTTTTCCAGCATAAAATCATTCCCGTCCTTTCACACACTACAACCCCTGCCGTGCGGACACGGCAGGGGTATAAAACCCATCATCGCTGTTTCACAATTATCAGATTAGCCCATCCAGTGCCAGATTAACTTTCAGAACATTGACGGCAGGATTTCCCCAGAAGCCAAGCAATCTTCCGGTGGTATATTTCCCAATCACAGCCCTGACATCATCTTCACTGATGCCGCGTTCCCTCGCAATACGCGACACCTGGTATGCGGCAGCCTCCGGCGAAATATTCGGATCAACGCCGCTGCCGGAGACGGTCACAAGGTCAGAAGGAATGTCTGCAGTGTTCTTTGGATCCAGAGACTGAAGCCATGCAACCCGTTCCTTAACCAGCGCAGCTTCCTTTTCACTCACAACAGAAAGATTCGATGGTCCGGTGCTGCCGGTTAAGTTCGGCCTGCCGATCAGATATTTTGCAGAAGTAAACGTCTGGGCGATCAGTGCAGATCCATAATCTGCTTTTGTGCCGTCTTTGAGAGTTACTGTTATTATACTTCCATTTGCCTGACTTGGGAAAAATACCTGTGCAACGCCTGTCACTGCTGCAGGATAGATGATACCGCACAGAAGCGTCATTGCCAAGAGGCAGACAATAGCTGGCCGGAAGACTTTCTTTATTTCTTTTTTCATGTTGATCTCCTCCTTATTTAAGACCGCAGACGGTCAGTAGCATATCAATACCTTTAATTGCAATAAACGGTGCGATCAGGCCGCCGACACCATAAATCAGCATGTTTCTGGACAAAAGCTTACCTGCCGACATTTCAGTATACTTAACGCCTCTAAGGGAAAGCGGAATCAGGGCAATTATAATGAGTGCATTGTAGATAATGGCCGAAAGAATGGCGGTTTTAGCACTGGTCAAACCCATAAAATTCAACACAGTCAGCTGCGGATAAATTCCGAAAAACAAGACCGGGATAATCGCAAAATATTTGGCAACATCGTTGGCCACACTGAAGGTAGTCAGCGCGCCGCGTGTCATCAGCAGCTGCTTTCCTATTCGTACGATATCGATCAGCTTGGTCGGGTTCGAATCAAGGTCGACCATATTGCCGGCTTCTTTAGCAGCCTGTGTTCCCGAGTTCATAGCGACGGCGACGTCGGCCTGTGCAAGTGCGGGGGCATCATTGGTTCCGTCACCGGTCATGGCAACAAGATGACCTTTTGCCTGATAATCCCTGATCAATGCCAGTTTAGCTTCCGGCGTGGCTTCTGCCAGGAAATCATCTACCCCTGCTTCTGCCGCGATTGCGGCAGCGGTCATTGGATTGTCGCCCGTAATCATGATTGTCCGGATACCCATTTTACGGAGATCTTCAAATCGCTCTTTGACGCCGTTTTTGACGATATCCTTTAAGTAAATAACACCAAGTACCTTATCATTTTTAGCGACAACAAGAGGTGTTCCGCCTTCGTTTGCTACCCGGCGGACAATATTCTCGCATTCCTGTGAGTACGTACCGCCTTTACTGATCACATAGTTCTTTACCGCATCGGCAGCGCCTTTTCTGGTCTCGTTTCCCTGATAGTCAATACCGCTCATACGTGTCTTGGCGGTAAACTCGATAAATGTAGCATTTAACTTAGAAAGATCACGCCCCCGGATACCGAATCGATCCTTTGCGAGGATTACAATGCTTCTGCCTTCCGCTGTTTCATCGGCAAGCGAAGAAAGCTGCGCCGCATCGGCCAGGTCCTCCTCGGTTACTCCGGTAAGCGGGATGAATTCACTTGCCTGACGGTTGCCGAGTGTGATCGTTCCGGTTTTATCAAGAAGAAGTACGTCAACATCTCCTGCCGCTTCAATTGCCCTGCCGCTCATGGCAAGAACATTGGCCTGGTTCAGGCGGCTCATTCCGGCGATGCCTATGGATGAAAGCAGTGCTCCGATTGTGGTCGGCGCGAGACATATAAGAAGTGCAACAATGTTGGTTATCGATACGGCCTTGCCGGTTCCGATCAGACTGCTTGAAAAACTCGAAAATGGCAAAAGCGTTGCCGACACGGCAAGAAAGATAATCGTCAGGGCAACCAGAAGGATCTGCAGGGCAATTTCATTGGGTGTCTTTTTCCGGGAGGCACCTTCTACCATTGCGATCATCTTATCGAGAAAACTTTCCCCTGCTTCTGCTGTCACTTCAACTACCAGCCAGTCCGATACCAGCGTTGTTCCGCCGGTGACGGCACTTCTGTCTCCGCCGGATTCCCGGATTACTGGTGCCGATTCGCCGGTAATGGCGCTTTCGTCGACGGATGCAGCTCCGTCAATGACTTCTCCGTCCATGGGAATCTGCTCTCCGGCAACCACATAGACAATGTCACCTTTTTTTAGATTACTGGAAAGAACCTCGACATAGTCGTCGACTTTTTGTTTTGTCTTTAGCTTTTTAGCCTTAACATCTTTTCTGGCACTGCGCAGGCTGTCTGCCTGTGCCCGGCCTCTGCCCTCGGCAATTGCTTCGGCAAAATTGGCAAACAATACCGTAAACCACAGAATCAGAGCAATCACGATAGTATAAATGGCATTTTCGTCTTGAATTCCCGCAAAAGAGAGAAAGAATAGTGCGGTTGTAAGAATCGCTCCAATATATACAACAAACATAACCGGGTTTTTAATCTGTACTTTCGGAGCCAGTTTGACGAACGACTGCCTGACGGCATCGCCCATTATACCTTTTTTAAATTTTTCTTCTTTCATTTTGTCCACCTCAGTTCATTGATGTAATGTAATCAGCAATCGGACCCAGGGCAAGTGCTGGCAAAAAGCTGAGCGCACCGACCAACAGGATGACCGCGAGAAGAAGACCTACAAACAGGACGTTTTTCGTCGAAAGCGTGCCTTCGCTGGCAGCAATCAATTTTTTGTCGGCGAGATTTCCTGCAAGAAGAATGACTGCTGTCATCGGTACGAAGCGTACAAACAGCATGATGATTCCTCCGACTACGTTTGTGAAAACCGTATTGGCCGCAAATCCGCCGAAAGCACTTCCGTTATTACCGGACATCGATGTAAATGCATACAAAATCTCTGAGAATCCATGTGCTCCTGTATTTGTCATCCATGAGGCGGCTTCCGGCATCATCACTGCAGCCGCTGTTCCAAACAGCGTACACAGGGGAGGAACCAGTACAATAAGTACAACCATCTTCATGTCAAACGGTTCAATCTTCTTCCCTAAGTATTCCGGCGTTCGCCCGACCATCAGACCGGCAATAAATACCGTCAGAATAACAAAGGCAAGAATCCCGTATAAACCGCAGCCGACACCGCCGAAAACAACCTCGCCGAGCTGTATTAAAAACAACAGCATCATGCCGGCCAGCGGCGTAAAACTGTCATGCATCGCATTAACTGAACCATTGGATGCAGCCGTTGTCGCAGTCGCCCACAGGGAAGACGTTCCGACGCCATGTATGATTTCCTTGCCTTCCATGGCGGAGGATCCGCTGACGCTGCTCCATACAGGAGCTAAACTCATTTCACTGAAAGTCACGATCACCAGGCACGAGACAAATAGAATCAGCATGGCTGCATATATTGAAAATCCCTGCCTTTTATCTTTGACCGCTTTACCGAACGAGATACAAAGCGCAGCCGGTATCAATAGAATCGACAGGAGCTGCAGAAAGTTCGAAAGCATTGTCGGATTTTCAAGCGGGAAGGCAGAATTGACTCCGAAGAAACCGCCCCCGTTGGTACCGAGCTGCTTAATCGCAATCTGGCTTGCCGCCGGTCCCAAGGCGATCACCTGCTTGATTCCATCCTGAAGGGTCGTTATTTCTTTATAGGAACTGAAAGTTTGTACAACGCCTTGAGAAACCAGCACAATGGCCAGTACAAAGGACAACGGTATAAAAACATACAGGACGACTCGGGTAAGGTCATGCCAGAAATTGCCGATCGTCTTTTCCTTTTTCAGAATAAAACCGCGGATCAGTGCAAACAGAACAGCCACACCGACTGCAGCAGACAAGAAATTCTGGACGGTAAGGACCGTCATCTGTGTAAAATAGGATAGTGATGTCTCCCCCGAATACGCCTGCCAGTTTGTATTTGAAGCAAAACTTGCAGCTGTATTAAATGCCAGGTCCCATTTGACACCGCTAAAGCCTTCCGGGTTCAGCGGCAAAATGCCCTGCAGCAACTGCACCAGAAAAACCGCCAGAAAACTAAAAAAACTGAAAACCAGAACGGCAACCGCATATTCCTTGGCTCTCATTTCCGTGTTTTCTCCGACACCCATTAATTTGTAAAACCTTTTTTCAACAGGCACAAGAATACGTGACAAGAAAACCTTCTGCCCCGTCATCACCTTATTTATGTATAATCCAAGGGGTACGGAAAGACCAATTAAGATAACTAAAAACACGACATCCTGCAGCACTTCATAATTCATAACTTCTCACCTCTGAATAAGACATAAAACAGATAAACGAATAGTGCCAGAGCAACGATACCGGTACAGATAAGTACAACATCCATTTAAGCTACATCTCCTTACATAATTTTCATACTCATGTTTTACCATGGTTTAGCAGCATACAGTGTTAAGAAACCATTGAGGGGTGTTAAGATTCCGTTAAGAGAAATGAAGCGGGTTTATGAAGTCGCAAAATACCTAAAGACATATATGGTGAATTACATATTTCGCTAACAGATAATTCTATTGCAGAAAAAACTATGCTGATAAAATGCATTAATGGCACTATTATCATACATATTGGGAGACATTGTCGAAGACCCTTGAATTGCAGGGGTTCGATCCCCTTATGCTCCACCAAGATATCCTTTTTCGCAGAGAACGCCGTGCATTTACGGCGTTTTTTTCATGTTGCGAAAGTATGCATCCAGGTATGCAAGGTAATGTTTCCGGTAATAGTCGTACATTTCAGGGCGGGGGCGGATCATCCGGCATGCAGTTTGTCCGAATAAGGACAGGTCCTTTATCTGTTTCAGCGCATGAAGACCCATGCAGGCTCCGCCGAGCATCGATGTCTGCTCTGTTTCCGGTACTTGCAGTTCGCGGCCCAAAATATCGGCAGCCATCTGCGTCCATACCGGAGAATACAGAATTCCACCGGATATTTGAATCGATTGTATGTCCGAAATCGCCGCCAGGTTCTCATAACATTGGTACAGATTGAAAAGGATTCCTTCCAGCATCGCCGCATACAGAGATTCAACCGTGTGGGCGGGCAAAATGCCGATATACCCGCTTCTGCGGTCCGCATCCCACCCCGGACAGCGTTCTCCATAGAGAAAAGGCAAAAATGCAGGAAGATCACCTGCATGTACCGACCCGTCAAGATCTTTTAATGTCCTGCCGCCTCCAAGTGTATTCTGAAACCAGTCAAGACAATTGGTTCCGCCGGAAGTTGCCGCGCCTGTAATCCAGTTTCCAGCGCCGTAGTAACACCACAGCCCTTTCGCTGATGCGTTCTCCGGCGGAGTTTCCGCGATGATGCGGGCCGCACAGCTTGTACCGACGGAGAGTGTCATTCTGTGCGGGCGGAATGCACCCGCTCCGAGCTGAGTCATCGCGCCATCCGCATAGGGCAGCGTAACCGGAATGCCGGCGGGAAGTCCTAATTGCCCGGCTGCCGCGGCGGTCAGAGGGAAATGGTGATCGTGGCGATAAAGCTCGGGCAACTGCGCTTGCGATACACCGGCAATGTCCAGCATCCCGTGATCCCATGTAAGTGAATGAATATTCAGAAGACCCGTTCCGGACGCCATGTTCAAAGATGTGCCGCGCTCACCGGTCAATTGTGAGAAGATATATTCTCCCGATCCGGAAATGTCGTACGAGCCGATATCCAGACCCTGTTCTTTCAGATATAGAAGCTTATATAAAGGATAAGAAGCATGCGGCGGGCAGCCCGTTTTCCGTGAGATATCAAAAGACAACTCACGATCCGCGGCATACGGCTTTGCAGCCTCCGAAGCTCCCGTATGCGGCCACATGTAAACCGGAGTCGAAGGACGGCCGTTCTGACACAGAAGCAGACTGTGCCATGTGGCAACAATCGCAACGGCATCAATTACACAGCTGGACGCCACTCTGCGGCCCGCGTCCGCCAGAAGCCGGAAAACGCCTTCTGCGTCCTGTGTATCGCCGGTGCTGACCTCTTTCGTGTAGGGTACAATTTCAAGGCGCAGCACACCGGCGTCTTTTGTATAGACCATGGCTTTGGCGGCGCTTGTGCTGGCTTCCAGAACGAGAATATTCATTTTATTACCCGTATTTATATGCCGTTAGATCAATATCTATATTGATGTTCATCTATGTGTATTTGTTATGTCCCTGCGGCAGTATGCGTTACCTTATTTTTTCAAGAAAAATGGCGCGTATTTAGCTGCAAGCAAAATCGCTTCCTTCATGCTGACCGCACTGGCAGATCCATGACCCGCAATGTCAAAGGCAGTTCCGTGGTCCACCGAAGTGCGGAGAAACGGCAGTCCGTTGGTTATGGCGATCGTCTTTTCAAAGTCGAGGGTCTTGGTGGCAATATGCCCCTGATCATGATACAGCGACAGGACAGCAATGTATCGCCCCTGTAAAGCCATGTGGAATACCGAATCCGCAGGAACAGGACCAGTTACGTCATACCCCATACCGAGCAGTTCTTCCACGGTCGGGCAGATCTGTGTCATCTCCTCATCACCGAAGAGACCGTGTTCACCGCTGTGCGGATTGAGTCCTGCGATTGCCATCGTGCCTCCGGAGACTCCGAGGCGTTCGAGCGCCCGGGTGCATCGCTGCACATAGTCGACAATCCTGTCACGGGTCACCATTTCGCACGCTTTGCGTAAGGAAACATGCCGGCTCAGGAAAAAGACCCTCATGCCGTGCACTTCAAACATCGTCAGGGGATCTTTGGTTCCGGTCAGTTCTGCGAAAATCTCCGTATGCCCGATAAACGGCACCTGCCCCGCCTTCAGTGATTCTTTATTAATCGGAGTTGTTGCAACAGCATCTACTTGTTTATTCATGGCAAGATCGATCGATTTTGCGATATATTCGTACGCAGCTTTCCCGCACATGCCTGATACTTTGCCTAATGTAAGGTTCGGCATGTCAACGTTGTGCAGATCAATCAGGTTCAGCACTCCCGGCTGGTCGATGCATGGATTTGAAGCGGATACTTCGTTGATTTCAAGATAGATGCGAGAGAAATGCATGGCGGCTTCAAGTACCCGCCGGTCACCGATGACCAGACAGACTGCCTCATTTTGCACTTCCGGCGCGGATACGGACTTGAGAACAATTTCCGGGCCAACACCTGCAGGATCACCCATGGGAATGGCAATGATGCTTTTCTTCATTTGTATAACTCCTATGCGTCGTATGTGGATGATGAGGTCTGACCTCCCGTGCCTGTCCAGTTCGTATGGAAGAATTCACCTCTGGGTGCATCTGTTCTCTCATACATATGTGCACCGAAGTAATCGCGCTGCGCCTGCAGCAGATTTGCAGGCAGCCGTTCGCTTCTGTATCCGTCATAATAACAAAGTGCCGAGGCAAATGCCGGAACCGATATCCCCTGAAGCATAGCCGTTGATACGACTCTTCTCCAGCCCGCCTGCGCCGCGTCCACCTTATTCATGAAAAACGGATCCAGCAGCAGATTGCTCAGTTCAGGGTTCGCGTCAAATGCGTCTTTGATCTTCCCGAGGAAGGCAGAACGGATAATGCAGCCGCCGCGCCACATCAGTGCGATGCCGCCATAGTTCAAATCCCATTTGTAGGTCTTTGCCGCGGCCTGCATCAGGGTATACCCCTGCGCATACGATACAATTTTGGATGCATACAGCGCCTGCCGGATGTCTTCGATCCAGGCCTTCCGGTCGCCCGCAAACGACATAGCCGGAGGTCCTTTCAGAAGTGCAGCAGCCTGCACACGTTCTTCTTTCATCGATGACAGGCAGCGCGCAAAGACGGCTTCCCCGATCAGCGTCAGCGGGATGCCTTCATCGAGCGCGGCCATGGAGGTCCATTTGCCGGTGCCTTTCTGCCCTGCGGCGTCAAGAATTTTGTCGACAACAGGCTTTCCGTCTGTGTCTTTATAGGCAAGAATATCTTTCGTGATTTCAATGAGATAGCTGTCCAGATCACCCTGATTCCACTCTTCGAAAATATCATGCATCTCATCCGGTGTAAGTCCCATGGATTCAGACATCAGATAGTATGCCTCACAGATCAGCTGCATATCGCCGTATTCGATGCCATTGTGAACCATTTTCACAAAATGTCCGGCGCCGTTCGCGCCCACCCATTCACAGCACGGACGCCCGTCGACCTGCGCGGATATTGCCTGAAAAATCGGCCGCACGAGGGCCCACGCCTGAGCGGATCCGCCCGGCATAATGCTCGGACCTTTCAGCGCACCTTTCTCGCCTCCGGAAACACCGGTACCAATATACAGAAGACCTTTGGATTCCACATATTTCGTCCGGCGGATTGTATCCGGAAAATGCGAATTCCCGCCGTCTATGATCACATCTCCGGGCTCAAGAAATGGCAGCAGCTGCTCGATAAAATCGTCAACGGGTTTGCCGGCTTTGACCATAAGCATGATTTTGCGCGGTTTCTTGACGCTGTTTATCAGTTCGACGATGGAATAGGTTCCGATGATATTCTTGCCTTCGGCCCTGCCTGTAATGAAATGCGTTACTTTTTCCGTGCTGCGGTTAAAGACGGCGACGGTGAACCCTTTGCTTTCCATATTCATAACCAGATTCTCGCCCATTACGGCCAGACCGATGAGTCCGATATCTGCCTTTTTCATGCTTGACCTCCACATATGTCGAATCGTAGTTTTTATCATTATATTGCATTTCCGATTCTATCGCACGGAAACAGGGCCGTTTTTTTCACAGAACGTGCAGTCCGGCCTGTTTTCTTGCATCCTGCGTCTACATAGACTATAATTTTCAATCAGCCACGTGGTGCTTCGTAACAGAAGGTAAAAGGGAATGCGGTACGAATCCGCAGCAGCCCCCGCTCCTGTTTTTGGGATGAAAACTGCAGAAAATATGTCATTGAATCGATCGGACAAGTCGGACAAATGCCGGAAAATTATTATGGCCCGATGGAGTCTTATGGATTTGAGAAGACAGCAGCGAGTAAATGGACCATAAGTCAGTAAACCTGCCCGTGAGTTTATTTTTTGTTCCTCTCCGGAGGGGAGACGGAATAAAAGGGAGTCAGAAATGAGACTTTTCTCCAAGACGACGGCTTTGCTGTGTGCAGCTGTCATGGTCCTTTCTTTGACAGGCTGCGGTCAGGCGGCATCTTCCGCCGGGAACACGACCGATCCGGCATCCGTCACAACCGCATCTTCTACAGAATCCTCAGGAACATCCGCAACAGTCTCCTCTGCCGCAGAAACCCGGGCATCCGTGTACCCGATGACGATTACGGATTCGTTCGGCAACAAAGTGACGCTGGATGCCGCTCCGCAGAGAGTAGTTTCCGTGGGACCGAGTATTACGGAGAATCTGTTCGCACTCGGTATCGGTGACAGGATTGTCGGACGGACCGATTACTGCGATTATCCGGAGGCCGCGCTGTCTATTCCATCGGTCGGAGCAATTGATGCACCGAATGTCGAGACGATCGTAAGTCTTTCGCCTGATCTAGTCATTGCATCGTCCATTTTTACGGAAGATTCCTATAACAAGCTGACGGAGCTCGGCATTAAGGTCCTCATTCTTCATAATGAATACGACGTCACCGGAGTATACGGAACGCTTGCGACTCTGGGGGCAATTATGGACGCACAGGATGCGGCCGCATCCGTATCCGCCGCGATGCAGTCATCCATCGCAGATACCACCGCAAAAATTGCCGGCCTTGCCGCCCCCACCGTATATTATGTGGTCGGTTACGGTGAATACGGTGATTATACTTCCGGCGGAGATACTTATATCGGAACTTTGCTTACGCTGGCCGGCGGCAAAAACATCGCACAGGATGTCTCCGGATGGTCGTATTCTCTGGAGAGCCTGATTGAGGCGGATCCGGACATCATCGTCCTGCCGGCCGGAATGAAAGCCGACTTCATCGCAACCGATAACTACAAAGATCTGTCTGCCGTGAAGAACGGCAAAGTATATGAGATTGACCGGAATCTGGTTGAACGTCAGGGATATCGGAATGCGGACGGCATCCGGGCTCTGGCACAGATTTTCCACCCGGAAGCTTTTGCCGCATCATAAAGGGGACACATATGAAAAGGGAAAGATCGATTCTCTTTCACATCGCGTGGCTCGCACCGGCATTGTTCTTATGCATTGTCGGCGCAGCTTCGCTCGGATCTGCTCATCTGAGCTTCTTTGACAGCCTGCGCATTATCGGGTCCGGGATCCCGGGTCTTCATTCCATTGTCAGCACCGACGGTATTGCGGACGTGTATACCAAAATCGTATGGCAGGTCCGCATGCCGCGGATTCTGCTTGCGGGGCTGGTCGGCTGCGGACTATCCGTCGTCGGAGCCACTTTTCAGGGGCTTTTCCGGAATTCGCTGGCGGATCCGCATATTCTCGGAATCTCATCCGGCGCCGCTGTAGGTGCAACGATTGCGATTATCAGCGGAATCAGCTTTCATTTTCTCGGA
>Ga0302293_10001426_pt1 | contig 11789 bp, 9 predicted proteins | sample III_Fen_N2_2_FD_198758 | JGI IMG/M metagenome (GOLD analysis project Ga0302293, IMG submission 198758) | Peat permafrost microbial communities from Stordalen Mire near Abisko, Sweden - III_Fen_N2_2 | ecosystem: Environmental > Terrestrial > Soil > Wetlands > Permafrost | place: Sweden: Abisko... | reverse complement strand
ATTTCAGCTGCAATAGCCGAAATATGAGTACTTCCAAAATCAATGGCTATAAGTTTATTAGAAATCATAATTTCTTTGCAATAATACTGTCCTTTTTTAATGAATCAACAACAATTTTCTGAGGTATTACCAAATCGGATTTGTTACAAACCACCTGATCTTTATACTGTAAATCAATCACTTTGTATTTATTCCAACCGATAACCTTAAAACCATTATCGTACAGTTTTTTTAATTTTTCAAGCTTCTTTTGGTAGTTATCCAGCTTCCCCAACAGCACAATGGCATCACCAACACGCTGTACCAGCTCAATTTTTTGATCTTCGCGCACGTAAATTTGTTCAATCTGGGCATTCCAGAATGGATTTTCTTCGATAAACGTAACAAAATCAAATAGCGGACCACAAGCCATCGAAAACGTCACGGTACCTGACACAACCGGCACATAAGCAGCATAATTAGGCGAAATTGGCATTGGTTTTCGATCATTATCAATGTAATAACTTCGCAAACCAACAACTCTGAATTTCGGCACTCGTTGCTGGATTTTTATATTCACCGTTCCAGACGGCGTTTTAAAACATTCAGCTGTTTTTATCATCGGATTTTTCCGCAACTCATTTTCAATCACTTCTGTTTGAATATGTTTTGCCGTTTTCCCAATCGGGTTCAATCCTTTTTCTTCAAGCAAAAATGAAACTTCCTTTTCAGTAATCAGTTGTTTCCCTGAACTTTGATCGAGAAAAATCTCAAGATTGTGGCACACAACTTCTTCGTTTCTTCCCGAAAAATACCACAACGAAAATCCAAGATAACCCAGTACCAACAAGGTAAAAAATGTAATTAATATGTATTTCCAAACCGGCTTCATATTCAAATTTACATTTTTTTCAATTGATCATTAATCAAAGGTACTAATTTATCAATATCACCTGCACCAAAAGTCACCACCACGTCTAACTCTTTACTTTTCAGCAAAGGTAATAGATTTTCCTTTGAGCACAAGGTTTTGTTTTTAAGTTTAACGTCCTTAAATATAATCTCCGAATCCACACCCTCGATAGGCAGTTCGCGAGCCGGGTAAATATCCAGCAGAATCAGTTCATCGAGCTGCGAAAGGGCAGCAGCGAAGTCCGATGCAAAGTCGCGGGTGCGGGTGTAAAGATGTGGTTGAAAAATGCCTGTAATCTTGCGGTCAGGGTATAAATTTCGAATGGAAGAAATACTTGCTTTCAGCTCGCTGGGGTGATGTGCGTAGTCATCCATAAACACCACTTTATCCGATTTATAAACCACATTAAACCGGCGATAGATTCCAGAAAAAGATGAGATTCCGGTTCGGATTTCCTCCGTAGTCACTCCGTTCAGCCAGGCTAAAGCCATGGCGGCAACGCTGTTTTCAACATTAATTCGCACGGGCACTCCGAGTCGTACATCCAAAATTCGGTCGGTAGGCGTTACAAAGTCAAAACGAATTTCGCCCTGATTGGTTCTGATGTTTTCAGCATGAAAGTCACCTCCTTCGTCCATCGAATAGGTGTAGAGTTTGACTCCTTTCTGCAAATCCGGCTTCACATCAATGCCTTTTTTCATAATCAATGCCCCGCCGGGACGAATCAGGGAAGTAAAATGTGTGAAACTATCCGAAAATGCTTCGGCGGTTTCGTAAATATCCAGATGGTCGGGATCGGCCGACGTAATCACTGCCATGTAGGGCGAGAGTTGATGAAACGAACGGTCGTATTCGTCGGCTTCAATTACCACTAAATTGCTTTCGGCTGATAGCAACAAATTTGTATTGTAATTATTGGCAATTCCACCCAAAAAGGCATTGCACGAAACCTGCGATTGGTATAGAATGTGAGCCGTTATGGTAGATGTGGTTGTTTTGCCATGTGTACCTGCAATGCAAATTCCTTTGCTCTGTCGGGTAATATTTCCCAATACCTCCGCACGTTTTTGAATAGTAAAATTATGCTCCTGAAAATACTTCAACTGTGGATGATCCGCCGGGATGGCAGGCGTAAGTACAACCAACGTGTTTTCAGGTCTTGTATATTTAGCCGGAATTTCACTTACAGCTTCGTTGAAAGAGACGGCAATCCCTTCGGTTTGCAAATCTTTTGTCAGTTTTGTTTCTGTTTTGTCATAACCCGCCACGGCATACCCCTTGACATGAAAATACCGGGCGAGCGCACTCATCCCTATTCCACCAATTCCCAAAAAGTAGTAGCAAGCATAAGTTGCTCCCACCTTACCTTGAGAATTCAATTCACCGTTTGTTTTAATTCCTTGTGTCATAACAATCTTCTTTATACCTTATAAACTTATGGGACAATGAGTTTTAAAATCTCATCCGCAATTCGGTCGGCTGAGTCTTTTTCTGCCAGCTTTAAAATGTTCCGGCTCATCTTTTTTAATTCATCTTCGTTGGCAATCAGTCCCAATGCCTTATCTACCAATTGGTCTTTAGCATCCACATCTTTAATCATCACCGCTGCATCTTTTCTGACCAACGCCAACGCATTCTGGGTTTGATGATCCTCAGCCACATTGGGCGAAGGGACCAAAATCACCGGCTTGGCCAACAAACAAAGTTCGGAAATGGAACTGGCTCCTGCCCGGGAGATTACCAAATCGGCAATGGAATAGGCTAAATCCATGCGCGAAACAAAATCGGTGACTATTAATTTTTTATTGGCAAACGGCTCGGCCGTTGCACGTGCATTTTCAATATAAAATTTCCCGGTTTGCCAAATAATCTGAATATCAGTGTTGGCCAGTTTTTCAAGTCCTGCAATGATGCTTTGGTTTACCGTTCTGGCTCCCAAACTGCCTCCTACAACCAATATCGTTTTTTTTGCCGGATCCAGGTTGAAAAAATTATATGCTTCCGTCGTTCCGGGAGTTACCGAGAATAAATCCTGACGAACCGGATTTCCGGTAAGAATTATTTTATCTTTCGGGAAAAACCGCTCCATGCCTTCGTAAGCCACACAAATGCGGGCGGCTTTCTTAGCCAATAATTTGTTGGTAACTCCGGCATACGAATTTTGTTCCTGAATTACCGTGGGAACTCCAAATGCCGAAGCCGCCCGAAGGGTAGGAGCACTGGCATATCCTCCAACTCCAATTGCCACATCGGGTTGAAAACGGCGAATAATCCGGCGAGCTAACATCAAACTACGAAACAAATTCATTAAAACTTTGACATTGCGAAGCATGTTTTTTCGGTCAAAACCGCTTACGGGCAATCCTTCGATTGGATAACCAGCCGCAGGCACACGCTCCATTTCCATTCTGCCCAAAGCACCCACAAAAAGGATCTCGCAATCGGGAAGTCGCTTTTTTAAAGCATTAGCAATGCTGATAGCAGGGAAAATATGTCCTCCGGTTCCACCACCGCTGATAATAAATTTATGCTTCATAACTTAATGTATAGAAATGCAAATTTCGCAATTAAATTGCAATTAAAAAATATCAATAGAAAAGAGCGTTTTGCAACTCTATAAACTCTCCAATTCAACCACCGGAAGTTGCTCTTCCTCTTCTTCAATCGGTTCAGGATTGATCTTTACCTGACGTGTAATCCCTAAAATAATTCCAAAATAAATACAGGTTATCAAAATGGAAGTTCCACCACGACTGATTAACGGCAATGGTTGTCCTGTAACCGGAATTAGACTGGTAGCCACCGACATATTAATAAACGTCTGCAAAACAATCATTAGCGACAAACCCATTACCAAGATAGCCGGAAAAACTGCGGCACAATTCATCACAATACGTCCAGCTCGGAAGAGCAAAATCAGGTACAGAATAATAACCAGAACGCCACCAATCAGACCCATTTCCTCAACAATGATAGAATATATAAAATCCGAATAAGCTTGCGGTAAGTAATCACGCTCTACGCTATTGCCGGGCAAAACTCCGAAAACGCCACCTCGAGCAATGGCAATCTGACCGTATTTTTCCTGGCGGTTTTTATCGTTAATCACATATTTTTCATCTTTGTTATTCTTATCTCCATGCCGTTCAATTCGGTTAACCCAGGTATAGGCACGTTTGAATTTCTTGGGCATTGCACTTTCGGGAATAGCTTTTACAGCACCGTAACCAATGAACAAGGCCAAAACCAAAACTCCTGCCAAAGCCCCAAGGTACTTGTATGAAATGCGTCCGATAAACATCATTATAAAAACAACGATGAAAAGAATGGCAGCTGTCGAGAAGTTTTCGAGCAAAATCAAACCGCAAATAACCACGAGCATAATTATGGTATTACGGAAATAAATCCATTCTTCCTTGGAATTATCCTTAATACGCGAAATTAAATCAGCTGCCACAATAATGACAGACAACTTGGCAAGTTCCGACGGCTGAAACTGAACACCCCCGATGACCAGCCACCGCGCAGCATCATTCTCGCTATGACCTTTGAAAAGAACAAAAACCAATAAAATAGCAGAAAGAAACAATCCAAGATACGAAGCTATCCGAATAAACCGATAAGGAATCATGTGCACCACAAAGGCAATGATGACTCCACCCATCAAAAAACCGAAATGACGAATCAACGGCATAGCGTGATTCGACGCCTTGTATGCCAATGTACTTGATGCACTGTACATTTCAATAATGGACAATATGCACAAAGCCAGAAATACAACCCACAAGGTGGTATCGCCTTTTAGATATTTTTTAAATAATGTTTCCATAAGCCGCTAATTTCAAGGATAAAATCAGTTCTCCAAACTCCCTCAACTCTTTACTGCCGACTCCAAACTGCCGACTATAAACTATTTACAGGTTTCTCACATATTGTTTAAACTGCTTCCCCCGATCTTCGTAATTCTTAAATAAATCGAAACTGGCACAGCAGGGCGACAACAAAACGGTATCACCCGAATTCGACATTTTATAGGCCTCATTCACAGCTTCTTCCATCGATTGCACATCCACAATTCGCTTCACCTTACCATCGAAAAATGCGTGTAATGGCTTATTGTCCAATCCGATAAAAATCAGGGCAGTTACTTTATCTTTTACCAATTGTTCAATTTCAGCATAATCGTTTCCTTTATCGGTTCCGCCAAGAATCAACACAACAGGCGTCTTCATGCTTTGTAACGCATACCAGCACGAGTTGACATTCGTTGCTTTCGAATCATTGATATACCTCACGTTTTTCACCGTTGCCACATATTCCAACCGGTGCTCTACGCCCTGAAAATCCTGCAACGATTGACGGATATTATCTTTACGAACATTTACGATAGAGGCTGCAAGACCTGCTGCCATTGAATTGTAAGTATTGTGCATTCCCTGCAAAGCTAATTCTGTTGTTGGCATAGTAAATATAGATTTTAAAGTTTGTATTATCAATTCATTATTTTCGATAAAGGCTTTTGTCTTTTCATCTCGTTCGATAGCAAAAGGATACAACGTTGACTGAATATTTCGTTTAGCTAATTCAGCCTGAATAACCGGATCGTTTCCCCAGAAAATAAAGGCATCATCGACAGTCTGATTCTGGGTAATTCTGAATTTTGAGTTGATATAATTCTGAAAGTTATACTCGTATCGGTCTAAATGATCAGGCGTTATGTTAAGCAAAATGGCAATATCAGCTTTGAACTCATTCATTCCATCCAACTGGAAACTACTCAATTCCACCACATAGTAATCAAAATTTTCTGTAGCCACCTGCAATGCCAAACTTTGTCCCACATTTCCGGCAAGTCCCACATTGAATTCCGCATTTTTCAGAATGTGGTAAACTAGCATGGTAGTGGTAGTTTTCCCATTACTTCCTGTAATACAAATCATCTTGGCATTGGTGAATCTTCCGGCAAATTCAATTTCCGAAATAACCGGAATATTCAACTCATGCAGTTTCTTGATTAACAGAGCTTTATCGGGAATACCAGGGCTTTTGATAATTTCAGCGGCATTCAGAATCAGCTCCTGTGTATGTTGTTTTTCCTCCCAACGGATTTCGTATTTGTCCAACAGTGCTTTGTATTCGGGTTTGATCTCAGACAAGTCGGAAAGAAAAACATCAAAACCCTTCACTTTGGCTAAAACAGCTGCTCCTGCACCGCTTTCACCACCTCCTAAAACGACTATTCTTTTCATTTACCTAATTTTCAATGTAATAATGGTTACAGCTGCCAAAATAATTCCTACAATCCAGAACCGGATGACGATTCTCGATTCGGGCATGGCTTGAATTGGACGCTGGAACAACGATACTATTCCGGCGTTTCCTGGTTTTTGATAATGATGATGCAATGGAGCCATTTTAAACATGCGTCGCCCTTCACCAAATCTACGTTTTGTATATTTAAAGTATCCCACTTGCAACACAACCGACAGATTTTCAATAATAAACACACCACACAAGATTGGGATCAACAATTCCTTATGAATGGCAATGGCAAAAACCGAAATAATTCCACCCAAGGTCAAACTGCCTGTATCGCCCATGAAAACTTGTGCTGGAAAAGCATTGTACCAAAGGAAACCAATGGTTGCACCGATAAAGGCACCGGCAAAAATCAACAATTCACCTGTTCCGGGCAAATACATGATATTCAAGTATCCGGAATAGTTGATATTACCAGAAACATACGCCAGAATCCCGAGAATCACTCCAATAATAGCCGATGAACCTGTTGCTAATCCATCCAGACCATCGGTCAGGTTAGCACCATTTGAAATTGCTGTAATCCAGAAAATAGCCAGGATAACATACAAAATCCAACCATATTTTTGAGCATTATCGCCGGCCCATTTAAAAGCATCGGCGTAATCCAGATTATTATTTTTAAAAAATGGAATCGTTGTTTTGGTCGATTTCACATCTTTCTTCGCATAAGAAACACTTTCAACACGTTGCGTGGTTTTTCCTTTTACTTCAATATTTTCACGAATAACTGCTTCTGGGCTCAGGTACATAGTCATACCTACGATCAAACCCAAACCAACCTGACCTACAATTTTAAATCGTCCGCTTAAGCCCTCTTTATTTTTTCTGAAAACCTTGATGTAATCATCCAAAAAGCCGATTAATCCAAGCCATACGGTGGTAACCACCATCAAAATCGTATATATATTCGTCAGATTTGCCAACAAAAGCGTGGGAACCAAAATGGCAATAATAATGATAATTCCGCCCATGGTGGGTGTACCTTTTTTGCTCATTTGTCCTTCCAGACCCAAATCGCGAACGGTTTCGCCAATTTGTTTTTTTTGCAAATAGTCAATAATACGGCGACCCAATAAAGTGGCAAACAACAAGGCCAGAATAAATGCTAAACCCGTTCGGAACGAAATGTAGTTAAACAACCGTGCACCCGGGAAAACGTATATTTTTTCAAGAAACTGAAATAAATGGTACAGCATATTAATTCACAGTTTAAAATTGATAATTCATAATTAATTTTTATCAGAAACAAGCTCTGACCACTTCTTTATCGTCAAAATGGTGTTTCACACCCTGAATAATTTGATAATCTTCGTGTCCTTTGCCGGCTACCAGCACCACATCGCCAGCCTGAGCCAATGCACATGCCGTTTTTATGGCTTCACTCCGATCGACAATCATCAGGCTTTTGGCCTTTTCAGTTACATCCAAACCAGCAAGCATATCATTCAAAATGTCCTGAGGTTCTTCAAAACGTGGATTGTCAGATGTAAGGATTGTTTTCCAACTACCATTCACCGCTTCGCGAGCCATCATGGGGCGCTTGCCTTTATCGCGATTGCCGCCACAACCCACCACGGTAATCAGCCGTCCGTTGCCCTGCATAATTTGATTGATGGTGGTAATTACGTTGTTCAATGCATCCGGCGTGTGAGCATAATCGACGATTGCTGTAAATCCGTTAGGCGAATGCAACGCTTCAAAACGACCTGAAACAGATTTCAACGAACTGATAATGCGTAAAACCTCCATCTCATCTTGCTCAAGCAAAACAGCAGTTCCGTAAACGGCTGATAAATTGCTAGCATTGAACTTGCCGATAAACGAAACATGCACTTCTTTATCATTCATATCCAACAGCATGCCTTCAAAACCATGTTCCAGAATGCGGGTTTTGAAATCGGCCATTCCGCGCAAGGAGTAAGTATATTTTTGGGCTTTCGTATTTTGCAACATCACCATTCCGTTTTTGTCATCGGCATTGGTCAACGCAAACGAGTTGCCCGATAGTTCATCAAAGAATCGCTTTTTGGCTTTTAAATAATTTTCAAACGTCAGGTGGTAATCAATATGGTCGCGGGTGATATTGGTAAAAATGCCCCCATCGAATTCCAGCCCGGCAATACGACGTTGGTCAACCGAGTGCGAACTTACTTCCATAAATGCATATTCACATCCGGCATCCACCATTTTTCCAAGCAATTCATTCAAAGCCAGTGCATCCGGTGTGGTATGCGTTGCCTCTGCAACCACATTGTCAATGTAATTACAAACAGTGGATATTAATCCCGATTTGTGACCCAACTGTCTGAAAAGCTGGTACAACAAAGTAGCAATGGTTGTTTTGCCATTCGTACCGGTTACCCCGACAAGAATCATTTTGGAAGAAGGAAAACCGTGCCATGCAGAAGCCATTTTTCCCAGCGCATCGGCACTATTTTCAACTTTTATATAGGTTACTGCTGGATTCTTTTCAGCCGGCATGTCTTCACAAATAATGGCGGTAGCGCCTTTCTCAATGGCCATTTGAATATATTCATGTCCATCGGATGCAGTTCCTTTCGTTGCTACAAAAGCACTTCCGGTGGTTACTTTTCTGGAATCGAATTGAATATTCTCAATGTTGATCTCAGTTTCTCCAACCGTGCTCAGCAAAATAACGTTTTGTAAAATATCTGTCAATAGCATTTTCTTATTGTTTTATTGAAGATTAATTGAAATCTGAATGCCTTTTCGGGCAAAAGTACCGGGCTTAAGATTCTGCGAAACAACTTTTCCGCGACCCTGAACCAGAACATTCAAGCCCATATTTTCCAGAATAAATACTGCATCTTTTGCACCCATTCCCATTAAATCAGGTACAACTTTATTCGATACTGTTATTGGTTCAACAAAGGTTTGATTTTGTTTTGTATAAGCTTTTACCCAATCCGTGGCATTAGTTGCCAATGGTAAATTAAGATGGCTCATTACAGTCTGAATGGCTTTGTAATAACCCACTTTAGTGATTGGATACAAATCGGATTCCGCAATCGAGTCGGTGTCAATGTGCGATGGTTTGCGATTTGAATTTAGCGCCATAACCCGTTCTGCAATATTTTTAAATACTGAACCGCTCATGTGACCACCGGAAGGGTAACCTATTCCGGGTTCACGCATAATTACCACGCAGGAATAAAGCGGTTTTTCGTAAGGAAAGTAACCGCAAAAAGCAACCTGATGTTTTGTTTTGCCGATTTTATAACCACCCTTTCCTTGCGAAATTTGGGCTGTTCCTGACTTACCTGCAATACGGACATATTTCGAACGAACGTTTTGAGCTGTACCAAGTTTATCTTCTAAAACACCTAGCAACGCTGCCTGTATTTCGCTCAACGTGCCGGGTTTACAAATGGCAGGATTAATCACCTCGGTTGTATACGTTTTCGCAATCTGACCATTTTTGCTGATTGACTTTACAAAAAACGGCTTTATCATTTTTCCGCCATTAGCAATCGAATTGAAAAATGTCAATGTGTAAATTGGAGGAATCTGTGTTTCATACCCTACCGACATCCAAGGAAGTGTCGTGACGGACCACTCATGCGATTTGTCGTTGGGATGACGAATAAATGGTGAAGCTGTTCCTGGTATTTCGAGGTTTAATTTTTCGTTCAATTTCATGGCATATAACTTATTGACAAATGCCCCGGGATTGTGTCCGTAAGCTTTCACCACCGCTCTGGAAACTCCGATATTGGACGAACCGTAAATAGCCTGAGCCAGCGTAATTTTGTGAAATCCACCTTTATTGGCATTGTGATCGGTCATAGTTCTGTTTCCAAACATATATTGACCATTATAAGTATTAATCGTGTCGGACATTTTGGCTTTTCCTTCGTCCAACAATGCCATAACCGAAGCAACTTTAAATGTTGACCCGGGCTCAACCATATCCGAAACCGATCCGTTTCTGTTTTCGGAATACGATCCATCGTTGTTGCGTTGCATATTCACAATGGCCTTTATTTCACCGGATTGTACTTCCATCAGTATGGCATATCCAACCGCCGCATCAAACTGCTTTACCCCATCCAACAATGCTTTTTCGGTTATGTCCTGCAAATCAATATCAATGGTGGTATTCACATCCATGCCGTCAATCGGATCAACCTGAATGGTTTCCATATAGTGGTTTGCCACTTTCTGCCGAACCGAAACTCCGGGCGTTCCAGTCAAAATGGAATTAAAACTTAACTCTATTCCATTCTTTCCACCTTTCGATTCATCGGCAAAAATATCACCAACCGTCCGCTTGGCCAACGAGCCAAATGGTCTGACACGCTTAAAATACTCTTTGGTAATCAAACCACTTTTGTTACGCCCCAATCGGAAAAGTGGTAGGGTTCTGAGTTGCTTTAACTCCTCGTAGGTAATCCTTTTTTCGGAAAGCTGAAACTCTCCTTCGCCCGTTTGGTAAGCATTGTTCAAAATTGAGCGATAGGTTGTTGGAGTTTTATCCTTGAAGAAACTTGATAAATAAAGAGACAGCGAATCAATGTTACTTTTGAAAAGAATACCGTCATTTTCGTGCAATGCCGGAACCCGCAAATCCATGTAAACATAATAAGTAGGTATGGAACTGGCCATTAATCGCCCATCACTGGCATATATATTCCCCCGGTTCGGCTTCACAACGATATTTGTCTTGATATTCTTTGCCGCCAATGCCATCCAGTTGTCGCGTTCGACAAACTGAATAACAATAATCCGGTAAAGAACCAGCAAAAACGATAGGCAAATGACAGTGTAAACAATGCCAAACCGTAGGACAATATTGGTGCGTTTATCAGTCATTTATTTTTTGGGTATGCTATCTTCAATTACCAACGGTGGCGTTGTATTCTCAACTAAATTTAAACCATTGACATTTACAGCATTCATCACATTCGACTGACGGCTAATTTCCATCAGCTCGGCAGAAATTGTCAGCGACTCATATTTGGCATCCTGAATTTTTTGCTCAAGCTCAATCTCATGGGCTAATTGGGTTTCGCAATAATAACGGTTATCCACATACAAAAAAGTCAGTACGGCAATCATAATCAATAATCCGTATTGTTTCTGGAAAAACTTTTTAGTCAGGATATTGCCGTTAATAATGTCGCGGGCTGTGCTGGACTTAATATCCGAGAAATCTTCGCTTCCTCGAATGGCATCTGCTATTTTTTTAAACCAAGACATTTTAATAATTTACGATTTATTTATTTACAATTGACTTTCTATCAATTCTACCAATCAACTAACTAATCAACCAATCTTTAATGCTGCAATTCTTAATTTGGCACTTCGGGCACGAGGATTCCGATTGACCTCATCATCTCCAGCCACAATCACCTTATTATTAATTGGTTGTAAGGGAGAAATAATATTCCCATAAAAATCCTTTTCCAACTTGCCTTCAAAGTTTCCACTGCGGAAGAAATTTTTCACCAAGCGATCCTCCAGCGAATGATAGGTCAAAACTACCAACCGACCATCGGGATTTAACACTTCGATACTTTGCTCAAGAAGCGATTTCAACACATCCATTTCTTTA
>Ga0302293_10001425_pt1 | contig 11794 bp, 10 predicted proteins | sample III_Fen_N2_2_FD_198758 | JGI IMG/M metagenome (GOLD analysis project Ga0302293, IMG submission 198758) | Peat permafrost microbial communities from Stordalen Mire near Abisko, Sweden - III_Fen_N2_2 | ecosystem: Environmental > Terrestrial > Soil > Wetlands > Permafrost | place: Sweden: Abisko... | reverse complement strand
GCGGGATGCGAGTTCCGAGTTGTAAATTACCCGTAACATGAAACTTGCAACCCGAAACAATTTAAAAATGAAATACCTCGTTTCAAAACCCAACAAAACCTTAGCAGGAAGCATCGTTCTTCCCGGTTCGAAAAGCATTGCCAACAGGGCATTGATTATTCATGCACTGAGTTACAGTCCTTATCCGATTGAAAATCTGTCGGAAAGCGACGATACGCGGGTGATGAACCAGGTTTTTAATTCGAACACGAATCATTTCGATATTGGTCACGCCGGAACTGCAATGCGTTTCCTGACGGCTTTCCTTTCGCAAATTGTTGGCGAATGGACTATTACCGGTTCCGACCGGATGAAACAGCGACCCATCGGAATTTTGGTTGAAGCACTGAATAAACTCGGAGCACGAATTGAATACCTCGAAAATGATGGTTTCCCTCCGTTGAAAATCTTTGGTTCGCACCTCAAAGGCTGTGTACTCGAATTGGATGGAAGCGTGAGCAGTCAGTATATCTCGGCACTTTTGATGATTGCACCAACCATCGAAAATGGCCTTACATTGCGCCTGAAGAATAAAATAACTTCGCGTTCGTACATCGAAATGACACTGAAACTGATGGAGCAGTTTGGTGTACAGTATGTTTGGAAAGGCAACGAAATCCGCATCGCGGAACAAAAATACAAAGCACTTCCTTTTTCGGTTGAGGCCGATTGGTCGGGAGCATCGTACTGGTACCAGATGGCTGTTTTAGCCGAAGAAGTTGATGTGGAATTGATTGGCTTGCACACTGAAAGTTTACAGGGCGATGCCGCTATTGCCAAATGGTTCGAACAATTGGGTATCCAAACGATTTCAACCGAAAAAGGCTCACGACTGGCAAAAAATGGTCGCGAATTACCAAAATCTTTGCAACTCAATTTCATCGAAAACCCGGATGTGGCGCAGACTTTCGCCGTTTTGTGCGTGATGAAACAGATTCCGTTTCATTTTACCGGGCTCGAAACCCTGAAAATAAAGGAAACCAACCGCATTGCCGCCCTTCAGGACGAATTGGCCAAGTTCGGCGCCCAGATTACTGAACCTGCTCCCGGTGAACTGAAATGGGATGGCACTTTCCCGCTCGAAAAACAAGCTGTTCTGGAAATTGAAACGTATCATGATCACCGCATGGCCATGGCCTTTGCTCCGGCATGCCAATTGTACGGCCCGATTGCCGTAATCGATCCGATGGTGGTTACCAAATCTTACCCCGGCTTTTGGGAAGATTTGAAAAAGGTGGGGTTTGTTGTACAGGAAAGTCAAAAGTAAATAGGTAAAAGTCAAAAATGTCAGGAGTTTTTTGCCTTTAAACTTTTGCTCTTTGCCTTGGTTTTACCTTTTCTGCTGAAAAAAATCTTTCATCAATTGTGAACATTCGTTTTCAAGAATGCCAAAAACAACTTCCGTTTTGGGATGCAACGCTGCAGGGGCAAACTTATTGAATCCCCGTTTTTCGTCGGAAGCGCCATACACCACTTTGCCAATCTGCGACCAGCCTAAAGCGCCAGCGCACATTACACAAGGTTCAAGGGTAACATACAAGGTACATTCGTTGAGGTATTTTCCACCCAGAAGATTGGCTGCGGCGGTAATGGCCTGCATTTCGGCATGTGCAGTCACATCGTTCAGCGTTTCGGTCAGGTTGTGTGCGCGGGCAATGATGCGGTTTTGCGAAACCACCACTGCTCCAACCGGAATTTCGCCTTCCTGAAAAGCCAGTTCAGCCTCCTGAAGGGCTCGCCGCATAAAATATTCGTCGTTAAAAAGTTCCATCAGAAATCAAATAAAAAGTATTTAAGCCAATCATGTTGCTGATGGAACAAAAGTAGGAAGAAAAGATGAGGCTTATGACTTCTTCTTCAAATTGAGATAAGTAAAACAAAATTGAACTTTTACTTCTTCTTAAATGTGTTAATAATACTCATTTTCCCGTCAGGACTGGTACGTGTTAAAATGAGAAGTCCATTTTTCAACTCACAAGTGTCGTCAACATCAATTGGCTGGCCATTAAGCAGTAGCGTAATGATCAGCTTATTCCCGGTTAGTTTCCAAGAACCTTCATAAGTGTCTAAAGTTCCGGAGCCCGACATGTTACTGGTCTGCTTGAATTTACCTTCATTCATAAAAAAGAAATCAGTAACAGCACTTCCATTTTTTATCTCCGCATCCATAACTTTTTGTGTTCCGTCCGGGGTTATGTAAGTAAGATCGGTAATCCCCCAGATACCATTAATGTATATTTGTTGCTCCTGCTCTTTCGCACAGTTGGCAGAAAAAATAAACGCACAAATGAAAATCAAGATAAGAGTTTTCATGATTAAATGGTTTTGTTTATCTATAAATATACAACAAATTATGTTGATATTCAATGCTTTGTTTGATATTTCTGATTTTTAAATATTGAAGTTGTTTTGAAAAGTTGCAAGAGGAATTTTTTTTGTTGACAGCTTTTCCTATTGAAATGCCTACTCAAAACTACTTTTTTGATTGCTTTACAGGAGATCATAGCCTCTGGTTCGGGGGCTTTCGCAAAAAAAAAAGACACTCAGAAAGTTGGTCTTTTGTGAGTGTCTTTTTTGAAGGAAATTATTTTTAAGGGAATGTTTTTCAATTAATCGTTTTCTGAATCAATTCAATTCCGTCTTTCTTGCCCAGGTTTTTACTGTACTTTTTGTCTTTCGCGTTGTTCCAGTGTTCCATTACGCCTAGACTTGATAACCGTGATCCATCTCTTTCAGGATCGTAAACAGCTTTCGATGGAGGGTTGTTGGCCTGGGCTGCTTCAATCAGGTACTGATCGCTAAACTTAATGTCGAGTGCATCGGGCCATTCAGAACGAATGAAATCGAGACCAACAGCATCGATAGCAACGCCATCCTGCGAGGCAAATAAACTGCAAGGCCAGTTGTTGTTGAAAGGTGCCATCTGCCATTTTGGAGTTGGAATACCGTTAACCAGTTTTGCTCCGTACAATCCATCGATCAGGAAAAGCATTGTTTTTCCACCCAAATCCTTGTGTCCCAGAAAATCGACGAAAGTCATGTACTTGGGTTTTCCTTCCCTGTTCTGGTCAAAGTTGTCGTGCGCATTTTTTCTCCAGTCGTTGTTGATACTTGTCACTCCGTAGTAATTCTTTCCGCAAAGGGTAACTCCCTGTCCAACATGTCCCTTTAGGAGAGCAACGTTGATGAGGTAATCGGCTTCTACGGCACAGGTTGCCAAACCCTGATCGAGTTTGCCGTTGTCGACCGAATAAGGAATCGCTTTCTCGACATAAGTTGACTTCACGTGGCCATTTCCACCTACATTATCCACAAAAATGACCTCCGGAAATTCAGCGTGGCATTTGTCGTAGATGTTGTCGGTCATGAAGCGGCTGGCGTCAAAAACGGTAATGTTTTTCTGCGGAATACCGGCGTCCTGAATCAGGGTACGCAACAAAGCCAGAGTCATTTGCGGCGAAGCATTTATTTCGTTCGAGCTGGTTTGTGCACTGTTGTTGTTGGCATTTATTTTAACGGCAATCTTCTGGTTGGCCTGATAACCTTCAGCTTTCCCTTTTTTTGTCTGATTGAACGATACGAAAAGCGCCTTCCATGCTTTTGTCAAATTCTTTTCTCCGGTCAGCGATAAAAGCGTCTGGTTCATCATTTTATCTGTTTCAGGCTGCGAGTTGTATTTATCGTCCCACCAGAATCCGGTAGCGCCGTCCCAACTGGCTGCTTTGGGGTTGTGAACCCAAACAACACGACCCGGATTTATACCATGCGAAGTACCAACTGGTGCATTGGGAGTGATGATCCATTCCGGAGTTGAATTGGCAAACACGTTTTCAGGATTTTGCACAAAGAATGCAATGGAACCACCAAAGGCAACGACCAGAAAAGCGATAAAATAAAAATACCTGGCTTTTTTGAAATTCAGCTTCGCTAAGCTTATTGCTTTAAAAGTTCCGGTTAGCGTGATAAGATAAATTACAAAGCCCGACATAATTGGAGCGCTGGCCTGCATACACGGGTAGGTTGCCCGTTGAGGCTTTGGAATAACCCGAATCAGGAACCACACGGTTGTTACTATTCCCAGAGATAGGAAAATAAGCTTGCCAATAATGGGTCTGGAGACTGATCTCTCCCTGTATTCTTTCAGGAATTGGATGAGTGATTTCATGCGGTAGTTGATTTTCGGTTTTGGTTAACTTGCAGTTCGAACTACAATATTGCTAAAAAATTAGCGGTCGGCAAAATTTCTGAATGATGAACTGGTTTCACCTTGATTCTCTGTTTTCCGAAGTAGCCTACCCGGAAAATATCCGTAGTTAAAAAATTCAATGGAAAATCAAGGATAAAATAAAGAGTAATTTAGTATTTGCTGATGTCAAATTAGTTCGTTCATAGGCGAAATTCGACCGTTCGTGTAAAAAATCAATATGTTCACATAAATTTCTTTCCTGACGAATTGTTGTATTGTTGAAATGTAGTAACTTGCTAAGCATAAACTTAATTAAAACGATTTGCCTATGTCATCAACTGTTGACTACACCGAATTATTACCCGTTATTTCTGCGATTAATCCCGCAGATGTTCTTACTCCCAACATGCCTATCGATGTGTTTGTGCAGGAAGCCGAAAACCTTTATCATTGGAGCCTCGGCGACCAGCAAGCCTTAACGAAAGTTGGCCTCGACTGGGAATTGGTACTCACCTTACCTGTCCGGGCAGGGGCATGCCGCGAAGCCCAATCGCTGTGGGTGAAAGAACACAACACCCGCCAGGATGCGGAACAGGCCTGGAAAGAGCAGGCCCCGCTGGCTTTTGGTTTACGCGACCAATTGATTCACGATTTTCGTTTTGCATTCCGGAAATTTGATAGTCTGGTTGCGCGTGTTGACGAAATTGCCCAGGGCGACTCCAACTCCGACATGGTGCAGGATTTGAACGACCTCGCTGTTCTTGGCAAGTCGAACACCGATCTGTTGTCAACCATCAACTTCGATCTTTCGCTGCTCGATCAGGCTGCTGAATTATCCGACGGTATGGGCGACCTGCTTGGCGCTACCAATGGCGAACGCAAAGAAGACAGCGAAGCCCTGCTTATCCGCGACAAAGCCTACACTTACCTGAAACAAGCTGTTGACGAAATACGCGAGTGCGGCAAATTTGCTTTCTGGCGCACCCCCGAAAGGTTGAAAGGGTACTTTAGCGAGCATTGGCAAAAAGCAAACACTGCAAGAACCAATACTGATAAAGGAAAAGATCAACCGCAAGCGTAATCAATTTAAATACCCCGGAAATTTGTTTCAGATTTTCGGGGCTTTTTCTTTAAAAAGCTCTCATGTTCAACATGGCGGCTTCCCAACCAACATGAAAGCCAAAAAACCAACATGACGACGAAATTTCCAACATGACGGGCATTTCTGCTAACATGGCGGTATTTTCATTAACATGACGGGCATTTTTCCCAACATGGCGCGTCTCCGGACAACATGACGGCGAAAAAATCAGCGGGGCGAGTGGGGGCGGTAAAAGCCGACATTCAGATCCTGCACGAAAAAGTTCCTTTCCCTTGCATCATCCACTGGAAGAACAGCCATTTTATTGTCGTTTACAAAAGCACTAAGCAGAAAATATTCGTTTCCGATCCTGCCAAAGGGTTATTGAGTTACAGCCACGAAGAATTTAAACAAGGTTGGTACAAAAAAGGAGAAGAAACAGGAGCGATATTGGCCATCGAACCTATGGCAGATTTTCTTCAACGGGATCTGGAAGAAAGGACAGAACGCAAAAAGACTTTTCAAAATGTGCTTGGCTATTTTTTGCCTTACCGGAAGAATTTCTCGACCATTTTGGTTATCATGTTTATTGCAACGGCCTTGCAGGGGCTACTGCCTTTCATCTCCAAAGCCGTTATCGATGTCGGAATACAAACGCACGACCTCGATTTTATTAATCTGGTGCTGATTGCCAATATTGTGATTATTGTAAGTGTAACGGTTTCGGGAGCAATTCGAGACTGGTTGCTGCTACACATCACATCGAGGGTCAACATTGCTTTAATATCTGATTACCTGATCAAGTTGATGCAATTACCGGTCACATTCTTTGAAAATAAAATGATTGGCGACATCCTTCAACGGGCACAGGACCATGAGCGCATCCGGAACTTCATCATGAACAATTCGCTGAACCTGATTTTTTCGACACTTACTTTTGTTACTTTTGGAATTATTCTGCTGATATACAATACCATTATCTTCTCCATTTTCTTGGTTGGAAGCATCTTTTATGTGGCTTGGGTGTTGGTTTTCCTGAAAGTCAGGAAAAAACTCGACTGGGAATATTTCGCTTTGACCTCTCAAAATCAAAGCTATTGGGTTGAGACTGTTGGCGCCATCCAGGACATCAAAATAAACAACTACGAAAAGCAGAAACGCTGGAAATGGGAGGAGATTCAGGCAAAATTGTATAAAGTAAACCTAAGGGTTTTGAATGTGACCAACGCGCAAAATCTGGGTGCGCAATTTATCCAGAGCATCAAAAACTTATTGATCACGTTTTATTGCGCCAAAGCGGTTATTGGTGGCGAAATTACTTTTGGGGTGATGATTTCCACTCAATTCATCATTGGGATGCTAAATTCGCCTTTGGTAGAGTTTATTAACTTCATCATTTCAGCACAATATGCCAAAATCAGTTTCCTACGTATTAACGAAATTCATCAGTTAAAAGATGAGGAAGACACCGTTGTTACGAATAGCTTAAGTATCCCTGATCACAAAAACCTATTACTAAAAAATCTCACCTTTCAATACACACCCAATGCTCCGTTTGTATTGAAGCAAATCAATCTCATTATTCCGGAAGGGAGAATAACAGCTTTTGTGGGTGGTAGCGGGAGCGGGAAGTCAACATTGCTGAAGCTCCTGTTGCGCTTGTACAACCCTTCGTTTGGTGAGATATTGATTGGCGACATGAACATTTCGAACCTGAGCCTCCGCGAATGGCGCGACCATTGTGGCGTAGTGATGCAGGATGGTAAAATATTCAACGATACCATCTTGAATAACATTACCCTTGATGATGAGAAAATTGATTACGAACGATTAAAAGAAGCTGTTCGGATTGCTCACATTGCTGGTGAAATAGAACAAATGCCGCAAGGTTATCAGACTAAAATTGGCGAAGTAGGCCGCGGTCTGAGCGGCGGGCAGAAACAACGTTTACTTATAGCCCGGGCTTTGTATAAGAATCCTTCGTTCCTGTTTCTCGACGAAGCAACCAATTCCCTTGATGCCATAAACGAACACCAGATTGTGCAGGCCCTAAATCGTGCTTTCGAAAAACGGACAGTAGTTGTGGTTGCCCATCGGCTAAGCACCATTATGAATGCCGATCAGATCGTGGTGTTAAAAGATGGGTTCATTATCGAAGTAGGTAACCATGAAAAACTGATGGAAAAACGTGGGCATTACTACGACCTTGTTGATAAACAGATGGGCGTTTGGTCTGTTAACGGGGCAACTAAAAATGAATTTGTAGCTGCAGAAGCTTTAAACTGATATGGAAAAGGATAAATTACAACAAACCGCACAACGCACCGAAGAAGTTCGGGATATTATCGACCGGATGCCTTACCGGACTGGCCGGATTGTCGCCATTCTGGTTACCGGGCTGTGTGCATTGCTGCTTTTCTTTGGTTGGCTGATTGAATATCCCGAAACTGTTTCAGGTCCGGTGACCATCACTTCACGGCAAGCGCCAGTTCGTTTGGTAGCCAATGTTTCGGGCAAGCTGCACCTGTTGAAAAACAGCGGTGATACGTTGCTCGAAAATGACATTGTCGGGCTGATGGATAATCCGGCCAAATTGCAGGATGTGTTGGAAATCGGACGTTTTTTGGATAAGAACCCGCTTGAATCGCTGTTTATCGGAACGGAAACCTTGTCGTTTTCTGAAACGACGGCTTTGGGTGAGTTGAGTTCGGTGTATTTCTCGTTTCGCAACGCGATGGAAAAACTTGCCCAATACCGGTCCGGACAACCATACGACAAGAAAAGGGCCAGTCTGGTTTCCCTTTTGAAATCGCAAACTGAGTTATTTGATTATAATAGGAAACAGATGGACACCAGAACCCGCAGCTTAAAGCTTTCGGGGAAAAGCATGCACCGCGACAGCATTTTGTACGGTTCTTCGGCCATTGCAGAACTCGATCTCGACCGTTCGGCAATCAGCTACTTAGGTTTGCTCGAAAACACACTGGCAATGAGCAAAGATGATGCCTTATACCGGCAGCAGATTGAGGACACCCGCCATAAGCTGCAACTGCTGAAAGTGGAGCAACAACAAGCAGAGCAACAACTAAGAATGGATGTGATTAGCGGTTACAACGAGCTTGTAAACAGCATCAGGCAATGGAAGCAGCGATACCTCTTTGTTGCTCCATTTACCGGAACTTTGGAAAACCTGAACTTCTGGCACGAAAACGATTTTTTGCAGGCCGGAACCGAGACCTTTTCGGTATTGCCAGCCGATAACCCGTTGCTGGGGCAGGTTTTTTTGCCTTCGCAAGGAGCTGGTAAAGTAGAAGTTGGACAAAAAGTAATCATTAAACTCGAAAATTACCCGTACATGGAATACGGTTCGGTTAACGGACAGGTGCGCTCAATCTCGATGCTCACCAACCAAGCCGAAGCCATTACCCGCCAAAACAACATGCACACTTATTTGGTAACGGTTGATTTGCCAAAGCGCTTAACCACCAACTACGGGGCAGCCCTCGATTTTCGTTACGAGATTAAAGGTGTGGCCGAGATTGTAACTAAACGTCGCAGACTATTGGAACGACTGTTTGATAACCTTAAATATATTGCCAGTAAAAAATGAACCAAATCAGTAACGTATGAAACAGAAATTCAATTTTAAGCCACTGCCCATGCTGGTTGCTGCCCTTACGGTAGCCGACCATTTCGAGGCAGAGAAACAAGTGTTCAATACTGAAAAACCTTTGTGGAATGATCAGTTCGTCGCTGCTTTTCGCCAGGCGGTCAGTCTGGTCATGAACGAGTATTTTGGTATTAGCACCAAAGAAGAACTGCGAAACCAAACCAACATGGTTGAGGAATTGTCAGGGAAAGCCATTGCCGACCTGGGAATGGTCAAAACACAGATCGAACGCGATTTCCGTGCCGCTCCTGAAAGGTGCCAATGGCTACTCGATAAACTCGGGTTTAAGGAATTTTGGAGCAAGGCATCGAACAATAACCAATCAATGCTGATCGGGCTGTTGTTGGCATTCCGCAACAACCTCAGCCAAGCCCTGTTTGACGAACTGGAACAAAACGGGGTAAATCCGGCGCGGCTCAATAACCTTATTTCTTATGCCGACACCCTGAATCAGGCCAACATTACTCAGGAAAGTCTCAAGGGTAGCACTAAGCTCGATACCGAAAAAGCTGTTTTGACATTGAATGATATTTACGACCGGGCGATAGACATCTGCGCTGTTGGGCAGCAACTGTTTAAAAAAGACAAGTTGAAAAAAGATCTGTTTGTATTTAGCAATCTCGTTAAAAATCAGGGGACTCAGGGGTCGCACCCTTCTGGGGAACCGGAAACACCACCGGAAGTGCCCGGCGCCTGACAAGATATGTTAGCCTGGGAGCAGGAGCATCCTGATCCCGGGCTTATCTGGAAGGAAACAAGTAAATAACAGGTGGAAAGCGGTCAATGAAACATGGAAATTGCCCAATGTGAGATGGAAATGAATAACTGAAAACTAAAAAACAATAAATGAAGCAGGAGACAGACCAAATGAAACATGGAAATCGGTAAATGAGACATGGCAAAGGATAGAGGAGCGCTTGAAACGAATAAAGGAAAGATTAAAGGACGAGAATGGCACATTGAAATGAATAAACGAGAGTTGGAAAAGACAAAATGAGAGATGAAAAGGGCAAATGAGACTTTCGTTACGAGATTAAAGGAGTGGCCGAAATTGTAACCAAACGCAGAAAGTTATTGGAACGACTGTTCGATAACCTTAAATATATCGCCAGTAAAAAGTAAAACAATTTATTAATTTTAAAATTTACAGATTATGAAAAAATTAGAAAAATTGACTTTGAAAGAGTTGGAAAGCGCAACAACGGTTATTGAAGATCAAAGATCGGTTGTGGCAGGCAGTAGTGATACATCAGGCGCAGGCGGCGGTCCGGATATATCGAGATTTTACAATACCGGTATGTTAACAGACCCAACTGTAGCTGCTTTTTGTAGCGCACCAACAGGATCATCTGCTAATCCGGGTGCTATTGCAACAGCCACACAAACTTCAACTTTCTGCGGATATACTTCCAGCGGAAGCTGTAACTGGGCTGAAATTACTGCTAATGCTTTAATTAGCAAAATACCTATTTGGGGTGATTACTTGGGAATAATCCAAGATAAGGTTACGTGCGAGCGAGCTGAGATGATAACTGGATTACTACAACACAATGTTACATGTAATGATACTATATTCACGGAATTAGTTGCAGCAAACGGTTTAAATATCTATTATAATGTGTATAACTACAGAGGTGAATTTATAATGACAACCAAATAGTTGTATCTTAAACAATAATTTTAACAACACACTTAAAGATGTTTGTACTGCGTACAAATATCTTAACTTAAATTCAAATAAATGAAACATCTGATAGTACCCTTTTTTATTCTCAGTTTATTTTGTTCTACCCTGGTTGAAGGAAAGAACACACCCAAAATCTTTTCATTTGAAACACAACCCGGATTGGATAAATTCTGGGAAAAAGTGAGTGAAGGGGGAGGTCAGATAAATTTTGAAAGAAATTATTTCATTGAAGGCCAAAGCTCTTGGTGTTTAACTGGCTACCGCAAAGTATTTCACACCAATTTGCATAAATATTTCAACATACCTGACGATGGGCGAAAAGTTGAATTGTCAGTTTATTCACAAAGTTCGGTTATGGAAGGTGCCTGGCTAAAACTATGGTGTTTAGATATTGATGAAAATATATTACAGAAAGACTCTATTTCGATTATTAATTGTGACGAGTGGAAAAAGTTTACCATTAAAACGGGAATACCAGGAACAAAGAAACTTTATATTGAAATTGAAGCAAAATCGAACGAAATAATTAATCCTGATTTAAAGGACCAACAAAAGTTATACATTGATGATATGGATTTACTGATAAATGGGAATAAGATTGATACAATCCCTGGTTTAACAGGTGATAATAAAACCGATATCAGTGCTTTTGAGAAATCTAATTCTGATTCGTTAATATATAGAGGCATCCGTTCCATACGGGATTTTGATAAACCAAAGATCATTGCTTTGGGCGAATCTGTTCATGGAAGCGATGAAATGCAACATTGTTCTTTTGAAACAATCAAGTATTTAATCGAACAAAAACAATGCAGACTGGTTCTTTTGGAGCTTAACTTTGAACTTGGGATGTTGTTCAACGAGTATGTGTCGGGTGAAGTTGCTGGAGAAAACATTGAAAAGCGGATGTTGTTTTACAATTACAATTATATCAGGTTTATGGACTTATTAAACTGGATTAAGGAGTTTAATAAAACTCAAAAACAGAAGGTTGTGGTTTCGGGAATTGATATAAGTATTTTTTATTGCGATTTATTAGGATTTGACCATTTATTGGATTTCATAAAAAGTCAAAAAATAGATCAGGATAGTATTAAGCTATTTTTTAGTAGTTACGCAGCCAATGATTTT
>Ga0302293_10001419_pt1 | contig 11829 bp, 9 predicted proteins | sample III_Fen_N2_2_FD_198758 | JGI IMG/M metagenome (GOLD analysis project Ga0302293, IMG submission 198758) | Peat permafrost microbial communities from Stordalen Mire near Abisko, Sweden - III_Fen_N2_2 | ecosystem: Environmental > Terrestrial > Soil > Wetlands > Permafrost | place: Sweden: Abisko... | reverse complement strand
CAGCCGTTTGGTTATCGGCTACATCTATGTATTTGAAAATAGCTCGTCCGCTTGTAACGCCTGGAATATCTATGTAAGGAGAATACCAATAAAGATCGCCTTCTTTCAGGGCTTCGTTTCCTAGATTATCAAAGTTCATTCCGGCGCCAACAGAACCTTCTTCGTTACAATAAGTTTGACTGGAGAAGTTATTGAAGGCTTCCGTTTCAACCGAAACAGTAGGAATATTCAAGTTCCAACCTTCACCATAAGGAATTCCCGTTGCAATAGGAGGTGTAACACCAACCGTAAAACTACTGTTGTAATTGTAGGACAAGCTGTAAGACAAACCGCCCGGAGTGCTCACTGAACCCAACGGAATGGTAGCTCCATAACCACCTGAAAACAGGTTAACATCTCCTGAGAATCCTCCTGAACTTATTTTTGCGGGTTCGGAAACTTTGGGGGTTGATTCGGAGTTACTACGACCTCCTATGACTTGAGAAAACAAAACGGTGTTTACAAATAAGAAAACAGTGATTAGAGTGGCTCTCATAAATTGATTGTTTAAATTATTAAACGAGATAAATCTCTTGGTAGTATGAGTATCAAATCTTCGTTTGGTTGGAATCAGTGAATAAAAAATTGTGATCATTGGCTTGAAAGTGAATAGTTGTTTAATTTTTGACGAATTATTTTAAATTAAATTATTTCGTCAAAAGTAAAATATATAAAGCAATAGATGCATTTAGTTTTCATTGACATGAAAATTTCGAATATGAATAGTGAATGGTTTTAAATAATGTTTACTGAGCAAAATGGTAACCTACCAACCAAAGCGGACGCCTTTTGGCATTAGAAGCGGAATAGTGGGCTTTCAGAAAGCTATTTCGCAAAACTACAATCAAAATAATTGCTTTTTATCAGTATAAACCACAAATTTATTCTTCGGGAAACCACAATTTTTTGGGGTTTCTTATCGTTTTTAAGAAGGTAAAGTAAGAAAAGGGAGAATAAGGGACAACAAGGGAAGTCAAATAGGAGAAAGCTCTTTTTCATTAAAAGAAAATGGCATCACATGGAACAATATCGCAAATCTGATCAATATTATGAGGACGAATATGATCGTCTAACAATTAAAATGTTACGAGAATTGGATGATCAACCTGGGGATTTTGATCCGCCTCGTGCTTATTCCATGAGCGATCCTGAAGAATTTCGTCAATTAAATGAGCGCATATTAGCTCAATCTGAGTACAACAATATCGGTGCGGTCCGGGCAAAGAATCGCTATATTGAAATCCGTTCAAGAATTTCGTCGGATGAACATAAAGACCGGTTGTTGAGTGTGAATCCTCCACCAGAAAATGTAAGGTGCAATAACTGTGGAGAACGAATGGACTTTTACAATCATCTGTTTAAAGGAACTGATGATGGTGAATTGGTATACTTGTTCGATTGTCCTAATGAACATGACAGAAAGCGCAAGGCAGTATATCCGAATGGGAGGGAATGGGTTATTCCGGAACGCCAATGTAACTATTGCGGTGGGCGGATTCTGACAAAGACAAAAAAGACTAGAAAAACAATAATTCTGACTGATACATGTGAGAAATGTGATAAAAAGGAGGTGCTGGAATTGGATCGAACCGTAGAAAAGATTTTACCAATCAATGAGGCAGAGCGAAAAAAATATTGTTTGGATTTTATAGGTAGAAAAACGCGTGCTGAGGAATTTGAGGCTATCTTAAGCTTTGCTGAGATGATGAAGGAGAAGGAGTCCAAATACAATTACTCACATGTACAACAACTCAATATTTCAAAATTGGAACAGCTTCTCCCACAAAATGCAGAAAATGCTGGTTTCATTAAGATGCAATTTGACAAACCCCAAAATGACCGTTACTTGGTAGTTGATTTTTCTGTTCAGGATTCTACAAATAGAGATTCAAGTAGTAGCATTAAAGCCCTCAAAAAGATTATAGAGAATACACTATTCTCAACCAACTGGAAATTAATGGACACAGATATTTCATACAATCTAGGATTTCTGAGTGGTAAGCTAAAAGGATATTCTTTAGAAGAAGACTTGATCAAAATTGCCAAAGAGATTGATCAGAAGAAAAGGAAATAGCAGTTTTTCATACATAAATAATCGTTGTATAATCATTCTGAATAAGCCATGATCTTGCAACCAAACAATTTTGCAATATTATTACACTATGAAGAGCAAAAAAGGTACTCAAAGTGACTTCGAACAACAAGTAGAAGTGCATTATCACCTAATGCGGGAGAACTATGATAGATTGCTGGTGAAGGCATTGAGCAAGGAATCAATGCTGAGATCTTTCAAAAACAAGTTTTTGGAACACAATGAAATGATTCCGTTTAACACCGTCTTTTTTGATGAACTCTATACCAGGTATGAAGATTACTTTAATCTAGGTGAGGAAGATCCCATTCAACAAACATTGCAATTCCTTCCGCTAATCCTTGAAACAAGTCGTGAGGCATTTGAACAATTAACTATTGCAATGATGAATGAAAAAACGGATTACCTTTCGTCTCCGAAATTCCCAAAAAGATATAAGTTCCTATTATCGGAAGGAGGTTGCGACCTGTCGGAATTATTCCGAATGGAACACCTTGCTTTGAAAACCGATGAACAGACCGCTTTTCAGCAACTAGCTCTTTATTTGGCTTTAAAGCGATTAATCAGCGAAGTTGAAAACGATCCTTCCGAAAAAGAATTACCAAAACCATCCGAAAAACACCACATGTTTACCCATGCGCAGCAAGTGTTATTTGCATACTATCTATTTAAAATGGCAGGTATTGAGCCACGTTTAACTGCCGACATCAGCGTGTGTGCTAAAATTCTGCACGGCATTACAGGTATTCCATACACAAGCATGAATAATTCAGACCTCTACAAGAAGTTTCGCAATCCCTTCAACCATGGAACCCCAAAAAAAGTAATACAGGATTTACAATTGATCCGCAGTTATTTCGAAGGGTTGGAAGATGAGCGTATACTTGGACTCATCGACAAAGACATTAAGGGTTTAAAGCAAGACTAACCACCTTTCTCATCCTTTCAGTTATTTTCTTTAAACAACACATCACTTTTTTGAAAAGTTAGGGATACCTATCGCCCTACCTATGGCTTTTTTCGTGCTTAACTTTGATAAACGGGTCAGCTAAACGACCCGCCTAAATCGTTAGAAGAATGAAAGCAACTAGTAAAAATCGTGGCTTTGCCGATTCCACGAATGAAAAAAGCACCAAGGCGAAGAAAAAGAAAGACAAATCAGGATCGTCAGGAAACTCAGGTTTGGCAGGAATCATGGATAAATTCAACGGAATGGAAACGAAGTCCAATGTTACCAATTCAGGTATTAAAGCCTTGATTGATGTTGCAGCTGCGGTTTTGATCGGCCCTGCTTTGAGTGCGTCGCTTGGAAAGTTTGCCCCACTTGCCGGAATAGCACTTTCTTTTGGTGGTCATTATGTTGGTGATCAATCGGGATTAATGCGCGGTGTGGGAATGAGTACCATTGCACACAGCTTGGCAAAAACAAAAGAATACCGCCAACCGACATCCACTGCAAGTGAACGGCTTGCGGGCTTAAAAGATGATTTGCTTCGGTTGGCAATGATGAAAAAAGACGAAGAAACTCCCATAAATGGCATAAACGAAAACGTTCACGTTGATCCAATAATTGAAGAACCGACACCGACAAAGGAGGAGCAAATCGCATTATTCAAAAGCGTGATTAAAGCATCTGAAAGAGAACGTATCGAAAAAGAATCCACCGATCTAGACTACAACAAGGTTGATCGTATTGAGCAGCAATTGCGCAAATCCGCTGACGAATTCACTCAAAATAGATCAAGCTACCCGAATTATTTCAATGAGCAACAGACATCATTTGATCGGGATTGGTTTGATATGTATGAACATGGTTATCCAGGACAGGATAGTGATTCCGATGAAGAATTTCCGGAAGACTTTGATTTTAATCTTATATAATACAAAGGAATCATGGTAAACATCACAGCATATTCCGAGGGCGCAATCAGGCACTTACGCAACCGGCTTGTATTAAAACAGAAAAATGGCATTCTGTTTGAATACGAAATTCGTGTGGACAATGAACCTGTTACTCCACGCAGTTCCGATTTGGAAAGATTTTTTTCATTTCAGGAATTCATCTTCGCATCATCGGAAAGCCTTGAAATCTGGGTGTACATTGGTTCATCTAAGAGATATGACAAGTACATCTTTGAGCTAAAACAGAAACCAGTTACTCCGCAAGCGGATTTTGAAGTATTACTCGCTGAGGCATTACGCAAACAGAAAATGGAGTTTGACCTTCAGGAACTAAACAAAGAACTTAAAGACTCCAAAGAGAAAAACAAGGACTTAAAAGAAGACAACAAAGAACTAAAGCAGCGCATCAGACAGTTGGAAGAAGATGCCAAAAACACAAACATTGTCAGCGGACTCATTGGTGCGCTCAAACATACTAATTTGCTAGACAAGTCTGGGGCAAGTCCTAATCCATTGAACGGAACAGGAACAGCATCGGAAAACGAAACAACCATATTAAATGGCTTTGCCGACTCCGAAGTATTGAATGTGTTAAAAACCATCCAACAAAATTTGGGAGATGAATTATTCCAGAATTTTCTAGGAACTGCTTTAACACTTGGACAGAATCCAACCCTCATTCCGGTGGTGAGGGAACTCATTGAAACATCACTTAAAAAATCAGCATCATGAAATCATCTAAAAATCAACAAGTCGTATTGCTAACACGCGAAGAAACCAAAGAATTCTTGAAAACCACCTTCCCAACCTTGTTTAAATGGACACAGGAAGGATTGCTCAAACGCTATCAACTGGGTAGCCGGATTTATTATAAGAAACACGAGGTTATTCAGTCCTTAAAACGATTGAATTAAGGTCAAACCATCTAAAATCAACGGTATGAAGCCCCTAAAGCAAGAAACCATCGACCAGGCAACCAGGCGTCTCAGGGAGCGATTTTCGTATGAAAATCTAACAAAAAGGTCTAAATTCTCACATTTGACCCCCGAAAAGCACGCCCAATTGTTAAATTTTGTAGAATCCCTCTGCTTTGCACTATTGGAATCCTATAATTCGTATATTAGAAGAAACAAGCCATTAAAGCACCATGAATAGTCAGTTGAATCTTTTTAAATCCTTTGCACCTAAGGATACTAAAAATAAAGTTAAAGGTCGGAACGCGGTTATCTATACCCGTGTTTCCGATTCTTCCCAAGAGACAAATACTAGTTTGGAATCTCAGCGTTTACGATGCGATGAATTTGCTGCCCGAAAAGGGTACAACGTTGTCGGTTATTTTGGTGGAACGTATGAATCTGCAAAAACAGACGACCGTAAGCAGTTTAACAAGATGCTTGAATTCGTGAAAGAATCGGGTGATGTTTCCTACATCATTGTTTATTCCTATGAACGTTTTTCACGCTCGGGTGTGAGTGGAGCAAAGATCGTTCAGGATTTATTGATGGATTACGGAGTGATTACTTTGGCATCTTCTCAGGAATTAGACCCGACAACCGCTGCCGGACAGCTTCACCAAAATATGTTATTCATGTTTGGGAAGATGGACAACGATATGCGAAAGGACAAAACCACTTCGGGAATGCGTGAACTATTACGCAAAGGTTATTTTCCCTACAACCCGCCAATCGGTTACACTAACCTGTGTAAAGGTCGCGCAGTTGATCATAAACTTGTAGTGAATAAAAACGGAAATCTTCTTCGCAAAGCCTTTCATTGGAAAGCTCAGGAAAATGCTTCCAATGCTGAAATTGTTAGACGTTTGAAGGAACTTGGTTTGAAAACAGATGAAAAGAGAATCGCTTATGTGTTTTCCAATCCGTTCTATTGCGGTGTTATTGTAAGTAGTCTTATTCCCGATGAAATCGTTGAGGGTAAACACGAAGCAATGGTTTCAAGAGAAACATTCCTGAAAGTAAACAATATTGTAGCTGAATCCCGATCACATCCTGTTTCGCACAAAGAAGACGATTACAACATGCCTCTTAAACGATTTATGAAGTGTGGAAAGTGTGATACACCCATGACGGGCTATTTGGTTCAAAAGAAAGGCTTGTATTACTACAAATGCCGTGTGAAAGGTTGTGGAACCAATAAGAGTGCAAAGAACGCTCACGAGCAGTTTAAAACGCTTCTCTCAGACTTTGAGGTTGAACCCGATATTGCAGAACTAGTAGGGGAAGGGTTACACATTGTATTTCAAACGGTATTTAATGACCAATTTGAGAATCAAGGATTGATAAAAGCCAAAATCACAGATGTCAATGAGCGTATTGAAAACGTAGAGGAAGGTCTTGCAATTGGGCGTATTGATCGTGCTATGCACAACAAATTTCTTTCCAAATACCTAAAGGAACGGGAAGGATTGCAGAAAGAACTAGCAAAAATGGCTATGGATAGTTCGAACCTTGAAAAGAGCATTCAATTTGCCATTGAAGCGTGCCACAACCCCACAAAAACATGGGAAAACGACTCTATTAGCGGTCGCATGAAACTACAGAACCTGTTCTTCCCTGAAGGGGTGTTTTACGATGCCGAAAATGGAGTAGTTCGAACCAAGAGAATTAATGCAGGAATCATCATAGTGCCAGAATTGGCGCGGATTATGGCTGAAAGAAAAATGGGAGAACCGATCAATTCTGACCAATTCTCCCATTTGGTGACCCAATCAGGATTCGAACCTGAGACCTACTGCTTAGAAGGCAGTTGCTCTATCCAGCTGAGCTATTGGGCCTAAATGTCTTTTTCTAGTTTTATACTGCTTAAAAGGCAGTTTCTTCCAGACTGTAAACGTCTAGACCTTACTATTTTTCAATCATGTTGTCATTTCGATTTTTGCGGAATGCAATGGAGCAAAGTATCGAGAAATGACGACAAAAAAAAGGGGGATGATTGCTCATCCCCCTGTTGTCGGGGCGGCAGGATTCGAACCTGCGACCTCCTGGTCCCAAACCAGGCGCGATGACCGGACTACGCTACGCCCCGAACAAAATGCCCTATTTCAATTCGACTGCCGAACGCTTTCGGAGCTTCTCTAAGCGAACATCGTTCCCTTTTGAGAGGTGCAAAGATAGCTATCTTTTTCACATATGCAACAGCAATCGAAAAAAAGCGGTGGGAGCGAGATTCGAACTCGCGGTACAGTTACCCGTACGACAGTTTAGCAAACTGTTGGTTTAAGCCTCTCACCCATCCCACCGTAGTGTTCAAAGAACGTGGGCGCAAAAATAACAAATGCAACGTTCCAATCAACAAATTCATTGAAAAAAAGTTGCGATTTTCTAATTTTAAAGTTCAAAGTTAAACGCGTGAAGTCCTTAATCCTTAAAAATCAAATCATTCAACGCATCTCGTTGTTGTTTCAATTGTTGAAAAACTGCCCGTCTGCGTTTGGCAAATCTGCTGAATTGTTGCTTTGAAGCCAAATGTCGCATGTACCGAAGGAAAAAATGAGCGAATAATCCCGCAAAAGGCAACAACCCGCCGTAGAGCACTAAAATCAACCACGAGAAGTCAAAAATCCAGTGAAATAACAAACACCAGCCAAGATACGTGAGCGGATAGAGCACCATGCCAAGTAAAACAACCAGCGGAGCATGGTATTCTACTTCCTTGGTCAAGCGCGGTACCAAGATCCCTATTCCGTAATAGGGAAGGGCGTTGTGTACAAAACCCACCAAAAACAAGGGAATCGTGAGAATTAAAAACAACCACGATTGAATGGTTTGCCGCAAATACAAGGTCGTTCTGTAAGGTCTGTCCAGAAAATCAGGACGAATACCGAAGAACTGAAGCGATTCGATCAATAAGGAAGTCTGTTTCTGAATTTCAGTGATTTTCCAAGGAGCCAAGATACTCAATTCTTCCAGGCGTTGCTGCGTGTCTTTCAATAAACCAATCGACTGCTGAACGCCTTTTTCTTCTTCTTTCGAGTAGCGCGAATCGAATAAATACGTGAGTTCTGTTACCAGTTTCTCTTTGTTTTCATCTTCCATCGTCACAAATACCCGCGACAATTCGGTTCTGAATTTTTCGGTTAGTTTCTTGGCTGCAATTCCTTGATTTTTGGTGTATTCTTCCAGAAAAGGTGCCACATTGATCGGCTTGCCAACATGAATCATCACTCGACCACGAAAACGATCGGCACTCATGTAGTTCAGCCCCACTGGAATGACCTGTAATCCCAGTTTTCCTAGATTTCTAGCTTCAACTTCCAGAGCAATGCGCGCAGTTCCGGTTTTAATCTCGCGTAATTTACGTTCCATAAAACTGGTCCCCTCGGGGAAAACAACCAAAACGTGTCCGTCTTCGAGCAATTGATAACAAGCTTCAAACGAATCGCTGTTTTTTACGCCTTTCACCACACCATCGCTTTTTCGGTTGATCGGAATCATGCCCAAAGCACCCAATAATTTTCGCTTAAACGGGGAACTGAAAAAGGTGGCTTTCGCCATATAATTGACGCGTCTTCGGTTGATGTGCCCCAGAATCCAGGCATCCATCAAGGTGTTGGGGTGATTGGCAATCAAAATAACCGGACCTTCCTGATCCAATTGCTCCTGATTGATCACCCGAATCTCGCGGTAATAAATGCGGATGGATAGACCGACGATAACTTTCAAAATGCGATAGAGCATCTTTTTTTTAGGTTAAAGGTAACATGATTCAGCTATCGGTGAGCGAGAATAAACGGAGAAAATAAAAAATCCCGAATCAACTTCGGGATCTTTCTCTATGCAAGAGCACCTGCTTTTAGGGAGTAATTTATTATTAAAGAGCACAACCCTCTTAGAATGTGAAGTACTGCATATTTTCCACCATCCGCCTCAGGCGGAAATGACGTATTGTGTACAATTCTTTACGAATAGCTGCTATCGCGGTCTACACGAATCAAAATGGAAACTTGTTTCCATTATTCGCTTTAAATTCATGTGTAATTTTCATTTCCGCCTCAGGCGGATGGGAGACTGTGATGTGCTAATAAATAGGAAATCGCCTTTTAGGGAGCAATATAATAGGAAGTTAATTGCCGCTTCACTGTTTTACATTCTGAAAAAAATCCGGAATAAAACGCAATGTTTGATTCAATCAAGCCAACTCCGGAAGTAAAATAGGAATGAAAGGTGTAACTCATGTCATTGCACGCATTCACTGCACTACCATCTGTTTTGGTTATAACCATTTGTCGATCCAAAGCAGTGATAGAACCTAACAATGGATGTGTCAGATTTATAGGACTCCCCATTTGATACTGCATTTGAGTCAATAATGCCGGCTCTTCCGAGTTGTAAAGTGATACATTGGCATTGGTAGAATAGAGGAGAAGTCCTTCTGAGTTAACGATAAAACCACTCGAATCGCGTTCATACCAGATTTTGTCTTGCCCCAAGTACGTTCCTTCATAGGTAATGTAGGAATGTCCGTTGATGATCTCGGTTCCTGTAATGGTTACGGTATCAATTGTTGACAAAGCAGTAACATTTCCCAGTGAATCAATTTGAGACCAACTGTAAATCCAATAAGAACCCGTAGTTGATGGAATTGAGTAGCTGTTTGAAGGAGTTGGTTGGGTTGAGTTTTCTATTTTCTCTTTTTTACATGAGACGATTAAGAGGGAAAGTGAAAAGATGAAAAAAAGGTGTTTCATTTCTGATAGAATTTAAAATTAATTAATCTCAATTACTGTCGATAGATAGAAATATTGCCAACACAATAATTTCATGGTTTCACGTTCCCAGCAAAACATGAAGGGTAGAAACGTACAATTCACTACCTTTGAACCCGCATGAGAACTCGAATTGCATTAAACGGAAACGATGGAAACTGGCGTATTGGCGTTGGAGAATCGGCGCGTTTTGAATGCCGTAATGTGGTTGATTGGAAAGCATTGGAAACGTTTTTGCAAGCACACAATGATCGTACGTGTTTTGTGTTGTTATCCTACGAATTACGTGATGCAATTTATCCGAAAAGTAGAAAAGAAAATCACGGATTTCCACTCATTTCAATCTGGGTTCCAGAATCGACTTACGTGGTGGAAAATGGAGTAGTGCGCCATTCAGAAGGATTGATCGATTCATTGAACGAAGCGTTTGCTGCCGATTGTCTGAATGAAAACCAGGAAGCTTTTGAACCAATCACGTGGCGTCCCCGACAAACAAAACACGATTATCTCCATCAAATCAACTTCTTGAAAGATCAGATTCAGCAAGGCAATTTATACGAGATCAATTATTGCCAGGAGTTTTATGCTGAAGATGTGAAAATCCGTTCCATTCTTCCGGTATACCATGCGCTGAATAAAGTGACCAAAGCACCGTATTCGTTATTAGTTGAATCGGAAAGATGGATGATTGCCGGAGCAAGTCCAGAGCGTTTTATGGCACGAACCGGAAACAAACTGATTTCACAACCCATCAAAGGAACGGCACCTCGAGGAAAAACACCCGAAGAGGACCTTTATTTGAAAGAACAATTGGCCAATAGCCATAAAGACCGCACCGAAAATGTCATGATCGTTGATTTGGTAAGAAATGATTTATCCCGCATCGCCACCAAAAATTCAGTTCAGGTGGATGAATTATTCGGCGTTTATTCTTTTCCTACGGTGCATCAGCTCATTTCTACTGTTTCCTGTGAGTTGCGAACGGAAGTAACTTTTTCCGACATTCTGAAAGCAACATTCCCCATGGGGTCGATGACCGGTGCGCCAAAAGTAGCCGCCATGGAATTGGCCGAAATCACCGAGCGTTTTACCCGGGGCATTTACTCCGGAGCGGCAGGATACATTGCCCCCAACGGTGATTTCGATTTCAATGTAATGATTAGAACCCTGGTTGTCGATCGCGCAAACAATTCAATTTCATGCGGTGTTGGTGGGGCCATTACCATCTTCTCCGATCCGGAAGAGGAATATGAAGAATGCCGGGCTAAAGTGGGCAAAATCTTAGATGCTACCGGGTCATGTCAGTGGTAATCGAAGCGTTACGAAAAGTTGATTGGACGGAAAAACACATCCTCGTTGCCTGTAGTGGTGGCGTTGACAGTATGGTTTTAGTGCAGGGTTTATTGGAAATCGGTTTAAAACCGGATGTCATGCATGTTAATTACGGTTTGCGTGGCGCTGATAGCGATGCTGATGAAGAATTAGTTGCAGATGTAGCCCGCGCGAACGGATTGAATTTTCAGGTTTTCAATTGTCCGGTTGAATTAACAAAACAATCCGGAATTAACCTTCAAGCAGTTGCGCGTGCGTTTCGAAGAAAGCATTTTCAGCAATGGATAGCTCAATCGCCGAATCATGTTGTGGTATTAGCGCATCATGCCAATGATCAAGTCGAAACCTTTTTTTTACAACTCTATCGCGGAAGCGGCACTTTCGGTTTGGGGGGAATGCATCCCGAGCGCGGTCAATTGATTCGACCATTCCTAGAGATTGAAAAAACGGATTTGATAGCTTATGCGATTGAAAGCAAGGTACAATGGCGCGAAGACAAGAGCAATGCTACGTCCAACTACCTGCGTAATCTCTTCCGAAACGAACTGCTTCCTGCTTTAGCAATCGACCAACCCGAATTGAATCAACATGTGCTGTTATTCATGCGTTTATTGCGCGAACATCAGGTCGAAGTAAACGAACGAATTCGAGAAATGTGTGTCCGCTGGAAAGAGAAAGGCGAGCTCAATTGCACCGATTGGTTGAACTTGAGCGAAGAAGAACAAGTCGCGTTCCTTCATGC
>Ga0302293_10001417_pt1 | contig 11835 bp, 8 predicted proteins | sample III_Fen_N2_2_FD_198758 | JGI IMG/M metagenome (GOLD analysis project Ga0302293, IMG submission 198758) | Peat permafrost microbial communities from Stordalen Mire near Abisko, Sweden - III_Fen_N2_2 | ecosystem: Environmental > Terrestrial > Soil > Wetlands > Permafrost | place: Sweden: Abisko... | reverse complement strand
TATAGTATCGGCCTGCCATTCCCTTGACATTACTGCTATCTTTATTCATTATAGTTGTATATTTATTCGATTTCCATGGTAGTAACAATTGAAAGAAAGACTGACGCGGCTTAAAACAATCAGGAAACTCATTAAAACATACCGGATTGAATCCCAGGAAGCCCTTCTTGGGTATCTTTCCCGTGAGGGCTTCGACGTCACCCAGGCAACTCTTTCCCGGGATCTCAAACTGCTCAAGGTCGGAAAGCTTTCCGACGGCCATAACGGCTACGTATACACTCTGCCCGGCGACGAAGAGAGGCAGGAATCCGAACAGACCGTAGTCCAAGATTTTCTGCGCGGCTACATTTCAATCGAATTTTCCGGCAATATCGTTGTTATCAAAACTTATTCAGGCCATTCCGACGTGGTCGCAAGCGCAATCGACAGTATGAGCTTCGATGAAATTTTGGGAACGGTCGCGGGAAGCGACAACTGCGTGTTCCTCTGCCTCCGCGAAGGCGTTTCGGGCGACGATTTCCTCGATACCCTCAAACTTAAAATTCCCGAACTCGACGAATAGCAAAAACACTCACTTCTACAAGGAGATACTCATGATCAGCTGGAACAATCTTGATAATCTGGATTCGTACAAAAAAATGCTGTCCTTGAAAGGGCAGGTAAAGCTGGCCGAATCGCTCGACGCCGCACGCGTGAAAAAATACGAAGCCCCGATGGCTGCCGGCCTTGTGTATAATTATGCAGCAAAGCAGGTAAACGAACCAATTCTCACCGTGCTTCAGGAACTTGCAAACGAGCAGCAACTCATAGAAAAGTATAAGGCACTTCTTGACGGAGAAGTCATAAACACAGGTGAAAACCGCAAAGTTCTTCATCAGCTCGCGCGCGGTCAGCTCGGAAAGGACGTTATTTTCGAGGGAAAAAACTTGCGGAAGTTCTACGCGGAACAGCAGGACAAAATAGCGGCCTTCGCGAAAAAAATACATTCGGGCGAAATAAAAGGCTCGAAGGGCGACAAGTTCACCACAGTCGTCCAGATCGGCATTGGAGGCTCCGACCTCGGCCCTCGCGCCCTCTATCTCTCAATGGAGCAATGGGCGCAAGTAAACGGTAAAAAGAAGATGGACGCACGCTTTATTTCCAACGTAGATCCCGACGACGCGTCGGCCGTGGTTGGCGCCCTCGATCTCGCGAAAACCCTTTTCATTCTCGTCTCGAAAAGCGGGACCACGCAGGAAACGCTTTCGAACGAACTTTTCGTTAAAGACTTCCTTAAAAAAGCGGGGCTTGAGAGTGCCAAACAGATGATCGCCGTCACGAGCGAAACCAGTCCCCTTGCGAATAATCCGGGCTACCTCGCCTCGTTTTACATGGACGACTTTATCGGCGGCCGCTATTCCTCTTCATCCGCTGTCGGCGGCGCAATTCTCTCGCTCGCATTCGGGAGCGACGTGTTCGCCGACTTTCTCACAGGCGCTACCGAGGCAGACAAGACCGCCCTCGAATCCGATATCCGTAAAAACCCCGCGCTTCTCGATGCCCTCATCGGCGTGTACGAGCGGAATGCTCAAGGCTATCCTTCGACCGCAATCCTCCCATACAGCCAGGCACTTAGCCGCTTCCCCGCCCATCTCCAGCAGACGGACATGGAGTCGAACGGCAAGCAGGTTAACCGGGAGGGCGAAAAGGTCGACTATGCGACCGGTCCCGTCCTTCTCGGCGAACCCGGCACGAACGGCCAGCATTCCTTCTTCCAGCTTCTCCATCAGGGCACCGACATCATACCGCTCCAGTTTATCGGTTTCGTCTCGAATCAGTCGGGAGAGGATATCACGGTCGACGGCTCGACCAGCCAAAAAAAACTGTGCGCCAATCTCGTTGCCCAAATCGTCGCATTCGCCAAGGGAAAGAAAGACGCAAACCCCAACAAAAATTTCCCAGGCGAGCGCCCGTCCAGTTTGATCTACGGAAAGCAGCTCGGCCCGAAAGCCCTCGGCGCGCTTCTCGCGCACTATGAAAACAAGATCATGTTTCAGGGCTTTGTCTGGAACCTCAACAGCTTCGACCAGGAAGGCGTTCAGCTTGGCAAGGTCCTTACCAAAAAAGTTCTTTCGGGCGAAATGGACGAAACTCTCAAAGCCTACGCAAGCATCTTCGGAATATAATCGAGCCGCCCGGAAGAAAAACCTTTTTCAAAAGGTTTTCCTTCCGGGACCATCCTTTCCAAAATAATACGCCGAAAGAAAATTCTCTTTATAAAATTTTTCTGACCTGTGTTAAGATCGGCTATGATGAAGTCATCTACGCCTTAAAAAAACGGCATTTGTCTCCTTGAGACAAGTTTCGTCCCGCGTTGCGGCGATTGCTTTCCTTGTCTGCGTTTCATGCGCGCAATCATTCTGTACCTCCGACCCTGCTGTAACGCCTTCGACGCCCGTCGCTTTCGGTACATTCTCCCTTTCGCGTTACGAAGTCCCTCAGGCTCAATATATGGCGGTCATATGTTAACGTACATTGACAAATGCGAGTAGGCAAACGATACTATTTTAGTAAGGAATACAATGGACACAGCAGAAAGCGAAGCCTTCAAATTACGCAGTATCATCGACGGTGCTCATCTTGGTACATGGGAATGGAACATCCAAACCGGCGAAGTGATATTCAACGAAACTTGGGCCGAGATTATCGGTTATTCGCTTGCCGAATTGCTGCCGATGAACCAGAAGAAATGGGCAACCTTCGCTAACCCCGAGGACCTGAAATTATTGATGAGGGAGCTGGAACGCCATTTCTCTGGAGAACTTCCATTTTTTTCAATTGACTACCGGATGAAGCATAAAGACGGTCATTGGATCTGGATAGGCGCCAGGGGAAAAGTCGTGTCATGGATGGCCGACGGCAAACCGCTTATGATGTTCGGAACGCATATGGACATCACGGAGCGCAAACGTACGGAAGACGAACTGGCAAAAACACGGATCCTGCTCGAGGAAACCTTTGAGCAGTCCCCGCTTCCCATGGTTTTAGTAAGCATGCCCGATGCGACTTTTTCGATTATCAATCCTGCGGCAAGGGAATTTCTTGGAACGACCGATGAGCCTTCGTATATCGGCACGTCGCTTATGGATTTCAAGCCGACTTTTCTGGATTTTGATCGTGAGGGAAATCCCGGTGATGTCGCCGACTTACCCTTGTCGCGCGCTTTGGCGGGGAAAAAAACATCGAATGAAGACCGCCTGATCGTCAGAAAGGACGGTACCAGACGCTGGGAACTCGTAAGCGCTACGCCGATTTTAAACAAACAGGGCGAAGTTATCGCGGGTTATCTCACAATGAATAATATCACCGAGCGGAAACTCGCAGAAGAGGCTAGCTCAGCCGAAAAGGAACGTCTTCTTGTAACCCTTCGGAGTATCGGCGACGGCGTCATTACGACCGATATGCAGGGCTCTGTCATTCTCATGAACAGGGTTGCCGAACAACTGTGCGGATGGAAACAGGATGAGGCCCGGGGAATGCCGATTACGTCGGTCTTCAATATTATTCATGAAACTACCCGCGAACCTCATGAAAACCCGGTTGAAAAAGTGCTGGAATCCGGCGAAATTACCGAACTGGCAAATCATACAGTACTTATTTCCCGGGACGGCACAGAGCGCATAATCGCCGACTCCGGCGCGCCCATTAAAAACACGGAGAGCAAGACCATCGGCGTCGTTCTGGTCTTTCGGGATATGACCGAAAAGCAACGGCTCAACGATACATTGCAAAGGGCTCAAAAACTTGAGTCCCTCGGAATTCTCGCAGGCGGTATCGCACATGATTTCAATAACCTTATGGGCGGTATTTTTGGCTATATAGATTTGGCGAACGAGGAGAGCGACAAGGCAAATATTTCAGGCTATCTTTCAAAGGCAATGAAAACCATTGACCGGGCCCGGGCGCTGACCGGTCAATTGCTTACCTTTTCGAAAGGCGGCGCGCCGATTCAGAAGGTTGGCGTGTTGTTTCCCTTCGTCGAGGAAACTGCCCGGTTCGCGCTCAGCGGAGCGAACGTATCATGCCTATTCGATGTTCCGCAGGATTTATGGGCCTGTAATTTTGACAAAAACCAGATCGCCCAGGTAATCGATAATCTTATAATAAACGCCCAGCAGGCAATGCCGATCGGCGGAACTATTGAATTGACCGCCCGGAACGTAACGATTGCCGGGAAAGAACATCCGTCGCTCAAGAAAAATAATTACGTCAAGATCTCGATAAAAGACCGTGGTATCGGCATTCCGAATGAATTCGTCACCAGGATTTTCGATCCGTTTTTCACCACGAAAGCGCAGGGGCACGGGCTTGGGCTCGCTACTTGCTATTCAATTATCAAACGGCACGAAGGTTGCATCGACGTCGAATCCGAAATGGGCAAAGGCAGCACGTTTCATATCTATTTACCCGCCGCGACAGATACCGCCTCAGACGCAAATGAACAACCGGCGGCCACGCACAAAGGTATCGGTACGTTTGTGATTATGGATGACGAGATCGTGATGCGGGAAACCATAAAGGATATGCTGGCTTCTCTGGGTTATTCCGTCGTATGCACGGATGACGGGAAAGAAGCTCTGGAGTTTTTCAGATCGGAAATTGCCGCGAAGAGAAAAATTACCGGCATGATTTTTGACATGACGGTTCCAAGCGGGATGGGAGGAAAGGCTGCTGTCGAAGAAATAAGAAAGACGGACGCGAAAATACCTGTTTTTGTGGCCAGCGGATATGCCGAAGATCCCGTGATGAAAAAACCGGCCGACTATGGCTTTACCGCCAGTATTAGCAAACCGTTCAGAAAATCGGAACTTTCGGAAATGCTTAACAGATTTATGTGACCGTTTTTTTTTGCCGCGCTATCTCGTCCATCAGTTTTTCCATAAGGATAAAGGCTTGCGCGGTAAGCGTGTCGGCGCTGTCATTCGCTGTGTGCATGAGCTTCCACGTTTCCGGTATCGCAGGGTCAAGAGATTCGGCAGTATCTTTGCCATAGCGGTTTTTAGTAAGTGCGCGTTCAAGAGCTTTTTTTTCATGCGGATTTGTCCCCTCTCTTTTTTTGTCGCCGTCGCTCTTTCCAAGCGCCTGCGCGAGCGCGTCCGCTTCCGAACGGGGAAGCACGGTAAACACTTGCGACGCGATTCCCGATGCGAGAAAACCGGCATTGTCGCTGTAGGGCGTATGGAGGCTCATCCAATTTTCTCCGGCGACCGAGCGCGCAAGTACGGCGCTTCGCTCATGAAGGAGGCGGAGCCTTTCACCCATCGATCCCTTGTTTTTCAAGCCGGCAGTCGAAAGAATCAGAGTGTCTCCGCGCCCGCAAGCGTCGAATACATATACGTCATCCTCGGTCATTTTTAATTTTCGTAATCCCGATCCGAGGGCGAACGCTCCCTGTCCGGCTATGCCCTCCGTTCCTGCGGCTTCCTCTCCGTCCGTGAAAAAAATCCTGACGTTATGAGTCACGTAGGGTTCGGCGCGAGGCGAGGCGAGGCGCTCCGCGAGAAGCATGAGCTGAAAGCACGCCGCGCTGTTATCGTTCGCGCCCGGCGTCCCGTCGGCGCGGTCATAGTGCGCAACGAGCGTTTTCATGCGAAAGCGCGGATCGTACGAATCGGACGAAAACCTGACGACGATGTGGCTTTTTCCCGCAAGCTCGACTACGGCGTGCGGAATTTTCCGCGCGCGCAGCCATGCGGAAATAAACTCGCAACGATCGATACCGGGGGCAAGAAATGCCGTGAATATTGACGATGCCGGATTTCCGTCGGAATGCGCCATTGTTTATGCCGTTGTCGATTGGGTAATCGAATAGAGATTCATCCCGCTCTGCTTTCCGCGCAATTCGACCGCGCCGCACGGGGCAATGGCGTATTTTCCGTCTTTCGGGGAAAGCAGTTTCAGGGCGTCTTCGGAGACGAGAAATTGAACGCCGAGATTTCTGCATTCCGACTGAATGCGCGACGCGGTATTCATCACGTCGCCCAACAGCGCGATTTCCTGCTTGTAATCGCCCATTTCCCCGACTACGACCGTGCCGAAATGAAGCCCTGCGCGAAATTGGGGTACGGTGCCGTATTGCTCGGAATAGTGACGGCTTCTTTCCGCGATAACGCGTTGGATTTCAAAAAAAACCGCAAGAACCGAATCGGACGTAATGCCGGTATTTTTTTTCCAGGTGATGATTACTTCGTCGCCGACATACTTGTAAATATCGCCATGAAGATTGATTACCGGTTTTGACAAATCGCAAAAGAAATCGTTCAGAAACGAATGAAAGGATTGATTGCCGATTTTTTCGGCCGTGGAGGTGGAACCGACGAGATCGAGAAATAGCACGAACCTTTCCTCATTCACTGGCCGGTGATACTTACCCGTGATCAAACCCTTAAGCACATGCTGTCCGAGAAGCCGGTTGATCGTGGATATGAAATTGAAACAAAAACCAATCAGCAGCGAAAAGCAAATACTTTGAAGAATATATGAATTGGTCAAGTAAGATTCGAAACTCATAATCAGAATGAACAGAATGCTGTATTCAACGGCAATGATAAGCGTAAACAGCAATGGCATTATCATGAAATCGAACCACAAAGGCTGACGTCCGGATTTGTGAAGCCTTTCATCGACCAGCGTGATGCTCAAAGCCAGAAAAATACCGGTTAATGTTCCTAAAAGCAGGGTGGAAAATACAGTCGCTCCGGGATGATCGCGCAGGACGAGCAGATAAATACCCGTGGAAAAAAGTAATCCTATCAGTCCGCTTGACCCGCATTTCCAGAATAAATCATGTATTCTATTTCGCTGTACGACGGTTAGTTTCATAACTGACAGTATACCATTTATCTTGTGAGCCGTGAAAGCGGCTTTTCTATAAACAGGTAACACAGGTGTCCTGAAATTACGGCGCCGATACTCAGCAAAATAACGAAAGGAATTGCGAATTTATTGAGGCCGATGCGCGAGAAAGCCATTGAAAGAATCACAAGGCTGAATGGATGGGTCAAGTATAATGAATACGACGAGTTGCCCATTTCCCTTAAAACCTTGAAAATGACGTTTGAACTATATTTTTGAAACCACGGTTCCATGATCGTCATTCCGATAAAAAAGACCCAGGCGGGCATTCCGAATCGAATAACTCGCGGCATATCGGAAAACGATGGATCGTTGACAAAAGCCATCGCGGCGATCGACAGGACAATCAAGGGTATGCCAAAGACGCTCCTGGCTTTTACGTTTCTTGCAAAATAAAAAGCCAGGATCCCGAATACAAACTCAAGCAAAATCGAATCTGTCAGATATTTTATTTGATAGTTTGCGGGTTTACGGATAAAACTGATTGAAACAATCGCAGCGATTATTACGATCGGGAAAAAATACCTGTATGATTTTTTGACTATAAAACTCGAAGAAAACAGAAAATAAAAGAAAAATTCGTACGTTAATGTCCAGCCGGCCTGTACGAGAAACTTGCTTTCAGTCGGAAACAAAAAATATGAAGTGATAATGTCGGTATTTCCGCCCGAGCTGTTTATCATTTCCGGAGAAATAAGAAAAACGATAAGAGCAAATGTCGTGAGCGTCCAATATAAGGGAATTATTCTGTGCACGCGTGCTTTGATGAAACTCGGAAAATTGGCCTCTTTATGCTCGACGGTGTGGCACATTATAAAACCGGATATTATGAAGAAAAGATCGACTCCCGCTCCGCCGACGTTAAACCAAGACAAGGGATCCGAGCTGTATTTTGCGCCTTTCGTCGCCACGTGAGTCAAGACTACTAAAAAAGCGGCAATTGCCCGCATGTATTGAATCGAATAAATCATCAAGCACTCCAGCAAAGTAAATCCGTTCCGGTTTGTTGAGTATGAGCTTTGGATATGGGTTTGTCAAATATGAATAAAAACGACACTGCCCGTCAATGCCGGTTTTTTAACCGTGTAGTCCTTATTGCGAAATTATCATTTTATCTTGTAAAAGACCCCAAGCCCGACGGCGAGGGTTGCTCTGTCCCAATAGGGTTTTTCAAAGAAGGCACGTGTCGTGGCTTCTAGACCCAAGCCTTTGAAAAGCAGATATTGATACCGTATTGAAAAGAGCCAGCCCATGCTCGTACCGTCGATTTCGCTTATGTCGGTTTTGATGATTCTCCAATAAGGACCGGCGCCGAGGGAGGCGTGAAATTTCGGATCGTCGTACGTGGTTCCCGCGTCGCCGCCTGTCGAAATAAAAACCCAGTTTGCGGCCGTACTGCAAAATCCCGCTTCGAAAATTCCTCCGAAAAAATATTGCTCGAGAAAGAACGGATATGCGCCGGACTGCGTCGAACCGTTCTTGTAGACTTTATGAAGCTGGAACGTCCCGTCGTATCGCGGGGATATCATTCCAAAACCCGATATGCCCACGAACCTGTCGTTCCAGTTGTATGCGAATGAGACTTCGGCCCCTGGCGAGATTGTCGCAAACTGATCGGTATAAATCTCGAATTTGACATTCGGCTCATCTCCCAATCGCGTTGCGGGAATGTATTCGAATACGTTATTCGCATAACTGCAAGTAAGCGAGCCGGTAACGCTAAAACCTTCGAACAATTTATCGTTGGCATATAGCGATGGAACGAAAAACGCGGTAATCAGGAATGCGAGTACTGCTGGAAGATTTTTTTGCATTGTGGCGCTCCGTCGGATTCGTTTTATTCTATGTATTTGGCTTCACGTATTTGTTCAGCATCTCGGAAAGTTCCGATTTTCGGAAAGGCTTGCAGATGCTGGCCATAAAGCCATATTCGCACGGGTTTTTCATGACCGGATCGTCGGCATAGCCGCTGGCGACAAAAACCGGTATATCGCTATTTGCCATTCTGATTTTTTCAACGGCGGATTTCCCTCCCATGCCGCCGGGCACGGTAAGGTCAAAAATCATTCCGGCAATTTTTCTGTTCGCCCCGGTTTCTTCCAGAAAAAAATCAACGGCGTCTTTTCCGTTTTCTTTGCTCACTACCGAGTATCCAAGGGATTCAAGCATATCCTTGATAGTCTCGCGCAGTAATTCCTCGTCATCCATTATCAAAAAAGTGCCGCTTCCCGTATGCGTCGGTTCCGTTATCGCGATCGCGGATGAAATTTTTTCGGTTGTCGCCGGAAGGTAGACTTTGAACGTGCTGCCGTTTCCCGGTTCTGATTCAACGTCGATACAGCCTCCGTGGCGGTGGATAATGGAATAGCATGTCGCCAATCCGAGACCATGGCCTTTGGCTTTAGTGGTAAAAAATGGATCGAATATTATCGCGATTAAATCTTTGGGAATGCCGACCCCCGAGTCTTTTACGGAAATTTTGACGTAATTTCCTTTTACCAGCGAGGGATGCTCTTTTTCCGCAAGCGTAATATTTCTCGCCGCAAGTTCTATCGTGCCTCCATCCTGCATCGCCTCATGGGCGTTGATTATCAGATTGTCAATGACCTGTCCGATCTGGTTTTTGTCAAAATTGCATGCCCATAAGTCTTGCCGAATATCGAAATGGCATGCGACGTTTGCGCCGCTGAGAACGAATTGGGCGGTTTCCCGGACAAACGGAAAAAGATACCCGGCTTTCTTGACGGGTGCCCCGCCCTTTGCGAAAGTCAGTAATTGGCGGGTCAGAGCGCGGGAGCGGTCTATTGCGACCATTGCCTTTGAAAGATACAGAATTACCCTGCTTTCGGTCGAAACCTCGCTGGCCATATCGATATAGCCAAATACTCCGCCCATAAGATTGTTGAAGTCATGGGCGATGCCGCCGGCAAGAACGCCTAGCGCTTCGAGTTTCTGCGTTTGCCTGAGACGCTCCTCATACTTGTACTGTTTTTCTTCAGCTTTTTTTCTCTCGCTTATGTCGATCATCGTCACAAAGCATTGTTCGCCGTTTTCAGAAGCGATGCTGGTGAGAAGAACGGGTATCAATGTATTGTTCGGGGACAGAATGGATACCTCGCAGCATTCCTTTGCATGATTCTTGAACGTACTCGTCAAAAAAGCGCTAAATACTTTCTTTGAATCATCGGAAAAATAATATCCCAGGGGTCTGTTGATTAGCCGTATGCGCGTTTTGCCGAGCATATCCGCGCCGCAAAGGTTGAGCTCGATTATTTCTCCGTTTTTTGTGAGGGTGAAATATCCCGTTGGGGCAAAATCGTATAAAGCCGCGTGTTTTTCGGCTGCCAATTCCGCCTTTTCTTTTGCCAGAATAAGCTCTTCATTTTGCATTTCCAGTTCTATCTGGTGAACTTCGAGTTCATGAATAAGCCTTAGAGTCTCGGCTTCCGAAAGATGCGGCAATGATTTTGCAGGTATTTCCTTAAGCAGCTCTTCCGCCTTTTTGCGGAGAATGTCTGCGGTTGCAGATTTGTCGGCAAATTTATCCATGATTACCTCTTTCTGCGAAGCAGTTCATTTGCTTTTGTCAGCTCGTCTTCGAGCTTTTTTGCCACAGATATATCGGTAAATGTCAGCACAAGACCTTCGATGTGGTCGTCGGTCGTGCGGTAGGGCATAATGCGCACTGAAAACCATCTGTCATTATTGGCGGAAATTGCGGATTCGATCGGTACCAATGTTTTGAGAACCTGTTTTGCGTTACTGTCGATTTCGGAGTAATGAAGCTCGGAAACAAGATCGGTAAAGGGTCGGCCTATATCCGCAAGGCGTACTTTAAACAGGTTAGCCACCGGATCGGTAAAACGGCGTATGTTAAGTTCCTTGTCGAGAAACAGAGTCGCGATCTCGGTACTGTTAAGCAGATTTTTCATATCGTCGTTGGATTTGACAAAATCGGTTACCTTGCTTTGCAGTTCGGCATTTACCGTTTGAAGCTCTTCGTTCAGGCTCTGCATTTCTTCCTTGGAAGTGGTGAGTTCCTCGTTGGTCGACTGAAGTTCCTCGTTCGTGGACTGGAGTTCTTCATTGGTTGATTTGAGCTCTTCCTGGGATGTCTGCATTTCTTCGCGGATGCTTTGCATTTCTTCGTGGCATCTTCTGAGCTCGATTTCCATTTCTTTTTCCCGGGAGCCTGACGTCCCTTTTACGTTCTTATCATTTATTAAAGTATCGGTCACAACCGCGGGCACGTCATTGAAAACTATCATGATCATGTCTCTGACAGTTTCGGGGTTATCGATTCTTTGAACCGTAACGTCGACAAACTGAGTGCCGCCGTTTGTTCCGACTTTCAGATTTTTCAGAATGATCGGGCTATAAGTCTGAAGCGCCTTGCGGAAAAGGGCGGGCAGTTCGTGGCTCAGCCCCTCGCGCGCCATCGCGTGAATGTTCCAGTTGGCTTTGCCGGCCGGTGGTTCGAGGTATTTGCCCGTGCGTCCCGTAATGTACAGAATATCGCCTGCGCCGTTGACGAGCACGCTTGCGGGAGAAAATTTCTGCAGAAGGATTTGGTCCGCAATGGTCTGAATATTTTCCGTAACTTTTGGTGCCGGTTTGCTTGTGCGTGCCATTACTCGTTTTTGGGAGAAAGAACTCGGGAAATCCAAAAGTTCCGCACCCGTGCCCGTTACGTCCCGTTGAAAAATTTTTAGCCGCGTATCGAGTTCTTCAAACCCGCCGGTGGCGGTTCCGAGGGTTTCGGCAGTGCCGAGTATCATGATTCCGCCGGGATTAAGGCTGTAGTTGAAAAGCATAAACAGCTTTTTTTGCAACTCCGGTTCCATGTATATCAGCATGTTTCGGCAGGTAAGAATATCGAGCTTGGTGAAGGGCGGGTCTCTTATGACATTCTGCGGGGCAAATACGATCATTTCCCGTATC
>Ga0302293_10001413_pt1 | contig 11845 bp, 10 predicted proteins | sample III_Fen_N2_2_FD_198758 | JGI IMG/M metagenome (GOLD analysis project Ga0302293, IMG submission 198758) | Peat permafrost microbial communities from Stordalen Mire near Abisko, Sweden - III_Fen_N2_2 | ecosystem: Environmental > Terrestrial > Soil > Wetlands > Permafrost | place: Sweden: Abisko... | reverse complement strand
CTGAGCTGAAACCCCGATTACGGTTCCCACGAAAGGTTCTCCCTGAAAAACGGACCGAGGTGATCCTGGATTGATTTTTGCGGGATCTGGTGTCCTCCCTTGAAAGCAAATTCTGTCGGTTCAATTCCTTTTTCACGGAGAAGCTGTGCAAAATATGCCGATCCGGCGGGAATCCATGTATATCCGTCAGAGTCTCCGTAACTGATACCAATAGCAGCAAGAGGCGTATCCAGGGCAAGATAGGCATCAAGTTTCAGGCTCCAGTTTCCAAACCCGCTGTACCATTGTTCCGTGATTTTGTCATCTTCTGTCGTTCCGCTTAGTGCAGGGATTTTTCCGTAATGTTCATTTCCGTCACTTATATCCGGAGCAAATGCCTGCGCATACGCCCGAAGGAAAGTCGAATCCCCTTTCCAGGTACCCATGGCCTCAGGGAGGGCATCGTCCTTCATGATTCCAGGGCTCATTGCATATACGGCCGCAAAAACATCCGGATGCAGCAGCGCCAGATTCATTGCACCGAATCCGCCCATCGAAAACCCGCAGATACCCCGCGAATCGGCCTTATCCAGCGTCCGGTAGTTGGAATCCACAAAGGGAACCACTTCATGAATAACAAAGTCATCCCAGTTACCGGTTACAGGCGAATTTACATAGAAAGACCCGCCCGAGTAACCTGAACCTGCAACCTCGACCATGATAAATTCATCTCCTCCGTCTTTGAACAAGGAATCCAGCTGACTTTTGGATGAATTCAGAAAGTTTCCTGGGGATTCGCCGAAACCATGAAAATAATACACAACAGGATAGGCAGTCTCGCATTCATAGTACGTCGGAGGAAGATAAACATATATTTTTTCCTTGCCCGGATCACCCAACAGGTTATTATCCCCAATACAGGCGGATTTAATTTCCACTGCGAAAAACCGGTCCGGTTTGGCAGTCGCAGCAACAGTCGTAGCTGCCGTCGCAGCAGAAGGCTGTAAGGAAGTCTGTGTGGTCAATGCTGCGGTTGTCCGGGCTGCCGCTTCGGTCGCTGTCTCACCGTCAGTCGTGACAGCGGCAGATGGAGTCGATGAACACCCTGCAGCAAATCCCGCCGACAAAATCACTGCACATATACATAATGAAAGTATTCTCCTTATCATTTTCTGATTCCTCCTCAATTTGACGCGTTGACGACACAATACCCTTAGTACATACTAAATTTGTACGCTGCACCCAACCGAATTTGCTGTTATTTATTTTCTCCCGGAAACATGCGTCAAAACAGGAGTCGATGTATGAGTATCGCCAGCCGTGCACTGATAGAGGAAACCGTCGATCTGATCGAAAAAAATCTAAAGGAACCACTTTCGCTTGCCGATGTGTCAAAGCACCTTCACATATCCAAATACCATATGCACCGGCTATTCAAAGCCCTGACAGGGCAGCCTCTCATGACATATGTCCGGGGGCGCCGCCTTTGTGCGAGCGCCGCTGAATTACTGGAGACGGATCATAACATCATTGAAATTGCAGAAGAATATCAATTTGATTATGAGCAGTCCTATGAACGCGCTTTCAAAAGACTTTTCTGTATAACCCCCGGAGAGTTCCGGCGCAGGCGCTGTGAACTCCCTGTAATACACAAGATGGACTGCGGCCTGATTTATGACCTGCCGCAGGGAGTCCTTCTGAGCCCCCGGTATTGCATCGTCCCGGAATTTCGTGTCGCAGGAGTAGAAAAACTGATAAACCACGTGGAAAACTTGGAAAAAAGCACCGCCAATACCCTTGCGCTGGATTTTTATCAGACCCTTCGCGAAAAAGTGCCGGACAGAAAAAATGACACTGTATATTACGGACTGATTATTTACAGCGAAGATCCCTCCACTGCAAATCTCTATATGCCCTGTATTGAAATCATTGGTGTGCAGCCTTTACCTCCGCCGTTTCTGTGCCGCACAATTCCCACACAGACTTATGCTGTATTTCGCTATGTAGGATTCCACGCACCCGCCGACCTGTCGATGCAGAACCTTGGCCTTTTATATGATTTGATCGATCACTGCTGGTACCCACACACCCGGCACGAACAGGCAGCACCCTATCATTTTGAGCGAATGGACCTGGCAAAATGTTCCTCCACATACTGTGAAGCAGAAATCTATATGCCCGTTAAAAAATAGAACCATCAGCTTTCGAATAGATTCCGCAGGATTGCAATAAGATCTTCCTTAGCGTCCGTCAGGACGCCCTGCAGGGAAGAGAGGATGCTTTTTGAGTAGATTCCGCAGGATTGCAAAGCAATCTGAGGACCCTAAGATCTTCCTTAGCGTCCGTCAGGACGCCCTGCAGGGAAGAGAGTGTGTGTTTTGAGTAGATTCCGCAGGATTGCAAAGCAATCCGAGGACTGACCGAGCGAAAAACACACACTCTCTTCCCCCCCTGACCAAACGAAAACCACATTATCCATTCCCTGTGATTCTCTGTACCAGCAGCGACACTCCCGCAACCGCCGTCCAGCAGCAGAGACCCAACAACAGGGGCTTTGTACTTTGCGTTAGTAATTTTTTGAGATTGGTATTAAGTCCGATGGCTGCCATAGCCATAACAATCAGGAATTTGCCGGCCTGAACAAGAAATGCAGACACAACAGCGGGAATCGGAAGAAATGTATACATAAGTGCGGCAGCAAGAAATCCAAGTACAAACCATGGAAATATCTTAATAAAAGAATAGTTTCCGGCAGCCGTCTCCATGTTTTTCTTTGCCTTGCGCGAAGTATAGACAGCAAGCACCAGCGTAACAGGGACAATCATCAGCGTACGTGTAAGTTTGACAATCGTTGCAAACTCAAGCGCAGTGCCGTTTCCGGCCTGCTGGCTCCATGAAGAGGCCGCGGCAACGACTGACGATGTGTCGTTTATAGCCGTTCCCGCCCACATTCCGAATCCAATGTCACTGAGTCCGAAAAGGGATCCGAGTGCCGGAAAAAGAAAGACAGCGATAATATTAAAGAGGAAAATTGTAGATATCGCCTGCGCTACGTCCTCATCCTTTGCTTTTATAACCGGTGCGGTAGCTGCGATTGCAGATCCACCGCATATTGATGTGCCGACCCCGATCAGGACCGCCATATTTCCGGGAATTTTCATTGCTTTTCCAATAATAAACGCTGTGATAAAGGATGCGGAAAGAGTGAAAAGCATAACAAATAATGACTGTGTCCCGACCTTTATGACATTTCCCATATTCATTTCAAAGCCAAGAAGAATAATGGAGTACTGGAGTATTTTTTTTGAAGTAAAACGAATTCCCGCATCACAGGCTTCCGGCCTTCTTATCAGCGCGGCAAGCATGCCAAGGACAATTCCGAATACGGCACCGCCAATAATCGTGAACTCTCTGCCGAGAATCCAGGCGATTACGGCTATAACCAGACATGAACTAATTCCCGGAAGATATTTTTTAACTGTCCTTATTATTTTTTGCATGTGTAAAAGCCCTCATTTCTTGCGTGTCAGATCATCCCGTTGATTGTAATCTCGGCTCGTGATAAAATCAAATTATATATATTGATTTTATTATTTGATTTACTTATAGATCATGAGTGAGGACATTATGCTGGATTTTCGGTTAGTTACATTCCTTACCCTCTGTGAAGAGAAAAGTTTCACCCGTACTGCTAAACGCCTCTGTATATCACAGCCGGCGGTCAGCCAGCACATTCATTACCTTGAAGATTACTACGGAAACAAATTATTCACTTACCAGCACAGAACGCTGCTTCTGACACCGCAGGGCGAAAAGCTCGAGCAGTTTGCACGTCTCTCACAAGCAGACTGGGCAAAAGCGGAGGCCGGAATCCGAAGTGCAAAAGATAAAACGCGGATATCCTTCGGTGCCACGATGACAATCGGTGAATTTGTCATGCCGCAGATTCTGGAAGAATTGATGGAAGATCTATCCGGTACAAATCTTACCATGCTGGTCGACAATACACAGACTCTTCTGTACAAACTCCGGCAGGGCGAGATTGATTTTGCAATTGTAGAAGGATTATTCAACAAGAACGACTATACAACAAGGGTCCTCTCGACCTCTCCCTTTATAGCTGTATGCGCCGGCAGCCATCCTTTTGCAGCCCGGCGAGTCTCTTTCGGAGAAATTTTTTCGCAGCGCCTGATTGTCCGCGAGCCTGGAAGCGGGACCAGAAGTATCCTGGAACAAGCGCTTTCGATTCATAACCAGAGTATCTTAAGTTTTCCCGAAAAAATCGAGATTGCAAACCTGAACGCAATCAAGGAGTTGGTTGAAAAGGGATTGGGGATTACTTTTCTTTACGAAAAAGCAGCAGAAAAGGAGCTGCGGGGGGGCAGTCTGGTCCGCATTGATCTTGAAGATTTTGATATCATCCGGAATTTCCAATTTGTCTGTCTTAAGGGAAGCAGGTTTGAAGATGAGTATCTTTCTTTTCTTGAACAATGCAGGAGCGCTCTTACCAGGGCAGCCATTAGTTATGTTCATGCTGATAGTCCCGCGTAAGGCAATATTCTCATCACTGTATTTTCGAATTTTCCACTGACAATGTGCTGTTTGGGTACTATAATAAGGATCGATCATAAAACATGTGTTTTGTACTATCTCACAAGGTAAATTTTGGGGAAGGAACGTGTGAATCAGCATGGTAATTGTTATTGTTACAGATACATTGGATGCTAGGCGCGGCGTCCCTCTTACCGCCCGGAAGCTGCAGGCATATCTTACTGCCGCCGGACACGAGGTGCGTGTGGTAGCATACGGCAAATCGTCGGAGCCTTTCCGTGTCAGGAAGCTTTGGATTCCCTATTTTTCATTTATGGCCAAGTGGCAGGGTATTACATACGGCAGGCCGGATGAAGATGTTCTTCGCAAAGCATATAAAGGAGCTGATCTGGTTCATCTGATGCTTCCCTTTCCTCTTGAAAAAAAGGCGGAAGATATCGCACGCCGCACCGATGTTCCCGTTATCGCCTCTTTTGGCACAAATGCCCGCGGCTTTCTGAACATAGCCGGCATCGGCTGGTGCACAGCTGCATCGGGAATTGTATACCGCATTCTCCGTTTCAGCTTATATAAAAAATGCAAAAATATTATCTGCCATTCTCAGCAGATTCATGACGACCTGCTCAGATACGGCTATCCTGCCAGACTGCACATTATTGAAGCAGCCGACTTCGACGACGGTACAGTTGGTCCTAAGCTTGACAGCGCCTATGCCCAGGCCATTGCAGATGACAGGATAACCTACTCTGACAAGAGCCGGCAGATATTCAAGAGAAACTGGGCTGTTTTTCCTTCCAGTATAGATATTGCCCATCCATACAAGAAAAAGCGCCTTTTCTTCCGCGCCTGGTACACCTGGTGTTACTATTGGACGGTCTTCATTGCTGCCATCGGTTCTTTTCTTCTGTTTGGAATTCGTTCGGAAGGACGGAAAAATTTACGTGATGTGAAGGGCGGCGCCATAACTGTAAGCAACCATGTTCACAATGTTGATTCGGCTATGCTGGCCGTCTCAATGGCTCCCCAGCGAATCACGTTTACAAGTATCGAGGGCAATTTCAAACTGCCTGTGGTCCGTTGGGCAATAAAATGGGCGGGAGCTGTCCCCATTCCTACCTCCACCCATCTGCTGCGCGATTTTTTCAACCTTACCATACAGCAGTTAAAAGACGGCAAAAAAGTTCATTTCTACCCCGAAGGATCACTCTGGCAATACTATACGGGGATTCGCCCTTTTAAAAAAGGTGCGTTCCACATGGCTATAGATGCCGGTGTACCGATTATTCCGGCTGTGCTCGTCCAAAGACCCTGTACAGGACTGCGCCGCATATTCCGTAAGAAGTCCCTGTTTAAAGTGATTATCTGCCCTGCTGTTTACGCTGATCCTGCCCTTTCCGGAGTCAGACAAGTAGAGGAACTGCGTGACCGCACCCGCAAAATCATGTGCAATGCACTTGAGAAAGATCAGTACAGCCTTCATATGGAAACAGAACACGAAGCTTTGTATTCCGATCCGGAAGAAAGCACCTCGATGGCCAAGCAGCACGGATAATAGAAACAGTAATAATCACGTATATGCAAAGAGAGCCCCTTCCGGAGCTCTCTTTTTCATATACACGGGCAGACTATTTGATTTCAAGGCCGGTTTTATAGTTCCATCATCTTAACAGTCAATTCTCCGAGTGTTTCAATTTCTTTTTTCATTTCCATGATTTCACTGTCCGAATTCGCAGCAAATTCCAATAAGATATAGCCTTGCTCACTGCATGCTGTTTCCGAAACCTCATGAAAACCCAAACGTGTGTTAATAATACAGCCATGGCGTGTAAGGATATCCTGCAGTGCCTTAGCGGTCTCATTCCTTTGATTGAGTTTAATTCCCATAATGATCTTCGCCATTGTGATTCCTCCCTTTAACATGAATGCATCGGATCTGCTGTTTGTTCTTCTATGCTCTTCGTTCCAGTTTTTTCGTTCTAGGTTCTTCCTTTTGAAAATTGCTTGTCCTTGCTTACTAAATTGTTTCAGTATCAGCTGCAAAAGCCTTTTCACGCATAACAAGAATCATAATCGGGAAAACAACGGGGAATATCGCACATATCACCGTATTGATAATGGCATTGTCTCCCTCGAAAATTTTGAAGAAACGGTACATGACATATATACTCGCTGCATAGATCGCTGGCCCGAGAAGCGCGGAAAGAATCCATCCGATTACCGGTATGAGACTCAAAATTCCTGCAATAAAAGACGATCCATAGATAATCGCAACATAGATCCACGGAAACTGAGGAATCTTAACTGTTCCGATCTTCAACTCCGGCCCGATAATTTCCGCATACAGGTAAGTCTGTGCGAAGGGAATCCAGGCAAGCCATGCATGATCAAATCCTTTTCGCTGCGCAATCCGGAACAATCCAATTGCTTTGAGGACATAAAACCCGATCGCAACCAGAATGATAATAAGTAACATTACAAAAATAAACGCACCGAATGCTGCAACAAACATTCCTCCCGCTGTATCTGAATTCATAAAATTCCTCCTCTTGCGTATAAGCACGCACATTTTTTAAAATCAGTTTTACCGTACTGCGTTTTTAAATACATGTCAAGAATACCGGAACAATACCCATGCAATAACACACTGCGCCGTGAGAATCAGAGGTATTCCAAGCCTGAATGACAAATGCTTTGTCTTATGCCGGAAGAAAAACATGCCCATCAGGACGCCTGTACTCCCTCCGATTGCGGCGGTGAGAAAAAGTGTCTTCTCAGGGATACGCCAACGGTGCTCAGCAGCCTTTTTCTTGTCCAGACCCATCAGGATAAATCCGGCAAGACTTGCCGCGCCCACATAGAGTAATACCCAGCCGATCCAATTCATTGGCATCCATAGTACCTCCGCATCATAATAATTCAGGATTTACCGGCAAGTTCCTGCAGACTCTGGATCGCCATCTGAATTTTCAGGATGCTCTGCCCGTTTTCCGGGATGAAGCGATTGATCGTACCGCTGGCTTCGGCCAGTTCAAATCTCTTTCCGTAATCTGCACTGATGCCGCGGATTTTTTGTACTTCAAATATCTTTGTTACCATCGGTGCATTATCAAGGGCGGTACGGTCCTTTACTTTATTAGTGTTTTTCCGTGCTGCCTTCAATTCCTTTTTGCTGTAGGATATACCGTCTTCTATATCGCACTGTGTCCCGTGATAGATGATCTGCCCGTTTTCGATGCGGATCTCCCCTTCACCGACTTCCCTGTATTCATATTCGCCCCAAGTCTGAAGAAGTTTTGTCTTCTCAACCAATAAAAAGTCCGGGTTAAGAACATTGGCCTTCATGCGGCTGCGCTCCCATTGTGACCAGAGGTGCAGATCCTCAAAAGCCTTGTCCTGGTCACTGACCGGGTGGAGAAAACCGCTGCTGTCCATACGCACCTGATTACCACAGGATCTGCAGCGCAGAATATCGATAAACGAGTCCATAATGTTGTCTTTTTCGCAGCGGGGACAGGCATGTGCGATGTTCTGTGCGCCTGCGGCGATTGCTTTACTGTGGAAGATCCGGGGATTCTTTCTTAGCCAGTCATATTCATTATAAGTCATCTGTTCGTGCATAATCCGGGTCAGTTCCTCAAGACTCATTGCCTCGACATCTGCAGGAGTCAAAACCATCTTGACTCCTCCTTCTATGCGTCCGCGGCGAAATGAGTTGGTACTCCACCTCGGCCAGGTCAGATATGCTCCGTGCGATTCGATAAACGCGACTCCGCTGCTTGTTTTTTTGATCATTCGTGCCAGGGCATCGTCGAATACAATCGAGGTTCCGTCCACAAAACGTGTTCCTTCCGGAAAAATTCCAAGTGTCCCCTTGTTTTTCAAAACGGTAAGCATCGCCTTAACTGCGCGGGCATCCGACCGGAACTGCACTTTGGGAATACATCCGCCGGCTGCAAAAAGCGGCCCGATAAATCGATCACGGAATAAAAACGCACCGGCTACAAGATTAATTTTGCGGCCGTAGACAGCACGGGCCATCACAAAAGGATCAAGGTAGGATGGGTGATTGCCTACACAGACAAGCGGCCCCTCCATTCTGGCAACTTCCTTGTTTCTTTTGACATGTATACCGTATCGAAGACAGGCAAAAGGTACAACAACCCCCAGCCCCATAATTTTAAAGATAAATGTACTGGGTGGTTTTCCCAGTTTAAGCTGCTTACGTACGGACATATTACTCTCCCTCTTATTAAAAAACAGATTGTATCAAAAGCTTCAGCGTTAGTCCGCTTTTCTGACACATATTGATAACATCTGTTTCGTATTATACAGGAGGTAGCTTCATTTGGCACGAAAGATGGTGGGTTTTTCGTGCTTATTATTTTAGTCGGAGGAACATAATAAATGGCAAGGTATTGTTTCTATTGCGGACGGGCACTAACCGCCGGGGAGCGCTGTCATTGTAAAGATCCCTCAAAGGAAGGCAATTATGAGTCTGCCGGACCCGGGAAGAAGAAAGAATCAACCGACGGCAGCACGTCGTATTCATATCAGACAGCAGGCGCATCCGGTGGTTTCGACGGCAGATCTGCCGGCTTCGGCGGCGCATCTGCCGGTGCCAAAACACGTTCTGCGACAAGGACGCGTCACACCTCCGGAACAGCCTGGAATAAAACAAACAGCAGTACCGTCCAGCGGTTTATGGAACGGGCCGGACGTGTCCAGAAGTCTTTATTTCGGGTACGTACATTTCTGGATCAGATTCGGACGACGCTCCCCAATATTACCAGAAGTTTTGCCTCAGGTATTCAATACATAACCAGGCCTGCCAGTAAAATACGGCAGGAATCCATGCGTGTCAGGATTCCCTATTCATATCTGAATATCGCCCTGTTTTCCGTTCTTTCCGGACTGCTTGCCTTGTTGATGAGCCGCTCCGGATCTCCGTTGTTTTCAAACATGCTGACTCTGGTTTTTGGAAGCCATCAATCTTTTCTGTTTTCCAATCCCCTTCTATCGTTCTTTGGACTTTCTGCTCTTGCTTTCATGTTTATCGTAACAATGGGTGCCTCTTTTTATATTGCGGCACGCTTCAGCAACAGGAAGCCAACCTATCGTAAAATCATGGATCTTCTTTCCATTTCCCTGGTCTATATGGAACTCATGGAGCTTTTTGTCCTGATAACCATCCTTTTGGGAAGCCGGGGATCCATGTCTCTTCTGATTGTCAGCCTGCTCCTGATGGGCGTCACACATCTGCTGTCTTTTAGAAATGCTCTCGGACTGACTGAGGACACCGTATTTTTCTTTCTGATTTTTGTATATATTTTCTGTTATATACTTTTTAAATTTCTTCTATATATGACTGCACAGCTTCTTATTCTTATTTAGATTTTAAAAGCATGCAAAACGCCCCTTTTCGCAGAAGAAAAGGGGCGTTTGTTTTATGGTCATTCAATTACATTAATTGGGGCAAGTCCTTGTCCGCCGGACACTTCAGGCCGCACAGCGCTTCCTTTAGTTTCCTTCCTTGTCCCCGGGCTCCTTGGATTCCTTCGGTGCCTTGGGCTCTTTGGGTGTTTTGGGCTCTTTGGGTGCTTTGAGCACCTTTGGTACCTTTGCTGCCTTGGGCTCCGTTATGACTTTAGCAGTATCCGCTGGTGCTGGTGCTGGCACAGACGCAGGTGCAAGTGCAGGTGCGGCGCAGATGTTCTTCCTGCTGATGAATATCTCACCGTCTTTTACGTCAACGAGTGCTGTATCACCGGTATCAATGATCTTGTCCAGCAAAGCCTCAGAGAATTTATCCTCTACCAGCGACTGGATCGTTCTGCGCAAAGGTCTGGCACCATACTGCGGATCATAGCCCTTCTGTGCCAGAAGCACTTTGGCATCATCCGTCAATTCCATGCTGATTCCCAGTTCACCGATACGTTTGGACAGAGTTGCTGACAGTAAGTCAACAATCTTAAGCAGTGACTTTCTGTTAAGCATCCTGAAGAAAATGATCTCATCTACCCTGTTAATAAATTCAGGATTAAAGGCTTTCTTCAGTTCTTCAAGAACAAGTACCTTTGCTTCGTCATAGGTTTTTCCTCCGTAGAGATGCTCGGTGGATGCTTCATCAATCGTGACAAAGCTTTGACCCGTCTTCTCATCGATTTTTGCAGGGGCTGTGAATCCAATTCTTCGTCCGGCTGCAGAAGTCAGCATACGTGCGCCGATGTTGGATGTCATAATAATAATTGTATTTCTGAAGTCAACCGTACGTCCCTGGCTATCGGTAAGGCGCCCGTCATCAAGAATCTGAAGCAGCGAGTTGAAAATGTCAGGATGGCCTTTCTCAATCTCATCAAATAACACAACCGAGTAGGGGCGACGTCTGACTTTTTCCGTCAGCTGACCGCCTTCGTCGTATCCGACGTAACCCGGCGGCGAACCGATGAGTTTTGAAACATCGAATTTTTCCATGTATTCCGACATATCAACCCGGATCAGTGCATTTTCGTTGCCGAACATGACTTCTGCAAGGGCGCGCGCCAGTTCTGTTTTTCCGACACCGGTGGTGCCCAGGAAAATAAAGGATCCGGCCGGACGTTTGGGATCTTTCAGGCCAAGCCTGCTTCTCCTTATTGCTTTGGCAATAGCTGTAACTGCTTCATCCTGACCGATTACACGTTTACGGAGCTCATCCTCGAGGGTTCTGAGTCGTTCTGCATCGCTTTCATTGATTTTGGAGACCGGAATTCCGGTCCAGCTTGCAACGATATCGGCAATGTCAGTGGGAGTCAGTGACTCCGGCAGACTCCGCTGCTTCTTAACAAGTTCTTCACGAAGATTCCCTAGGCGTTTTTCGAGAGTCACCTCTTCATCCCTGAGTTTCTGTGCAGTCTCAAAATCCTGTTTCCCGACTGCTTCCTTCTTGAGCCTGATAATCTCATTAATGCGCTCACCGAGCGTTCTGTTTTCTTTGGGCTCATCTGTTTTTTTAAGACGGGCACGCGATGCAGCCTCATCGATAAGGTCAATCGCCTTGTCGGGCAGGAAACGATCGGTTATATACCGGCTTGACAGGATGACAGCGGCATCAATAGCATCGTCGGGAATCAGGATGTGATGGTGCTGTTCATATTTTTCACGGATGCCTTTGAGAATCAGGACAGCATCCGTTGTACTTGGCTCCTTGACAATGACCTGCTGAAAACGGCGTGCCAGTGCGGCATCTTTCTCAATATGTTTTCTGTATTCGTCAATTGTAGTCGCTCCTATGACCTGCAGCTCTCCTTTGGTCATCAGCGGTTTGAGAATGTTGGAT
>Ga0302293_10001412_pt1 | contig 11845 bp, 10 predicted proteins | sample III_Fen_N2_2_FD_198758 | JGI IMG/M metagenome (GOLD analysis project Ga0302293, IMG submission 198758) | Peat permafrost microbial communities from Stordalen Mire near Abisko, Sweden - III_Fen_N2_2 | ecosystem: Environmental > Terrestrial > Soil > Wetlands > Permafrost | place: Sweden: Abisko... | reverse complement strand
TAACAAAAGTAGGTGACGTAGTCGGTTATGAAAAATTACCGGAAGGTGGCTTAAAAGCTGTACCCGGAAAATTATTTTATCGCGGATTGGATGTTGAAGACTTGGTTCATGGTTTAATGGAAGAAGACCGTCTGGGTTTTGAAGAAACAGCATTTCTCTTGTTAGCCGGTTATTTGCCTGATGCAGAAGAATTAAAAATCTTCTCGAAAATATTAGTTGAAAGTATGGCATTGGCTCAAAAAGCAACTATGAATATCATTGACCTCGAAGGTCAGGACATTATGAATATACTGGCTCGCAGCGTATTGGAATTATATACTTTTGATCCGAATCCGGACGATATTTCACGCGACAACCTGATTCGTCAGTCTATCGACTTGATTGCTAAGTTCCCAACCATTGTGGCTTATGCTTTCAATATTCTTCGCCACAGTCAACAAGGGCGCTCGTTACACATTCGCCACCCGAACGAAGAAATGTCGTATGCCGAAAACTTCTTGTATATGATGAAAGGTCCGAATAACTATACCGAGTTGGATGTAAAATTACTCGACCTGACGTTGATTCTTCATGCCGACCACGGTGGTGGTAACAACTCTACCTTCTCGGTACGTGTGGTAAGTTCTACGTTGACTGATACGTATTCAGCCATAGCAGCCGGTATCGGTTCATTGAAAGGTCCGCTTCACGGGGGTGCCAACATCAAGGTAATCGACATGTTCAACCACTTGAAAACAGCCATTAAAGACTGGACCAATGTGAAAGAAATTGATACTTACCTCAAGAAAATGCTGAATAAGGAAGCTTACAACAAGAGCGGTTTGATATACGGTATAGGCCACGCAGTTTATACCATTTCCGATCCACGTGCCTTATTGCTAAAAGAAATGGCTCGTAAAATGGCTCACGAAAAAGGCATTGAAAAAGAATTTGCATTCCTTGAACTGTTAGACGAACGTTCAGTAAATGCTTTTATGACTTTTAAAGGCGATGATATCAACAAACAGGTTTGTACAAACGTTGATTTCTATTCAGGCTTTGTTTACGAAGCGTTGGGTCTTCCAAAAGAAATTTACACCCCGATGTTTGCCATGTCGCGTGTCACCGGTTGGGCGGCTCACCGTATCGAAGAATTAAACTTTGCCAGCAAACGTATTATTCGTCCGGCTTATAAAAACGTGGGCGAACGCAAAAGCTTTATTCCGCTGAAAGACAGATAAAATCAAGCCCCTAAATCCCCTAAAGGGGACTTATAATATGAATGAATGAAATTAATCCTATTCAAATAATCTCATAAATACGCTCCCAAAAGTCCCCCATCGGGGGATTTAGGGGGCTTTTCATTATGCAAAAAATTAAAGTAACCAATCCCGTTGTTGAGCTCGACGGAGACGAAATGACCCGCATTATCTGGGCATTCATTAAAGAACAATTAATCCTTCCGTATCTTGATTTGGATATTAAGTATTATGACCTGGGTATTGAAAACCGCGACCTGACCAACGATCAGGTAACCATTGATGCTGCCAATGCTATCAATAAATACAATGTCGGTATCAAGTGCGCTACCATTACTCCCGATGAAGCGCGGGTTGTAGAATTCGGATTGAAAAAGATGTGGAAATCGCCGAACGGAACGTTGAGAAACATTATTGGTGGAACGGTTTTTCGTGAACCGATCATTTGCTCCAATGTACCACGTCTTGTTCCGGGTTGGACGCAACCCATTGTCATTGGTCGTCACGCTTTTGGTGACCAATACAAAGCCACCGATGTAGTAATAAAAGGCAAAGGAACGCTTAAAATGACTTTTACTAACGAAGCTGGCGAAACCAAAGAATGGGAAGTTTACAATTTTGAAGGTGATGGAGTGGCTATGACCATGTACAACACCGACGAATCAATCTACGGGTTTGCGCAGTCTTCGTTTCAGGTAGCTTTGGAAAAGAAATGGCCGTTGTATTTATCAACCAAAAACACCATTCTGAAGGCTTACGATGGACGATTCAAAGATATTTTCCAAGAAGTATATGAGAAGGAATTTGAAGCAAAATTCAAAGAAGCCGGTATCACTTACGAGCACCGTTTGATAGATGACATGGTAGCCTCTGCAATGAAATGGAGCGGTGGATTTGTGTGGGCTTGTAAAAATTACGATGGTGACGTTCAATCTGATACTGTGGCCCAAGGATTTGGTTCGCTGGGTTTAATGTCGTCGGTACTGGTAACACCCGATGGCAAAACGGTGGAAGCGGAAGCAGCTCACGGAACTGTAACCCGCCACTATCGTCAACACCAACAAGGAAAAGAAACCTCGACTAACCCGATTGCTTCTATTTTTGCCTGGACTCGTGGATTGGAACACCGTGGTAAACTGGATAGCAACCCGGCTCTGATTGATTTCTGTCAGAAATTGGAACAAGTTTGCGTGGAAACCGTAGAAGCCGGCGAAATGACCAAAGATTTGGCCATGTTGGTTCACGGAGATAATATCAGCAAAGCGGATTACCTGAATACTCAGGATTTTCTGGCGGCTATCAAACGCAATTTGGATAAGAAATTAGCATAGAACAACTATTCTAAAAATGGCTGAAACATGAAGCAAAATTCAAGTTTCAGCCATTTTTATTTTAAGTCAAAGCTGTCTGCATCTTTCCAAACCGGGAATTTCTCCCTGTATCGTTGAAGCGGTTCAAGTTGCAAATCGAATGTTGGAATATGAGAGGCATTTTCAGGAAAGTTTAAAATGGTTTTGGCTTGAAAATCAATCAAAGTGGAATGTCCGTTGTAATCAATTCCCAGTCCATCCGTTCCAATCCGGTTTACACCACACACATACGCTTGATTTTCAATGGCTCTGGCTTGAAGCAGAATATCCCAATCGTTGATACGGCGTGCCGGAAAATTGGCCACATAAACCAATAAATCGTATTCGCTGTTTACATTGCGTGCCCAAACAGGAAAGCGGACATCGTAACAAACCAATATACAAATATTAAAACCACAATAATTTACAATCAAGCGTTTATCGCCCGCCGAAAAATGATTATGTTCGCCCCCTATGGAGAATAAATGGCGTTTATCGGCAGTTTCGATTTCACCTGTTGGAAAAACAAAGAAAGCACGATTATACACTTTTTCATTTTCTGTGGCAATAAAACTACCGGTAATTGCCAATTGATAGGTTTGAGCCCAATGTTTCAGGGCATTTATAGTGTCACCATCCATTGTTTCCGCTAACTGAACTTTGCCGGTGCAAAATCCGGTGGTAAACATTTCAGGCAACACCACCAAATCAGTCTGTCCGGCTAATACAGCCAATTGCTCACCTGTTTTTTGAAGGTTAGCAGCTTTATCAGCCCAAACAATTGTATCTTGAATTATTGTAGTTCGCATAGTTTTTTGGATAAATAATTAAAAGCAAGCAGCAAAGAATCTTGGTTCTTGATTCTTGGTTCTTGATTCTATTTCAAATTAAATTTTTCAGGAAATTTTCCTTTCACATCGAGGTAATAGGATTGAATTTTAATCATGTCAGCCTGCTCATCTCCGGTAGGATAAAAAACAGCCTTAATACCCATTTCCTTTTTGGCATAATCGAAATAAGCCAATTGAATTGGCACCTGGGCACTTACAGCAATGTAATAGAAACCCATTTTCCATTTATTTACCAAGCTACGGGTTCCTTCGGGCGTGATGGCCAGGTGGAAATAATCGCGTTTATTAAATTCGTCCACCATTTGTTGAGTTACAGAATTGCGTTTGGAGCGATCTACCGGAACCCCACCCAAAGCGGTAAAAACATAATTCAATGGAAAGAAAAACCAGGATTTTTTTATCAGAAATGAGGATTTACGACCCAATGCCCAATAGGATAATTCACCTATGGGGAAATCCCAGTTGCTGGTGTGTGGGGCTATACAAATAACACTTTTCTTAGGTTCTTCAGGCATTGGCGCTAATGTCCAACCTACTAGTTTTAAAATCCACTTACTTAGTTTCTGCATTCTTTTTGGTTTTACTGACATATTTTCTTTACTGTCAGTTGTAATGTGGCTGCAAAGTTACTTCTTTTTGTTGAAGTACCCATTGTTGAAAACTATTTTACGGCAGAACGAATCAATTTGCTAACTTTGCAGAAGTAAAACCTTTTGGAGTGCGAAGCTCCCAAAAGTGTTTTTAAAATTTAGCAGAAACGCTCAAAGGTGCTTCGCACGCTTTGAGGTTTGTAGAACAAAATGTATGAATTTTCTAAATGAACTCAATGAAAGTCAACGCCGTGCGGTGGAATACACTGACGGTGCATCGCTGGTTATTGCCGGAGCTGGTTCCGGTAAAACCCGCGTGTTGACTTACAAAATAGCCTATCTCCTGAAAACGGGGATGTCACCTTCATCCATTCTGGCGCTGACCTTTACCAACAAGGCTGCACGCGAAATGAAAGAACGCATTGCACAAATGGTAGGTGAAAAAACCGCTCGCTACCTTTGGATGGGAACATTCCACTCGGTTTTTTCGCGCATCCTGAGGTCGGAAGCTGAATTAATCGGCTATTCCAAAAACTTCACCATTTACGATTCGGCCGATTCTAAAAGCCTCGTAAAAAGTATTGTGAAAGAATTGAAGTTAGACGATAAAGTGTACAAACACGGCTTTGTTCAATCGCGGATTTCGTATGCCAAGAATAATCTTATTACACCCGAGGCTTATCTTGCCAACCTCGACTTGATAAAAGCTGATAATACTTCCCGTATTCCGCTAATGAAGGACATTTACAAAATCTACTGTAACCGCTGCAAACAAGCAGATGCCATGGATTTTGACGATTTATTATTGCAAACCAATGTGTTGTTTCGGAATCATCCGGATGTACTGCAAAAATACCAACAGATATTCCGTTACGTTTTAGTGGATGAGTATCAGGACACTAACTTTGCTCAGTACTTGATTGTAAAAAAAATAGCCGAACAACACGAAAAAATATGTGTAGTTGGCGACGATGCTCAAAGCATCTATTCGTTTCGCGGAGCCAATATCGACAACATTCTTCAGTTTAAAAACACATATCACAACGCGCAGATTTTCAAGCTGGAACAGAATTATCGCTCCACGCAAACCATTGTCAATGCTGCCAATAGCCTGATTGACAAAAATGCCCAACAAATCAGAAAAACAGTTTTTTCGGAAAAAGAAACCGGAAAACCTATCAAAGTGCTAAGTGTTTTCACCGATTTTGAAGAAGGCTTTGTTGTGGCAAATAACATTTCGGACTTACGGTCAATAAATAATTATCATTATCAGAATATAGCCATTTTATACCGCACCAATTCGCAATCGCGCGTTATGGAGGAAGCTTTGCGTAAACAAGGTATTCCGTACCGGATTTATGGCGGTTTGTCCTTTTACCAACGCAAGGAAATTAAAGATGTCATTGCTTATTGTCGGTTGGTTTGTAACCCGAATGACGAAGAAGCGTTGAAACGTGTTATCAACTATCCGGCACGTGGTATTGGTGACACAACGGTGAACAAACTGATCGAATGCGCTCAGCTTCATGCAGTCAGTGCCTGGGAAGTTTTGACCGATATGCTGAAATACAATCTACCTGTCAATGGCGGGACGGCCAATAAACTGGCTCAGTTCCGCAGCATGATTGATGTATTTGTCGAACAAACCACCACTCAAAATGCGTATGATCTGGCCAACAGCATTGTAAAGACCACCGGAGTAATTGCGGACACCTACACCGACCATTCGCCCGAAAGCATGAGTCGTCAGGAAAACGTGCAGGAATTGCTCAAAGCCATCCACGAATTTTGCGAAGCGTGTCAAGCCAACGGAGAGCCCACTGCCCTCCTACCCGACTTTTTATCAGAAGTTTCGCTGCTTACCGATCAGGATACGGACAAGGAAACCGACAAAGACAAGGTAACGCTGATGACGGTTCATTCCGCCAAAGGATTGGAATTTAAAGCTGTATTTATTGTGGGCATGGAAGAAGAACTTTTCCCATCGCCCTTTTGCACCCAAAGCGAACGCGAACTGGAAGAAGAACGCCGCTTGTTTTACGTGGCAATTACCCGGGCCGAGGAACTTTGCTTTATCAGTTATGCCAAATCGCGTTTTAAAAATGGCAAAACAAACTTTTCAAACCCAAGTCGGTTTATTAAAGATATCGATGTTCAATACCTCGAAATGCCGGTTGAAATTAAGCCCAAGCAGGCCCGAATCGGCGATTGGGATAATGATTTGGAAACCGAACGAAACAGATTCGGAAATTCATTTTCAAAACCTGTTTTTAAAGAATCGATTCTACCCGTTTCGCCCAAAAGAATGGTGAAAATAAGCAGCGGCGGTAGCGATAAGACTCCTACTGAAAATGCCTCCATTCCGACCGGTTCATTTGTAAAACATGGCATTTTCGGCATAGGCAAAGTATTGGAAACAAGCATGGTTAACGGTAACGAGAAAGCCGATATTGACTTTGGCGAAAAGGGAGTAAAATCTTTATTATTGAAATTCGCCAAGTTAGAAGTTTTAAAATAGAAATTTGTTTATCTTTGTACAAACAATCTATTTCTCATAGTCTTTCATCTTAAAAATTATAAAAAACAATACAATACGATTATGGCAAAAACAACAGCAGAGGAGTTGAAATTCCCTACTTCCGACAAACTGAAAGCATTGCAGCTGGCAATGGACAAAATTGAAAAAGATCACGGCAAAGGCACCATCATGCGCATGGGCGACACCAAGGTGGAAGATGTATCATTTATCTCGAGCGGTTCAATCGGATTGAATGTGGCGTTGGGCGTTGGTGGCTATCCACGAGGACGTGTCATTGAAATCTACGGACCAGAATCGTCGGGTAAAACAACCTTGGCTATCCACGCCATTGCCGAAGCTCAAAAAGCCGGTGGTATTGCTGCCTTTATTGATGCCGAGCATGCTTTCGATCGTTTCTACGCTGAAAAATTAGGTGTAAATATCGAAGAATTGCTTATTTCTCAACCTGACAATGGAGAACAAGCATTGGAAGTTGCCGACCAATTAATCCGTTCATCCGCTGTGGATATTGTGGTTATTGACTCGGTTGCAGCTTTGACTCCAAAAGCCGAATTAGAAGGCGATATGGGCGATTCGAAAATGGGATTGCAAGCTCGTTTAATGTCACAGGCGTTGCGTAAACTGACAGCCAACATCAACAAGACCAACACAACTTGTATCTTCATCAACCAGCTTCGCGAAAAAATCGGTGTAATGTTTGGAAACCCAGAAACTACAACCGGTGGTAACGCCTTGAAATTTTACGCTTCGGTGCGTCTGGATATTCGTCGTATCGGACAATTGAAAGATGGCGAAGAAGCTATCGGTAACCAAACCCGCGTGAAAGTAATTAAGAACAAAGTGGCTCCCCCTTTCCGCAAAGCAGAATTTGACATTATGTACGGCGAAGGAATCTCTAAAAACGGTGAAATCATTGATCTTGGCGTGGAATACGGCATTATCAAGAAAAGCGGTTCGTGGTACAGTTATGGTGACACCAAACTGGCACAAGGACGCGATGGAGCTAAAAATGTGGTAAAAGATAATCCTGAATTAGCTGCCGAATTGGAAGCTAAAATTGTTGAAGCCATTCAGAATAAGTAGAAAGTTCATAAAGTTTATAAAGTAGAAAGTTCCAAAATCAGTTATCATGCTGGTTTTGGAACTTTCTACTTTTAAATTAGTCTCCTATTTCTCTTCCTTGAGTGTTGTTTGAACATTAAACCCTTTAATGAAAAGCCACAACGGGAATACCAACATTTCCCACAAGCCTCCGGGAATATATAAAAGTGAACCCAGTCCGTTGGTAGTGTCGATAACACCGCAAACGTCGAGCACCGCACTGGTCAACAACAACAAATAGCCGATTCCACCCCAAACAGACAGAAAAGCCGGCACAACCCGCGACTTATAAAGCGAATAACAAAGAAACAAACTTCCAAATCCCAGCACCGTCATGGCTATTTGAAATCCGAAATACTTTATTTTCAATGCTATAGCAATGGCAAACGGATAACTGGAATTGAACGGTAAATTTTCAGTATTCCGACTTAAAGCCATTATATACAAATAGCAAATTGCCCCAACAATAAGCAGCAAACATTCAACGATTCGGAGACTAAGATAGGTAAGTGCAACGATTTCACTTTGTCGTTTTACCACCGGGAAAAACGCAATAGCTATAAACACAATGCCTACCGCCATAATCAACACCGAGAATGCACCCAACAGCAAGGTAGAATCAAGATGCAAAATACCTGTTACCGGTTGCTTCAACGCCGGTGCAACGAAATACGCATCGATCATTCCTACCAGCGTTGTGAATATAAACAAGGCTCCAATTGTTACGGCATTTGTTTTGAAAGTTTTCATAAATAGATTTTTAATTTAGATTTTTATCCAGCTCTGTAAAAAGCGGGTGATATTCCTACTTTCTTCTTAAACAATTTACTGAAATTCTGGGGATATTCAAATCCCAATTCATAGGCGATTTCGTTTATGTTTTGATTGGAATTTACTAACAGATTTTTTGCCTTTTCCAATAAGTGATAATGAATATGTTCCTGAGTATTTTTGCCGGTTTCACTTTTCAATAGGTCGCTAAAATAATTGGGTGAAAGACACATGGCATCAGCACATTGTTTTACAGAAGGAACTCCAAGATTCTTTATTTTATCGGAATTAAAATAATCCAGTATAAACTCTTCGAACCGAACAATGACATCCCTGTTTTGATTTGTACGGGTAATAAACTGCCTATTGTAAAAGCGTTTGCAGTAATTCAGCAGCAATTCGATATGGGTAATAATCAGGTCGTGGGAATATCGGTCAATATTGGTATTGTATTCGATTTCTATTTGCTTCATTATAGAAATCAGGATATTCTCTTCTTGTTCGGACAAGTGCAGAGCTTCGTTCCTGGAATAGGCGAAGAACGTGTATTCCCCAATTTTACTCCCTAAAGCACAGTTTCGTATCATTTCCGGGTGAAAATACAATCCCCAACCATCCACATCTGCAGATTGTTTCAGGGAGTCGTAAGTAATAATTTGGTGGGGAGCAGAGCAATGAAGCGAACCTTCGTTGTGGTCGAACAACTGCCGCCCATAAAGGAAACTGCAATTTCGTTTGATATTGACTGAATAAAACCCACACGCGAAACTGCCCGATTCAGGACCCAAAGCTGTATTAGTTTTTGAATAATCAATCACTGTAATCAACGGATGCTTTGGTTTATCATATCCCGCAATAGCATGCAATTCACTTATGGTTTCTACTTTGTAAATCATGGTATGATTGGTTGCAGTTTCAGGTTACAAAGTAAATCCATTTTTTGCGAAACTCCCATATCCAAATTACGGATAATTGTATCAGGATGATTGATTGGATTGATCGACTAACAATTATGTTTCTAGTAATATTACCCGTAATATTTTCACAGTAATGCCTCATTAAAATTGGGACATTACTAGTTTAATTTATATTCAAACGCATTCTATCTCTTTACCATATCGTTCAATGCCTCTTTCTTGACATTGAGTTGATACTCGATAATCAGGTCGTAGTCGCAGGTTACGTCTTTGATTTTACTTACCACCACCAATAGTTCCAGAGTAAAAATAAACGTGAACAGCAACGCATAAAACAAAAATGCCAACGGCTCTGACTTGACAAGAATAATCATAGCTTTCAGTTCTTCTAGAAAACCGGCATTGGCTTCCAGTTCTTTTCTAACCGTATCCTCCACGTTTATTTTCTGACTGTAAAGACCATCCAATCGGCTTCGGCATGTATTGATAGTCGCTGTATTCGATTTGATTTGATCTATCCGGGTGTTGGCTACATGCTGAGTTGCCACAATTGTTTTTACATTCACCGTTTTAGTTCCGTCCGGATTGGTTACCGGGTTTTTCTCCGTTGTAACATTGGTTACGGCAATAGTAGGTCTTTTCGCCACTTCGTCATTCAACTTGGAATTGATATTATCCAACGAGTCGATAATGGAGTTTAGTTTATTTATTTCCGCCTGAATGGTGACCTGCCGTTTAGCAGCTATCAGATTGACTTTATCGGCACGGGTTTCCACTAATATTTTCTCCACATCGTTTTTGAAAATAATCTGATCCAGAATGGTTGAACCAATTAATGCCATCAGAATGGCCAACATAATGCGAAAGCCTGAAATCCATTTGTTTTTACCAACGGTAAGAATCACCTGACGTTCAATCTGGATAACCACAATCATAAAGATAATGGCTGTAATGGCACATCCCCACCAATGCTGAATGGAAAGATAGCGGTGTGCAAAAGTATAACCCGTTGCTCCCCAGATAAAGAGCAGAATAAGAATGGAAGACGAATACTTCTTTAACGCCTTGTAACTTGCTTCGGTACAGTTTTTCAAAATATCGGGATTCCAACCGACAATGAAACATTTAAATCGAGTCCACCAGTTCATAGTTTATCTTTTTAGGTTCAACGTTTCGAGTGATAAAGCCGACAAACCGCGCAGGAAACCGCGCTCGTACGATAACAACATACCGATCATATAATCGTCATGTTTTTCAAGATCTTCCTCCATTCGGATAATTTCTTTCAGATGGCTATCGAGTAAATCCTTCCGGTTTTTCAACAATTCCACAATGTCAATCAGCCCGGCTTGCGACCGCGACTGAATATGAAATTCGGTGGTATTAAGCGTATCGGTATAGATTTGGCGGGTTTGTTTGAAAAGCACTTTCAGGTTGCTGATGATAAGCTTTTTATTCATATCCCGGTACGACGTATCGGGGTTGCTTAACGCGTCTTCGTACCCACGACTTTCAAAATCAAACTGAAGATATTTATAAATTTGGTCAATAGGTAAAACTACCAATGTGCTATTTCCCAATGCGTTTGGTTCCGAGTTGTCAATAAAGGCTGATTCGGTAATTTCAGGCAATTGCTGATCCCGGCTTATGGTTTCGGGCTCGTTGTTTTGTTCGGCAAAACTTTTTCGTTTAAATACATCAAATAGTCCCATATTCTGTTGGTTTAAAATTTAAATATTCTTGGTAGGTACTTCAAATTGAGCGTGTCCCCTGCGATGACAACTCTCGCAAAGCGTAATCAGGTATTTGTTATCATACTCCCACGGATCCCGATACCGATTTAAACGGGTGGAGAAATGATATTGTTTATGATGAACGGTCAAATTACTAACATTATTGCATATCACGCATTTATATCCATCTCTATCGAGAATTTGCTTTCGTTTCGCCTGCCATCGAGAGTCGAATAGCTTTTCACGATACGAACCATGTGCGGAATGTTTTACCTGATCCATTTCCTATTTTCAGTACTCGTATTAAAATTTCGTTGATGTAAATTAGCTTGTTCCAACCGTTGACAATTAATCCTATTGAGGAATATTCCTTATTTACAATTATTCCCCTTTGAGTTTTTGAAATCGTATCAGTATCCACACTCCGAGCAGTAACAAAGCAAATGCCGTGAAAATTGGAATATAAAAGATAAAATTCGTATTAACGAATATAGCTATAAACATGGAACCGACAGAAATTAGAACTGCAGCAACAGCATATCCAATTTCGTCATAAAACCATGAATATGGGAAAAGATGTGCGCCGGTAATAATGGCATAAGCCATTATAAAATAATCGGGATATTTAATCAGAATAAAAATCAGGAATGGGAAATAAACGAGTTGTGCAAAATTCAGCCAAAGACCCAGTGGTTGTAATGGGTTGTCTTTTATTTTCCAATTAGTTTTTAAAATTTTAGAAAGCCCCAATACTAA
>Ga0302293_10001409_pt1 | contig 11867 bp, 10 predicted proteins | sample III_Fen_N2_2_FD_198758 | JGI IMG/M metagenome (GOLD analysis project Ga0302293, IMG submission 198758) | Peat permafrost microbial communities from Stordalen Mire near Abisko, Sweden - III_Fen_N2_2 | ecosystem: Environmental > Terrestrial > Soil > Wetlands > Permafrost | place: Sweden: Abisko... | reverse complement strand
ACGCATGTGCACTTGAAGAATATCCCGGATATCATCTGGAATTTTGCCGGATTCATCCCGTTTGGAAAGCATTTCCATCGTCTCCGGCTGGAAAAACCACTGCAGATCAGCCGCACCGGACTCCCCTCCCGAATACAGGAAACCTGCCGCAGCACCTTTTTTAAAAGGAAGAAATGCACCGCACAAAGCTTTCGACCAATAACCCATATCAGGCTCATGCCCTATAACCAGAATGACATGATTGACAGCTGACTCAAGCTCTTCAACCGCTTTCAGGAATCCACTAAAATACCCTTCGCTGATGAAGTCACATCTGACAGTTTTCTTGATATGAAAAATATCCGCTGCGATCTGCGACGTCTCTATCGCCCTGACCAGAGGACTCGACCAAATTTGTGCCTGTCCGTCGCCAAGCAGGTTCCAAAGCTGCGGAAGCGTATCAAAAAGCCTCTGTCTGCCCTTTTCAGTCAGTTTTCTGTCAAAATCACTCTGTCCGTGTGCCCTATCCTCGGCTATTCCATGCCGGATTAAAATAATCTGTACGGTCATTGTAACCTCCTGTATTTCCGGGAAAGCAGGGACTTGTCTTAATTCCATTATAAACCTTTTCCGGTTCCGCCTCCGATTCATCGACGTGCCCTTACATTCCTCGCCCTCAAATACCGCAGTTTTACCTTTCCAATATATCTGATTACCTGTATAATCCTTTTTGTATTCAATTTTCTATTCTATTCAAAATCAAGAAAACTGCAGGTGAAATATAATGACATCAAAAAAAGCCATTGACTGGCTGTTTCGATTTGTAAAGGGTATGTTCATCGGATCCGGCGCCATTCTACCCGGTGTCAGCGGCGGCGCACTTGCCGCTGTATTCGGAATTTACGAAAAAATGATCGCCTTTCTTTCCGATTTAAGAAAAGACTTCATTAAAAATGTAATTTTCTTCATCCCGGTTGGAATCGGCGGACTCTTCGGAGTATTTGTCCTGGCCTTTCCGCTGGAATATTTCCTGAAAACAGCCGAAGTACAGACCTTTTGGTGCTTTATCGGTTGTATCGCCGGCACAATGCCGTCACTTTATAAGGAAGCCGGAAAAGAAGGCAGAAAATCGAAACATCTTGTTATTGCCGCAGTTACTGCTGTTCTGGCATTTATAGGCCTTTGGTCGGCAAGCCAATATCTCAACGTAGCCGTCCCGCTGAATTTCGGAACATGGATCATGGCCGGCGCAATTTTCGCACTGGGAGCCGTTGTCCCCGGCTTAAGTCCCTCCAACTTCCTCATGTACTTTCACATGTACGAGCCCATGACCGCCGGAATCAAAGCCCTTGACTTCAGCATACTGATACCGGTTGCCATCGGAGCTGTAATCTGTGTTTTAAGCTTATCCAAATTGATGAGTCTGATTTTGAAAAAAGCGTACGCCAATGTATTCCATTTTGTCTTTGGAGTCGTTGTGGCATCCACCGCAATCATCGCATTTATCCCCGATTATACCGGAATAACTGCCGGCGTCATCATCGTCAGCATACTCCTTTTCCTGGCCGGCCTGGCCCTCGGACTATTCATGGGATGGCTCGAAAAGAAATACAAACCTGAATTAAGCGAACCGCATCAATAATCCCCGCAAAAAGAGCTGGAAACCATTGCTCACATATGTCCTTTACGAAACGATAAATTTAAAACTTTCAGAGTAATATAGACTTCATTATCCACTATCTGAATTTGATATCTCCTGATAATCCTCTCATCGACGCCCGCGGAAATTCCATTGTAATCCTCGGCATTTTTCCTGGGAAAACGAATTCCTGTGTCAAAACCGCCTTCCAGCATAAGACCTGCATTCCCGGCCAGCCTGACAAATTCATTTTTTGTATAGAATTTAATATGTCCGTCATCTTTCATCTGCATAAAGAAATCGACAAAACGTCCGCCATCTTCGACATCCGGAGTGGGATCGGAGATAAAAAGCTGTCCGCAAGGCTTCAGTACCCTGGCAATTTCCTCAAATGTCCTCTCAATTTCCGGGAAATGATGCAGGCTGTAACGTGTGACAATAACATCGAACATGTCGTCTTCAAACGGCAGAACGGTACCGTCATAGCATACGAAATCGAGGTTGGTAAGGTCCTCGCATTTTGCCTTTTCAGTATTATTCCCTAATGTCTGTGCAACAATATCAATACCGGTGAAATGACTCTCCGGATACCTTTGAGCCAGCGGAAATGCTAAAAATCCGCTCCCCGTACCCAGGTCCAATACTTCAAAGCCATCCTGAATATCGAGAGCCGCCATAATCCTCTGCAAATGCTCATCATCATACGTCTGAACATCATAATATTTTTTCTCTGCAAAACTGGTTTCAAAGCTCCGCCTGACTTTTACAATATTGTCATCCGTACTCATTTGCATCACCTCGTGTCATAAGACTTACTGCATATGGTGCATGCCTGCACATCACGATTCTCACCTGATTATACAGCAAAACCCTCCGTCTTAAACACACGGCAGAACCCTCCGGATAGATCTACCTCAGCGTCCGCAGGACGCCCTGCAGGAGCAATTTACTTGCTTCCGAGTAGATTCCGCAGGATCGCAAAGCGATCCGAGGACTGACCGAGCGAGGAAGCAAGTGAATTGATCCCTCCGAGGACTGACCGAGCGAGGAAGCAAGTGAATTGATCCCTCCGGGGACTATAAATCTACCTCAGCGTCCGCAGGACGCCCTGCAGGGAATGACTCATGCTTTTTGAGTAGATTCCGCAGGATCGCAAAGCGATCCGAGGACATGACCGAGCGAAAAAAGCATGAGTCATTCCCCCTTCATATACGCATCAATATTCTCAATGTCCTTTATGTTTATATCAAATATGAATTTAATTTTTCCCAGCTTTACTCCGCTTTCCGCAAAGTAGAGTCTAATTGTGGAAAATTTGGAATGCAGAAGAATTCTCTTTGTCTGTGTAACCCATTTCCCGCCTGTTCCGTTCCACGTAAATACGCCGACGGGTGTACTCTGCAGGAATATGGTTACCGGTATCTGTGCCAACTCGCCCAAATCCGACCAGCCCGTTATTTCAACATAATAACCGCCCTGACGACGGGTATCGAGCGCAAACACAAAGCTTGAACCTTTTGATGTATCGATAGCCTCGAGGGATATCTCGGCTCCGTCATCAACAGGATAATATGTTACGTCCTGCTGCCCGAAATCCTCAGCAGTCTCCATATAATTGATGACATCTACTTTTGTATCCTGTCCGTTCATTCTCAGTAATGCATGCGTATCAAGCAAAAAACGGCAGATGTTCGCTGCATTGCGCTGCAGTTCACCGCGGGTCAGCGTACCTGCCTTCAGTGATTCAAGTGTGTTGTCACCGGAACTGTTTACCGATCCATCGGGGCATACCATATAAATATCGTTCTGTGAACGGGCCATCGCGGCAAAATTCGTTTTATCCGGAGCGGCGCCGTATTCACTGATATTGGCCCACCAGTCCGTCATGACAATTCCGCGGAAGCCCCATTCCTGTCTGAGTATCCGTGTATTCAGATCATACCTGCCTGCCGTCCAGGTTCCGTTGACTGAACCATAGGTAGTCATCACGGAAGTCGCATGACCCTCTTTGACGGCAATTTCAAAACCCTTCAAATAAATTTCCCGCAGTGCACGTTCAGAAATGACTGAATCGATATCATGTCTTCCCGTCTCCTGATTATTCCCGCAAAAATGCTTAATGGTTCCCGTTACGCCGGCTTTCTGCATTCCCCGAAGCTGGGCCGCCGCCATTTTGCCCGTAAGGAGCGGGTCTTCGGAAAAATATTCAAAATTTCGTCCGTTCAACGGATGCCGGTGTATATTCATACCCGGTCCCAGCAGCGTATCAACCTGATTCTTTGCCATTTCCAGGCCGGTCATTGCAAACAATTCCTCCAGCAGTTCCGTATTAAAAGTGCAGGCCAGAAGAGTCCCGTTTGGCAGGCTGAATGCTTTTGTCCCACAATCCAGGCGTATACCGGACGGACCGTCCGCACAGCACCCGCAAGGAATCCCTGCAGCCTTGAGATGCTCCGAAACACCGCCGAAAGCAGCTGCCGTCCCTGGTGTTACCTTAGGGCTGCCCATACCCTCACCCCGGATCATACAGGCCAGATCATCATCAGTCAGCTGCCCGATGAATTCATCGAGAGAGATATTTTTGTTTTTTACATCACTCAGTTTGTACCCCTTATCACCGGTAACAATAATTTCCAGCGGCAAGTTTTGACTTCTATGCACCGTCTCATCTTCCGTGCAAAGCGGGGTGTCTTCCCAATTCATGGCATAGCGATCATCATCCGACAGCACCGCTTTCATTCTTTTGAAGCCTCTTACCGGAGCCAGTGCTTCCGAAAGCCGTTCAGTGACAATTAATTCATCCAGAACGAATTCGCCTGATTCTTCAAGGTTTGTAACACTGTTACCCGTAAATATTTTATAAATACCTGCCTCAAGCACATAGCAGGATTTGTTGCCGGTCACGCCCGAGTCATCATAGGAAGCAAATGTATCTTTGCTCAGTGAAAAGTTGAGATGCTGTATTTCACCGGGTTCGAGCGCAAGTGTTTTCTTAAATGCCGCAAGACTTCTTGCCGGCTTTCCTAATGCACCCTGCGGTTGCTGTACATAAATCTGCACTACCTCTTTTCCGGAAAGCAAACCGGTGTTCTGAACAGAAACCTGCAATTTTACAAAACTATCTTCGGTCTTTTCAAACATAACATTCCGGATTGTAAATTCGGTATAGGAAAGGCCAAATCCGAACGGGAATTGCACCTTGTCTTTTGCCGCTGTCTCAAAATAGCGGTATCCGACATAGATATCTTCTGCATAATAGTTTCTTTCAAGGCCGCCAAAAAATCCGGAAGACGGATAATCACTGATGGAGCGGGCAATCGTATCTGCCAGTTTCCCCGATGGCGACAACTTGCCGGTCAGTATATCAACCAGACCCAATCCTCCGATCATACCGCCCTGCCATGTGTAAAGCACAGCGTCGGGCTGATACGCATCTACGAAACTCATATCAATAATGCTGCCTGTATTGAGTATGACAGCCATATTCTCAAAAGAACTGCGCACTTTGGCAAACATATCCTTCTCGGCCGCCGACAGCTGATATGCACCTGGCAGGTCCCGATTATCCTGTTCCTCACCTGCCGTTCTTCCAATAATGACAAGTGCCGTTTTTGTTTGTGCGGAAACAGCCGAAATCAGTTCATCCGTCAATGGCATTTCCTCCTGGGACCACGGCTCATTGCCCCAACCGATCCCCTCATTGAATGGGTTTGTCTTCTCCCACTCCTGATAGGCATCCAGCAGTTTTTGATTTACCTCTACATCCGGGCATTCCTGTAATGCATCGAGTATCCCGGTCACCTTTGATACATTCACCATTCCTCCGGACCCGGTTCCGCTTTTATAATAATGGCTTTGAATTCTGCCAAATATCGCTATTTTGCTATCCTTTTGAAGAGGAAGGACCCCGTTATCATTTTTCAGCAGCACAATTCCTTCTGCCACTGCCTGTCTTGCCAACTCTATATATTTATTCCAATCAAGTATCATATTCCATTCCTCCCGCGGATAAATTCTCACAGACTCATTTTATCAGTATTTTCGCTGATGACACAGATAAAATATTAGCCGGGATATAGGTCGATATTGACATTTTTATCCTATATAATAAAATTAATATCAATGTATTATACTTATTTTGATTTAAAATTTATTTCAGAAACAGAAAAGAGGCAGTCAGTGATTTACGAACATGAATTTGTACAGGATGATTTTCAACTTCAGCTTCATTTTGCTGTCATTGATACAGTCAGTGAATACTATCCTGCCCATTGGCATAACCATCTTGAAATACTATGCATCCTCGAAGGCAACATGTCTGCCTGTGTAAATGACCGGAAATACGAACTGGACTGCCGCGACATACTGATTATTAATCCAAGGGAAATTCATTCCACACAGATCCACGGAAGAATCCGTTATCTTCTTCTGCAAATTCCTCTCGAGGATCTCAAGCGCCTGATGCCCGATTTTGAGATGCTCTATTTTGAGGAATTCTGCCCCTATGGATTATCGGGCGAAGGATCGATCAACAAAATGGAAGAAATTCTGATGGAAATGAAATATGATTTTGAAAGCAAAGAAGATGGTTACCAGCTGCTCTTCACCTCACTGTTTTATGAATTCCTATATGAACTATATAAGAATCATACGGTAAAACTGACCGTCCACAATCGCAGCAAGGACACCAAAAACATCCTCCGTATTGAGCAGATAATGGATTATGTGAAATTCCATTATCTGGGCCCCATAACACTGGATGAAATCGCCGGCTCGCTTTCCATAAGTTCCGAATATTTTTGCCGCCTCTTCAAAAAATATACCAATCAGACATTTCTTGAATATGTAAACACTGTCCGTCTGGTACACTTCTATAATGATCTGAAACACTCGGATGACAGTATCACGTACCTTATGGATAAAAACGGCATAACCAATTACAAAGTTTTTATCCGGATGTTTAAAAAGGCATATGGAACCACACCGAATCGAGTCAGAAAAAGAACCTGAAGCCCGGTTACCCCGGACCTCAGATTCTGTTAGATTGAGACATTTACACTATTTGCACTCCGCCGATGCAATTATATAGATCTGGCAACCCGGAATCCGAGGTCATCAATAGTAAACGCCGGGTGTCCGCGCCGACGGACGGTTGCTCCGCATCCCCTGACCTCTTCCGCCCATCCGCCTCCGCGAAATATTCGGTAGGCGCCATATTTTTTCACATCATAGACATCCCAGCACCACTCCCATACATTTCCCAGCATGTCATAAAGCCCCCAGTCATTGGGATCCTTTTTGCCAACCTCGTGAATTTTGTCTTCTGAATTCCCATGATACCAGGCAATTCTATCAATCTCCCCATATCGGTAACCCGTTGTTCCCGCCTTACATGCATATTGCCACTCGGCTTCCGTCGGAAGGCGATATCCGTCGGCATTCCAATCGCAGACCACATCTTCTCCGCCGGATCCCACCGAGTAGCACCGCGTCAAACCAGCTCCTTCTGAAAGCTGATTGCAGAACTTCACCGCCTCATTCCAGGAGATATTCACAACCGGTCTTTTATCTCCCTCAGATGAAGCCCGCTCTGGTTTTGTGACTGCAAAATACTGTCCCACTGTCACCGGATACTTAGCAAGAAGAAACGGCTTGATCACCGCACGCCACTTCGTATGGATCCTGTCATCCCGGAGAACTTCTTCCCCGCCGGGAACTTCAATCATTTGAATGCCTGAAAAACTCTCTATTTCACTTTTCACTTTATCCGTCTCCTTTACAAACTGACATGCCCATTATTTCTATATGCCCGTCATTTTTTTCGGCAAAAATCCACAACAAAAAACCGCTTTGCAGATTAATCCTGCAGCGGTTCAGCAATTATTAAATTTCTGAATATCCGTGCAGATGCGAAGCACTCAGCCTGGCATCTGCCGTAAAAACGGAAAGTCCAAGCTACATGCCCATATTATTGTTGCAACAACAGCAGATGAACATATGCGCTCTCCTTCTCTTTTTTAATAAAACTAACATGCCGGTGTATAACTGTCAATCTTCTCAAACATATAAATGCCGATAATTATTGACAAACAATAATCCAGAGGATATGATAGCACTATAATTATTGTTTTACGATAATTCAGCAGATGGTTTTCAGGAGGTTATCTATATGTCCAAAGCTAGAATCGGTCTGATCGTTATTTGTATATTGTCTCTAGCCGGCGCAGTTTACATTTCTCTTGCCGCATCCGGTGTTTCCTTACTATATATATTGCTTCTTCCGCTGTCCCTTATCGGAGACGGTCTGCGCGCCCTGTCATTATCATCAGTTATCGGAAATATTGCCTCTTTCATCTTTTACGTGATTCTCTCCCTTCTGCCTCTTTCTGTGCTGCTGATCCATATAGTCAAGGGTAAAAAGCTGTTAAAGGCAGATTTCTTTTTAGTGTTTATCAGCGCCTGTACTTTTGCAGTACTGTATCTATTCATAAATCCGCAGCTTATCCCGGCGCTGTTCAATTCTTATATGTCCGCGGATAAATCACTGCTGGATTCCGGAAAAATGCTGATCGCAGTCGCATATTCATCGATTTGGGCCGTGTTCCTGGCACACTGGCTTCTTCGGGCGTATAGAAAGGATAACTTAATTTCTAACATAGAGAAACTTCTCTATGCTTTTGCTGTTATCTGCATTGTATCCGTGTGCTATACAGACTTCTCAGAGTTGATTACTCAAATCTCTAAAGGATATGCTGCCAGTACGAACGAACTAAACAACGCCATGTTTGGCATCCCTTCCGGTACGGCTCCGGCTGCAGATATATTTCTGGCGCTGATCAGGTTTGCCGCCGGTGTACTTCCTACTTTACTTCTGATGAAGGTATTCCTTCCCGCTGAAAAGCTTCTTCAAAGTTTGCGCACAGACCCGCACGCACAGGAAAATACGGGGCTTGCCGCTCAAATTGTATCCGGCGCAAAAACATCAATATATTTCTTTGTCGGATGCACTGCCATTAACAACGTGCTCCAGCTTCTTCTGGCAAAATACGCCTCCAACATTGATGTGAATCTATATTTTCCGATTGATCAGCTCATCCTTGCACTCTCCATGCTTCTTCTGGCAAACTTTCTGGCCGGCGATCATAAGCTCTACAAAGAAAATCAACTTTTCATTTAAGGGGACACATATATGGCAATTCACGTGCATCTCGACGATGTTCTCAAAGACCGGAAAATGACTTCCAAAGAACTCTGTGAAAAAGTCGGAATTACCGAGGCCAATATGTCCATATTGCGGAGCGGCCGTGCCAAAGGTATTCGGTTTCACACGCTCAACCGTATCTGTTATTATCTGGAATGCAGCCTTTCGGATATTTTGGAATTTGATGGAATCCTGGAGGATTTAAGTGATGAAAACGAAGAAGAGTAACAGCGGTCCGAATAAACCGGCACTCGTACTAATGATTATTCTCTGTTTGTCTTCAATAATCGTGCTGTCAGGCTGCTCGCTTGCTAAAGCTGATTCCACAGGAAAAGAATCAAAAGACGACGTACTATGCGGGGTATGGATCGTATCCGGCAAAGACAGCGGGAGCATGGATATGAATGGTTTCAGCGCAGACAGCGCTAATAGACTTCTTTTCTATTATGAAAACGAAGACGGCGAAAGTATCACAATGAGCGAAAGCAGCATTCAGTCAGACTTGCACTGCAACGTTGACGAAAATACCGGCAAATCCTCCTCTGAATATTTCGGCACTCTTTGGGTGTCACCCGATCACGTAACCAATGCACGAATCTATAGTATCTATCAGCGTCCGGACGGCAAAAGATATGCAGGCAACGATCTGATACCGGTAACTGCAAATCTTACCATCGGCGAGTCGTGCATGTATACTTTGGAAAGCAATAAAATCGCCGGCTCCATCGGCACAACAGATTCCGAAGCAATCAAATTCCAGATTACATTCGAAGCTCGCCGCCCATCCGGAAGTGTCAAAGTTATTGAGCTTGGAACAAACAATCAAATCCTGAAGACCGACACCATTGATCTAAATCACCCTGACGCTGAGTCAGAATCAGCCTTTACAGTTGAAGCATCTGCCGAGACAGAATATGTAATTATTGAAGAAACAGGTACCGGTTCAGACGGAGAAATCTCTCGCACCGTTTATAACCGGGATAATTTCTCAGCCGATAATCCATATCTTTATATTATCTATCAGGAGAATGCGGATGGCTTGCTCCTATCGCAGTCCCTCCAAATTACATTTTGAAATCCGCAGCTTGAAAGTAAGCTGATCATGGGTCAGGAGGAAATATTAAAGATGAAAATAATTGTCGATATTATGCATCGTAGATTTGTATATACAATGCTGCCCGTCTTTGCAGCCGTGTCAGTTCTCATGACAGGGTGTTCACTGGCAAATACAGACACGCTGGAAAGCACCGGCACGGATCGCCTCTGCGGGGTATGGGTTGTTTCCGACATAAACTTCTGTTTTGACAATGAGGAAGGCTTTAAAGAAGAAGGCGCCAATTATATCGGCATTGAAGAAATGCCGGATATGATCTCCGATGCAAAGAGCGGCTCCAATATCACGGCTTCAGCCGATAAACCGATTTTCACACGCGGGAATATTTTCCTTGATAATTATGTGCAGAATACAGACGCTGCCGCCAATTCTACTCTATCTGTTACCGGCGCCCTCTATCTTTCCTCCTATAAAGTCTGTGATGAATATATGGTTCCAATTTATCAACGTCCGGATGGGACGTACTATAGAGGAATCATTTCAGCAACCAGCTATTCCGACAATCGTATTCCAACACCCTTATCCATCTCAACAACACAGGCCTTCTCGTCATCGGAAGGAGAATCTCAATCCAGTACAACAGAAATAACGATAGCATTTGAGGTGCGTGACGCATGCACGGGAGCCAGGGTCATTGAAATGGATAAAGGCAGCCTTGTCATCAAGACCACGGATCTTAATCTTAATCATACCGCTGTAAACAGTGATCCATCTTATGAAATCATCACCTTACCGGAGACATCCTTTGTAATTATCGAGGAAACCTCTGCCGCAGGTGCCTCAGGGACAGCAGACTCTGCAGGTACTTCAGCCAAAATATACAGAACCGTCTACTGCCGGTCTGAGCAGTCCGGAAGTCTCCCGGTTACCCACATTATCGCTGTTTCCGGTGAAAGTGAAGTGCTGATTCCTCAAAAATTGCAAATCACATTCGGATAAAGTACAGTATTCATTATCCGCAATGAAACGTTCAGGAAAGAGGTTACTATGGGTCTTTCCATTGAATCGGCCAGAAACAAAATAATAAACACATATCATATTGATGTTGAAAAATATGCCAGTGACGAAATCATTGACGAAATACAGACTAATATTGAAAATATTATCTTTTTCGGAGTTAAAATACTCTTGCCTGCCGCTATTTCCGGGGCAGTTTTATTGTCAGTATCGGTATATTTTGGAATTCAACATCAAAGTATCCTGCTGGGGGCTGTATGTCTTCTTTGCGTTCTTCCAATCTGGCTGGGAATTTGTTTTCTAAGTATAATAATTGCCGCCAGATCTCTCACTTCTGCTGTAATTTTCATAACAAATTACACCGTCAACGTGACAAGAGACATAGTCGTTACAATAAATGCGGCAGATAAAGAAACCGTCAAATTCTCTGAAATAAGTTTCCTGGTACTTTATGGGATTGTGCTGCCCATCATCAAAAAGATCCTTAGAAACAGCCTTTTCAGCGGAGCAATTTATTTATTTCTCGAAAAACTGGTCTCCATGGGAACCCGGAAAATCTCTGCTGACGAGGACAAAAAAGCTGACAACCAGCCTGCGGACTCATCCGCCCTCTTTCCTGCGTCGAATCCATTACCCGCATCGAACCCAATTCCTGAAGCAGATAAGGGATTTCTCAGGATAAATAAAAAAACATATGCCAAAATCTCCAAAGCATCCGGCGTCGCCTTCACCGCTCTGTCAATATTGGGAGTGATCCTAGGCGGGCTTTGCATCGTATTAGGAATTCTCTTTTCGGTAATACTGATAGTTATGGCGTAAGCCGGACATGCCTCTTCACCGGCATTTTCGCCCCGTCGGGCCAGGCAGTTGACTCATACGCTTTCGCGCTTAATATCAACAATTTTGGTGTACCGTCTTAATGGATACTACCTAATTCGTAGCAACGGAGGAATAGCTGTATTACATGCGTTAAGCGG
>Ga0302293_10001408_pt1 | contig 11867 bp, 9 predicted proteins | sample III_Fen_N2_2_FD_198758 | JGI IMG/M metagenome (GOLD analysis project Ga0302293, IMG submission 198758) | Peat permafrost microbial communities from Stordalen Mire near Abisko, Sweden - III_Fen_N2_2 | ecosystem: Environmental > Terrestrial > Soil > Wetlands > Permafrost | place: Sweden: Abisko... | reverse complement strand
AAGAATATCCTCTGAATATTCTTTCACAATATTCTTATAGGAATCCGTGCAGGAAAAACTATTTTTTTTAAGATAGTCATTAAATTGAAGGACAGGAACCGGTTCGGATTTATTTTCATAATTTTCAATGAGCCACTCTATTAAATAAAACATAGAATATGCGTCGGATACGATATGATGAACCACACCGGAAAAAATAAAACAGTCTTTTTCAATAATAAAAAATTTAACAAAAAAAAGATTTTCTTTTGTTAGATCGAACGCCATATTCTTGTCGATCTCAACTTCGGTCAGCGCTTCTTCAAGGGACATGTTTGATTTTATCCGAATGCAATCCTCAACTTGATGCCCCAAATCGATTTGCATAATCCGACCGTTGGCGTCACGTACGTAATTTGACATGAGAATATCATGTGTATTCACAAACTGCTTTAGTTTTTCGATCAATCTATTCATGTCAATTTTGCCTTTCATTTCAAAGCAAAAACACTGATTATAAAGGGGATTCGACGGATACAACTCCTGAAATAAAAAAAGAAGCTCTTGTCCATCGGTTGCCTGCGCGACATATTTCATAGTAGTTTTCCTTTCTATCGTACTTTTACACAGTTCAATTTTTATACATAAAGAAATTGAATTATAATATGGGACTTGCCATTTCACAAGTTAATTGCTTTTCTATATATGCAAAACCATTTCTTATCGGTTTGACAGTTGCTTTTACCCAACGTATACTGTCTCTCATCTATGGGAATTACCGCCAATATGATTTTTAAGCATGAGCGCATTGAAATAGCAATACTTCGTTTCTCGCCACATGCAGGGGAAACACATTTCAACGAAAGCAGCAAGTTAAACAATCGCGCTGCATATAGCAAACTTTTATCAAGCTATGTGCTTCTCAGGCACGGACTCGGACCAAATACGACTATATATCATACTAAAAAAGGAAAACCGTATATAAAAAAACCTAATACTTTTATAAGCAAATCCCATACTGATCTAGCCGTTGCCGTCTGCATACATAACACCAATATCGGAATAGATATCGAGCGTTTCGATCCTGCAATCGATATTTCCTGCGCAAGATCATTTATGCACAGTATCGAATACAACCGTTTTACGGAACTGCGCACGGACGATGAACGCTATCGTTTTTTTTTCTCATGCTGGGTAGTGAAAGAGGCAATCGTAAAATTTCTCGGCACGGGCTTTCTGACCAATCCAACTGCCATCCTTAACAGCGACTATCCTACGGCAATAGAAATATTTAACGGCGAATACTTTATAGCATGCTGCGCTGAAAGCTCCCCCCGATTTATCATCGATCAAGTCGACATACAAAAAATCCACGAAATTCTCGGGAAAAAGGATATTAGTCATGACTAAACGAATTTATTTTCTTCCGCATGCGGGCGCTATCGGAAGCAACTACTTCATATATCGAAACGCACTCGTTCAAGCCGGATTTGAAGTAATACTCCATGACTATTGCGGTCACGGTAGCAGGTATGCGGATCCCTTTTCCCCGAGCTTACAGGACGAAGCGCGCAATTTTGCCGATTTATATCGTACGTCGCTAATGCAGGACGAATACGCAATCTTCGGCCACAGTCTGGGCGCGTCAATCGCATACGAAATTCGATTACTCATTCAAAACGACGGATTACCCCCGCCCCGAATCATGTACCTCTCGAGCGGTGTTCCGCCATACTGTTACGCCGGGGAAAAAAAACTTTCTGGCATCGATAAAAAATCTTTCGACGATTATCTGATCAAATCCGGAATAACGCCCAAATCGGTGCTTGAAAACAAAGATTTGTACGATTTTTTTATTCCTATTTTGCGAAAAGACTTTGCGCTTCTCGAAACGTATACGGGATCGCGTTATTCGGTAAATCAAAAAGCGCGAATATTGCAAGGCACTGAAGAGAACATCGCTGAAATAAAAGAATGGTCTTCTATTTTCGATATTACGGGCAATTCAACGTATCCGGGAGGGCATTATTATATTCTTGACCCGCAGAATGTACTGAAAGTCGCACAACTCATTATTTCTGATTTTTCATGCTAAAGTTTTCCAGGCGTAATCAATCTATTTCCTCGGCATCTATAATCTCGACTGCATCGACGTCCGCATGATTCGCAAAATACATTGTCATATAACCCTTTCCCTTAACTCGCTGGGGCTCGCGGGTCTCGAACATAAAATCGTCCTTGGTGCGCTTATACGTTTCCTCGGACACGTTCAGCCGCATTTCATTCGATGAATTTTCCATCCTTGAGGCTATGTTGACGGTATCGCCGAAAACGTCGTAAATGTATTTTCGGGCGCCGACGATTCCCGCGACGACCGAACCGCTATGAGCGCCGACGCGCATCTTCCATTTAATGGGCGAGTGCTCATTTCGCTTCGCGAGATAGTCGATGCATTCGAGTCCTGCCTGAACTATTTTTCGGGCATGGTACGGATCGCCCTCAGGCAATCCACAAACAGCCATATAGGAATCACCGATCGTCTTGATGCGGGTACAGCCGTATTTTTCGATAATGCAGTCAAAGCCGCAAAAAAGGTCGGATAGCTCCCCGATAAGATACTCCGGCGCGAGACTGCTTGAAATTTCGGTGAAATTTACCAGATCGGTAAACAGGATAGAAACCTGTTCAAACAATTCCGGTTCAGTCGTTCCCTTTTCGCGAAGATCCTGTATAACCCGAGGCGGTAAAATATTCTGCAAAAGTTCGTCGGATTTTGCGTTGGCTGCCTTGATGGCGGCAAGGTTCAGAAAATCCCTTATCGTACGACTCCAATGAGTGTAACTCAGGATTATAGTAATTAAAACGAGTAATCCCAAATTAAGAAAATATGTTTTTCCGTTTGCGCTTTCATACAACACGGTTAGGATAAACTGTATCAACATGGAAACAAGAAAAAACGATGGCTTGATATTGAAAAGGGCTATAATCGTGATCGTTGCGATCGTCCATACCAGATAGCCCTCGGAATTATGGCTGATCAACCTCTGATACATGCATAAAAACTGCGCTATAGTCAATATTGTGTAGCACACAACATTTTGTGCGGCAAAAGTTCCTTTTTTATTCTTGAGTAGCTTAAATAATCCAAGAGGTATAAGACTGAACCCGATGTACATCGAATAATAACTGATAACAATCCAGAATTCAGGATTACTCCAGGGTTGAAATAATAAATTTTCCCCGGTCATCACGATCCCAAATACGAGAGTCATCGGCAAAATAATCTTCACGCGACGTATATTTCGCAGCGCACATTCGATCTTGCACTCTTCGGGCATATCATAATGAAGGTGGTACCACGCAAGAATTTTGTTGACCGGATTACGATTTGTCATAAAGGACTCCGATATGCTGAAGCGCGGTTTCACGTTCAAGATCGGAGGGCATGATGAGGGCTTCCTTGTACTCGTCGAAGGCTCCGGACGGCGTTTTATCAGGATTATTTATTCCTAAAAGGGAAAGAAGATGATAGGCATCGACCAGTATCCCCTCTGCTGCTTTCTGAGAGTTCTTTACAAGAGCGACTGCCTCGTGTAATGCGGGTGCTGTCGCGGCAAGCGGGCGATTCGCGCTTACGGCATTTTTTCCCTCAAGCGCAGAAAGCAGGGAAATTCCCGCATGCATGATTTCATCGCCCGCAAATTCCGGAATAACCGAAGCGAGCCTTGAAATACCGGCAGCCTTTCGCGCCTCGGCGGATGCGAGCGCCGGAAGCGCGTTGGCCGGAACTTGAGATACAAGCCATCCGAAAAGCGTTTTATTCGCCGAATCGATAGCGGGAAAATGGAGCTTGAAAGCACTATCGGTTTTTGCGGCCTGATCGTAACAGTGCGTGACCAGCTGGGAACAAAACCATGCGCTGTCCTGACCTGATCGTTCGGCAATAAAGTCATCTATGGCTTTTGCAAGCGGATGAAGCAGGAGCTGAAGAAAAACGAGCATTGCGTCCCGCGCGAGGGGGTCAAGCGGTGCTTCATTGCGAAATAGGCAAAACAAGGCAGCGACGGCCGATTGCGCATAGGCATATGGCAGGTTCTTGTTCGTGGGAGCGGATGTATCAGGATTTATTCCCGGGGGCAAGTAATTCAGGACTTCGGGACCTTTTCCCGCTTCATTGACCCGGCGTACCAAAACCTTATATCCATCATTGTAAATTCCCTTACGATAACGACAATTGGGCAAAGTCGCCTCAACGGCGGTATCAGGAGCAGAAGCAACTAAAGCCGCATGAGTACACATTGATCTGCTCATCTTAATGATTAGTAGATCGATAAGTGCACTAAAATTATCCCATTCATTTTCTTTGGTAAACTCCTTAAATTTGGGAGTTTCAAGCAGGACATACAGGAGCATATCCCCTGGTTTAACGTCATTTTTCGATATTTGGTCTGGATTGGTGTCGGGCATAACTTTTATTTCCTCTAATTTGTCTACTTTTAAGTTTAGCATATGAAGGCCATTTTGCAAACTCGAAAATAATACTAATATGCATACAAGGAATCGTCCAACGTAGTTACAAGGAGTAGTAACATGATACATAATCCGATACTTCCCGGTTTTAACCCCGATCCCGCGATTATCCGCAAAGGCGATGACTATTATCTGGCTACTTCATCGTTTGAATGGTTCCCCGGCATTCCGATACATCATTCAAAGGACCTGACTAACTGGAAAATGATCGATTATGCGCTTAAAACAAAAAAGCATATCGACTTGACCTGTCTTCCGCCGTCAAAAGGCGTCTGGGCACCATGCCTCACCTGGTGCGAGGCAGACAAACTCTTCTACTTACTCTATTCGAATGTATACAATTCAAACCGTCTGCAATTTGACGTCGATAATTTTTTGATACATTCCGACGACATCCATGGCCCCTGGAGCGATCCCGTGTATGTCAATTCAAGCGGTTTTGACGCTTCTCTTTTTCATGACGACGACGGTAAAAAGTGGATAGTGAATCAGGAACGGGACTCAAGGCCGGGCCATGAAATGATGAGGCCGATAATTTTGCAGGAATACGATCCCTTTTCGGAAAAGCTTGTCGGGAAACCGGTGCGACTGACCTATGGCGCGACAAAGCGCGGCTTCACCGAGGCGCCGCACATATACAGGCATGGCGGTTTTTATTATTTGATGACCGCGGAAGGCGGAACCGGTTACGGTCACTGTGTCGCCTTGCTGCGCGCAAAAGAAATCATCGGGCCCTATGAAAGCTGTCCGCATAATCCGGTCATCACTTCGTGCACGGAAGAGTTCGCGATGCGAAGCGAAATTTCCTATCTGATGGCTGATCTCTACAATCCGGAAGAAGTAATTCAAAAAGCGGGACATGGCTCTCTCGTTGAAACGCAATCAGGCGAGTGGTATATAGCGCATTTATGCGGACGTCCCATCATGCCGCAAAAAAGATGCGTTCTCGGGCGCGAAACGGCGATACAGCAAGTGGAATGGACAAATGAAGGATGGCTTCGCATGACCGACGGCACGAATATCGCAAAGGAATTCGTACCCGAACCGAAGATGCCCGAAGGCAACGCCACCGAACAGCAAGGCGACGAAAACCCGCGCGATGATTTCGACACTCCCGAACTCGACCTCCGTTTCAATACGCCGCGAAGCGAAATAACTCCGGATTGGGCCAGCCTTACCGCACGCCCGGGATTTTTACGGCTGCGCGGAAGGGAATCGCTGACGAGCAATCACCAACCGAGTTTGATAGCGAGGCGGCTGACCGCGTTCAACGCGACCATCACGGCTAAAATGGAGTTCGATAGCGACTGCTATTTTCAGCGGGCCGGAATTGCCTGCTACTACGAACCGTTCAATTTTTATTCGATATATAAAACCTGGAGCGAAGAACTCGGGAGTCCCGTCATCAACATAAGCGGTTTGATAAACAAGGACTATGTCTGCGGCGACAATTCATATGCGGTAGTCGAAAAGAATGCCCCTTTGTTTTTAAGAGCGGAAATCAGAACAGCAAGACTGCAATTCTCATTTAGCGTCGATGGCATCGAATTTAAAAATCTCGGTCCCGTTTTTGACATGACTGCCCTTTCGGACGAAGCCGTCAAATACGGCGAATTTACAGGAACCTTCGTCGGCATGTTCGCGCAAGATTCCCATACGAGAGAACGATGCGCGGATTTTGGCTATTTCGAATACAGCGAGGACTAAATCAACAAACCCGAACTATTTTACAATTGCCGTGCATACCGGGTTAACTCAAGATCCCGCAGCAAGCTTCGGGGTATTAAACCTGCCGGACATAATAAAACGGGGAGCAATTATTTAACTTCGATATCCGGTCCGTCTTTGCCGTTAAATACGCGAACCGTGCAGTTTTCCATATAGGCGCTATCGCTGAAATATTCGAGATCCATGGCGTCGGGACTCAGGAGATCGTCCGGATGATACGAAAGGGAAAGTTCGGTCGCATCGCCCTCGGCAAGGGCACGGGTCAGGGCGCCATTGAGGCGTATCGTGTCGCAGAGAGCGGGTAAAAGATACCCTTTGTCCTTTTCGGCATATTTTATTTTCAGGAAATCGATCTGCAATGTTTCTGCGTCGGCTTGATCGAGCTCGGCAACGCTGTCGGCCGGGAACCCGGAAAGAAAATCGAATCGGGATCGCGTGGCCGGATCGCCGAGGAACCGCGCGAAATCCTGCAAGAATTGCGACGCCTTAAGTTTCAGCGGATGAAGAGAGGAGAGAAACCAGGTGACGGCCCTCCCTTGAGTGTAGAACACGTCGCAGGCACGGGCGAGAAGCCCCGCGCGTTCAAGATCCGCCTGCGGAAATTTCGGCGTGGACTCGACGAGATACGGCGGAAACGCGCCGTATTTGAGCGAAAGGGATTCGGCATTGTCCGCGAGAGACGTACCGGGAAGGACCGCAAGGCGAAAGATTTCCAGATTGTTCGGATACAAACCAATGGCATAGTCGAGACTTGAGCGAAAGGAAGAAAGCGTGTCGCCGGGAAGTCCGTACATGAGATCAAGGCCAAAGACGACGCCTGCGTCGTTGAGCAATCCGATTTTTTTCGCAAACAGGGAAATATCGCAGGGACGGTTCACCAGCTTCAACGCTTCCTGATTGGTGCTCTGCAGGCCGATCTGCAGCGAGCAGGGAATTTTTGCGAAGGCCTGTATCATTTCCCGGTCGAGCTGCTCAGCGCGTACCTCGAAGTTAAAATGAATTTCTCCCGCTTTTTTTTCGATCAACCGCAAAAGAGACACGGCCCTGTCCCGATTCGCGTTGTACGTCGGATCGAGCACGAACACGCGTTCGATTCCCGTTTCGACAAAATGCTCGAGCTCTTTTTCAAGCCGCTCAAGAGGTATCTCCCGGACTTTTTTTTCTCCCTTCGATTCATAGCAATAGGCGCAGGAGTACGGACACCCGCGCGCGAGTTCCCAGAGCGCGCCATGGCATTCCTTCGCGGCAATACACGAATCCGCGGTACCGTCGAGCCATGGCGAGGGCAAAGAAGCGAAGTCAGTCGACGAAAAACGTTTGTGCGACATAATTGCCTCGGGGATTTTAGTCCCTTCAAGCAGCGCGCGCAGAAGGGAGCGAGCGCCCTCCTCCCCTTCCCCGCAGACGAGATAATCGAAATTATTTCCGAACGACGCGGGGGAAGCCGTAACCTCGGGTCCTCCTGCGAACACGACGATTCCGGGAACAAGCTCTTTCAATTTGCGCGCAGTATCCTCAAATACGAGGCGGTTCCACGCATAAACGGAAAACCCGGCGAAACGCGGATTGTCAGCCGCGATCCGATGCGAGAGAACGGTGCCTGCGTCAAGAACGGAAAGTCCCGCAAGCTGAGTCTCCTCAAAGGAAAATTCGGCAAGGCGAATGTCGAGAAGGGATGCGAGATCGCGATCCGCACGCACGCTTGAAACGACGCACGAAGCACCGAGAGGAACTGATTGAAAAGAGGTTTGAACCTGAAGAGAAACGATCGATAAGACGGATTTTTGGGAGGGATTCATGGAAGGCAGTGTACAACGGAAAGCGCCCTTTGGAAAAGACTATGAAAAACGAAGCATGCCGCTCGGAAACATGCCCTCCGGGCGGCACATTCACAGGCCCATTGATCTGCGTAAAGAGATTGATTGTTGCCATGCTCCCCGTCGGGCCTGATCGCGTTCGTATGATCCGGTTATTCTGGCGTATGCGAGCGTTCCCCATCCAGAAAAATCAACAACCCGGAACAGGCTGCGGTGTAGTAAACCTGCCGGACATAATAAAAAAGCTTTTACTTGCGAAAAAAGGAGGTTCCCTTTACACTTACACCCATGTATACACCCCAGATCGAGCCAATACGCACCCTTACATTGCCGGAATCAAAAGTAAACTACGCCGTTATCGGCTTTTTTCGTTGCATTATTCAACTCTATGCCCGCGCAATCCGTTTTAAAGAACCGGTGATGATCCATAGCGAACGCATGATCGGTTGCTTCCGTCAATTCCAGGAAAAGAAGATTCGCCTCATCGTCGGATTTCGCCATTCCTACGGGGATGATCCGCAGTGCATGGCATATACCTTTCATCATGCCTTGCCGAAAGCCGCGCGCATGACGGGAAAACCATTACGGGGCATGACGCATGTACACTTCCTGTACGGAGTCGAAGTGCCCTTCTGGTCGAGCGGCTTCGTCCGCTGGCTTCTCCCGAACGTCGGCGCGATTCCCGTCGACCACATTCATATGGACTCCAAAGGAATGGGCCGGATCAGAAAAATCATTTCGGAAGGCGAATACCCTCTCGCTCTCGCGCCCGAAGGGCACGTAACGTACGGAAGCGAACGGATTGTCGAGCTTGAGACAGGGACCGCACGTTTCGGTTTTTGGTGCATGGAAGACCTCGCAAGAGCACAACGGGAAGAGCGCGTCGTTTTTCTCCCGGTCTCAACATTTTACAGATATGGAAGAGGCATCGAAAAAAAACTCGCGAGTTTCATCGCAAAAATGGAAACCGAATGCGGAATAACGGCCCGCACGAAAGCGAACGATGATGCATCGCCAATCGCGGAACGGCTCCGGGCAATCGGTCTGTCGATCCTCGCGCAGCTTGCCGAATTCTATTCCGAAATGACAAGGGACACCGCGGACGATTCGCAACCGCAAATTCTCGAAGCGGCGCTCCGCTCGGCAGAGCGAATTTTCGCCATCGAGCCGAATCCCGAAGACAAACCGATGACGCGCCTCTATCGCATCAGAAGCATCGGATGGGACCGCATATACCGAAACGACATTGACGAAATGACGGATCTCCGGCGCGAGCTCGCGGACAGAGAATCGGGGGAAGCGTGGTTTGCGATGAGGCATATGGAAACCGTCGAACTGCTGATCTATATCGACCTTACGGGCGTAAAGGACAGCGAACCGATAGAAAGATACGTTGAGATCGCGAATAATTTTTCCGATTTCATCGAGCGGCAAAAAGGCGGCACCCTGAAAAACAGGGCAAACGCTTTCGACAAATACGCGATCATCGCTCCCGGAAAACCGATCATGCTTAACGATTATCTCGACCTGTACAAAAAAGACAAGAAGGCGGCCCTGCAAAAGGCGACCGACGACATGCGTGCCGAATACGAAACGAGCATCAAGGAATATCAAGATGAATACCGGTAAGCTTTCGATTCGGACAAAAGCGGGATTCGGCATTTGCGACCTCGGCGGTAATCTTTTTTTCACGGCGATGGGATTTTGGTCTCTCAATTACATTACCGACACGGTCGGACTTTCAGCCGCAGCCGCGGGAATTGCGATAATGACGGGAAAATTATGGGACGCGGTTATCGATCCGTTTATCGGCTTTGCCTCCGACAGGACAAAATCACGCTTCGGCCGCCGCCGCGTATTCATCCTGTTTGGCTCGGTGCCGGTCGGTCTCATCATGTGGTATTTTTTCACCAACCCGCGCATAGAAAACCCTTTTCTGTTAGCCATATGGACCGCGGTAACCCTTTGTTTGCTCAACTCGGCATATTCAACCGTCAATATCCCGTACTCTTCGCTGACCCCGGAAATCACCCAGGACTATAATGAGCGCACCAGTCTCAACAGTTTCCGCTTCGGCTTCGCCGTCGTCGGCACGATTCTGGGAGCGGCGATAGTGCTTCCTATAGTCACCGCATTTCCCTCCCGCTCCGCCGGATTTTCCGCGGCGGGGCTTACCATGGGAGCCGTGATGATCGTTACCGCGCTCACCACTTTCTTTTCGGTGAAAGAGCCTAAGCATTCGCAGTCCGAGATTCCGGGCGAAGGTTTCTTCGCGACGTATCTCTCGGTTTTCAGGAACAGGGCATTCGTCATTCTTTTCGTTACCTACGCAGGCAATCTCATAGCGATAAACTTCGTGCAGGGAATTCTCGTCTACTATTTCAAATATATCTATCTCGCGGAAAACATGACGACGATCGCAATGGTAATACTTCTGCTTGTCGCCATGCTCTGCATTCCCCTGTCGGTTCCCGTTTCAAAAAAACTCGGAAAGCGGACGACGTATCAGATAGGCCTTGGACTGATTGCGCTGGCATGCGTCGCAATATACTTTTTCGCGCATATTCTCGGCCTCAAATTCTTTTTCGGCACGATGCTCTTCGCCGGAATCGGGCTTGGATTTTCATTCGTGGCTCCGTGGTCAATGGTCCCGGACACGGTCGAATGGGATGCCGTAAATACGGGAAACCGGAAGGAAGGCGCGTATTACGGCATGTGGACTTTTCTCTCAAAATGCGGTCAGGCCCTTGCGATCGGCTTATCGGGACTCATTCTGAGCTGGAACGGTTACGTAGCCGACGCTGTTCAGTCACCCGCCGCAATTCTCGCGATCCGCCTGCTGATCGGCCCAATCCCTGCGATCGTGTTTATTTTCGCCGTTATCCTGCTTTCGTTTTACCCGATAACCGAAAAAGCGTACAACGAGATGATGCAAAAAAGGGCTTCTCCTTCGACACCGTAAAAATGACGGCTGCGGCTATCTTTTTTTAATGACGAATTTTTTACGCAGGAACAAAACCAGTTCCTGCATTTTAGGATCGTGCCGGTCGCCGATTTCCAGATCCGCGAAGGTGTCGGGACGCTCCTCCATAAACCAGGAATGAAGCCGTTCGGTGACCTCAGGCAAGGGATCGCAGGAACTGACGATCGTGACGATCCTCATCATTTCGCCTTCATTGTACATTTTCCATTTTCCGCCGGAAATGATATGATATGACGACCCGCTTGACGACCGCTCGATGCGGAAATTCGCCGGACCTTGATCGGCGCTTGAAGCGTGTGCCTTTTTACCGGCTTTGCCGATACCCGCCGCCCCGGCTTCCGCCTCATTGGCGTCCGCGACGGCGTCTTCGGCTTCCTGCCGGTCGATTTCCATATTATGCAAATGAATGTATGCCTGCGAGACAAGAAACGAAAGACCTTCCTCATCAAGCGAAGGAATAAATGAAATCAGCTCCGCGGCCAGTTTTTTATGTTCCGCGCTCTCGGCTTTTGACGGTTTCTTCATGACAATCAGTATACACCCTCTTGTTTACATATTCCCGCAATAAACCGTCCGTAAATGAAACCGCGCGATCTCGGCCAATTCCATTATCTCTTCCCGCGCAATCGGTTCCGGCGAAGGTAAAAGATAATCCGGATGATGTCTCGAAAGATGCAGCGGTATGTTCGTCGAGATTGAAGCCAACCAGGACGCGAGCGACTCTATTTCGTCCTTAGACGAATTGAGGCCCGGTATCACAAGCGTCGTAATCTCGATATGGCACGAAGGAAAATCTTTTGCGATCGTTTCGACGCTATGCATGACGGGCG
>Ga0302293_10001407_pt1 | contig 11868 bp, 6 predicted proteins | sample III_Fen_N2_2_FD_198758 | JGI IMG/M metagenome (GOLD analysis project Ga0302293, IMG submission 198758) | Peat permafrost microbial communities from Stordalen Mire near Abisko, Sweden - III_Fen_N2_2 | ecosystem: Environmental > Terrestrial > Soil > Wetlands > Permafrost | place: Sweden: Abisko... | reverse complement strand
CAGACCCCCATTTGTTTTGGTAGCGTGTATCTTAACGCCCTTTCTGGTGGTTATCTTCGTAAACCGGGAATAAAAGGACTAAGAATGATCTATCGAGCGACCCCGATTATCAATTACGTGCGATTCATCAAAAAAAGACACATAATCGGCTATTCAGTCCTGATTCTCGTTCTTTTTTCGCTTTTTTTCGGTATTTCTTTTATGGCGGCTAAAAGCATTCACGGCGCAGTGTCATTTCTCAAAAACTTGTCACTTGCGCAAATCTTCGTTTATCCAATTATTGAAATGCTCGCCGTGTCCCTCTGCATAGCGACCCAGGCAAAATTTGAAAATCAATTTCTGCTATTCAACCGCCTCGCGGGCATGTCATCAAAAGACCAGATCGCAACGGGTTATTTCGAGCTTTTGGCAGCAGGATTTCTTCCGTTTGCGTGCAATCTCTCTTGCGTACTGGGAGCGCTTGCCGTCACTCCGATACATACGGCTAGAATTTCCGCACTGACGCTGATCTCTTTTTTTATTTACGCCGCGGTTACTGCTTTATATCTGAAAATTACCCTCGGTATAAACAAGAAAGATCCGGGATATCCGGAACTATCGTTCTTGTCAAAAAAAACAAAAAAGAAACTGTTCGGCGGTAAGCTAGAAAATTTGTCGCCCGGGTTTCTCCCCTTAAAGCTTCTTTTTTTGGGAATCAAAAAAAATTTGAGCCTTTTGATATTCTTATGCGGCTTTGTTCTGGCTGTTTTTGTTCTTGCAAAATTTCTGCTCGCGCAAGAAAGATCCATCTACTTCGCAGCGAGCGTTTTTTCCACTGTATGTCTTTTACTCATTATCACCGTATTGATTCAGGAATACGCCAATATGATAAATCACAACCTTCATCTGTTTTTGCCCTTGTCTCTTTTTGCTTACATGATCCAAAGCATGATGCCGATTCTAGTGTTTATTATACCTTTGATATCGCTCTATCTGATTCTCCTTGCCACCTTGTCGATAAAAGGATTCCTCATCTCCACGATATTTTTTCTCCTGTATCCTTTCTTTATATTCAACATTAATATCATCTGGGGCAATTCATTAAAAACCGCCCTGTTCTCGCTTTTAAGCATGATGATGATAATTTTTTTCGGCTTTGTCCATCCGGCGGTCGCCGTCCTTTTCGGATGCGCGCTTGCGGTATTTTCATACGCTACCGCAAAAACCACTTATAAAAATTATTCCTGGAGAAAATTTTAATATGATAAAATGCGAGCGATTAACGCGGCAATTTGCGCCCGAGAAAGGAATAGTCGATTTTTCCGCCGAGCTGAAGGAAGGCGAAATTACGTGCATTCTCGGCAAAAACGGTTCCGGAAAAACAACGCTTTTAAACATAATTTCCGGTTTGAACAAACCCGATCAGGGTTCGGTTTTTTTTGACGGCAAGGATCTGTGGGCAAACGACAATTTTTATCTGTTGAGAAAAGACCTTTCCGTTTTGCCGACCGACTCGTACTTGTACCCGGAACTGACCGTTAAGGAAAACCTGGAATACATTTCGTCGATAAAACACAGAGACAAAAATTACTGGAAAAAACTAAAAGATACGGTGTGCGCGCTCGATATGGAAAGCGCGCTCGCGTCGTCCGTGGAAACCCTGTCATACGGATTGAACCGCAAGGCCCATTTGCTGGCCGCCCTGCTTTCGGAACTTCGCTATATCGTCTGGGACGAGCCGCACAACGGAATCGACGTGATGTCCAATCAGGCGATAAATGACCTTTTGATACGGTGTAAAGACAACGGGTCCGCTATTCTCGTTACCACCCACATCATCGAAATCACTGAAAAAATAGCCGACCGGGTTATCATGATAGACAAGGCGCGCATCGTAAAGGATATGAACCTGAAGGATATTGGACGCGAAAGACTGTATGATGTATTTCTCGCAGCGGTTGGAGAAACTTGAAAATTGAGGGCATTTCACGTTTCCGGAGACTCCAAAAAAAAAGGGAGGTCACCCTCCCCCTTTTTCATTTTTTTTAATCACTAACGTATTTTATAATAGGCTTTATCAAACATGCGTCATCCGGGAACCTGCGAGCCAAATTCTTCAAGCTGCTTACTTAGTTAGGGTTGGCTGTTCCCCAACCCAAGTTAAACCCCCCGGTACTACTACCGGCAGGAATAGCCCAATTAACGGTGAAGGAGAACTGATTAATAATCGACGTGTCCGTGGTAGAAAAGTTGTTAAATAAATATGTACCAGAAAATTTAGTCATGCTTGGTAGAAACCAGTTACTGCCAGACAGAGTTTGAATGGATATTGACCGTCCCATAGTTGAATCTACGAGAAAAATGGAATTACTCGAACTCATTATAAATTCTTCAATCCCGCTTTGAGCCGAAGTCGGTACCGTATATGTTGCACCCCAACTGGATCCTGTTTTTGCGGCATCCTTCACTACCGTGATTGCGTTTAAACCCGTTGAATTGCTACGTGAGAAAACCGGATAGCCTGGCAGCTGAAGACCAAGCCGTGCGGTCCCCAGGTCTCCACAAGCATAAAAGGTAAATGGCGTGCCCTGTGTCTGCGCGTTGACGGGGGCTGTTAAATGAAAAGTGATGTTGGTCAAGGTGATAGAGGCATTAGTTGTAGCGCCGGTGGTGATCACTACTCCGGATGATGAACCGGAGCCTAAAAGATACGTCGGAGAACCCGAACCCATCTTATTACCTGCCAAGGCCACGACATTGTAGGTTCCTGCAGGAAGTGCGATGGAAACGGTCTGCGCCAGATCGGTTATGTGCCCATAATAGGCATTGGTCGCGTCGTAGGCCACTACTTCAAAGTAATTGGAGTTGGCTTTGGCATAGTCAAAGTCAACAGCCCGGCTGGAAGAGGGAAACCGTACTGATAACGATCCCATTCCCGGGGAAGTAGTCGATGTCACTGCGTTATCGACGGGGCTTTGGCAAGAAACCAGCAGCGCGGCTGCCAATAAAAGACTTAATAGATATTTCATTTCATCTCCTTGTGAAAAAAACCTTATTCGTTTTTTACAACATCAGCTTGTCCCATGAAACAGCATCCTGCAATACTCAATAATTACTCATTCGATCTGAGTATGGGGTCAGACCCCTTCGAAAAATGTACTTTACGGCGCAGGATTTGAGGTTTATGCTATATTTGACGTATTCGAGTATTAACTTTTAATAAAATTCAGGTAAACGAATTGAAACCACTGTCCTTTTTATTATTTTCACTCATGATTTTTTGGTTTTCCGGCTGTACACGCGCTCCTGTTCAACAAAAATCAGCAGTCAACAGTTTTCTTGACCTTTCGGATCATGATTTTTCAAAACAAACAATCGTTGATTTAAGCGGTACCTGGTTCTTGTACCCCGACGAATTACTTACACCCGAAACATTGGCAAACCGCACAAACGGCCCAGCACCAATCCCTATAAAAGTACCAGGGTTATGGAAAAATCAGGGTTTCGGCGGAAAAAAAGGCCCGATATTCGGGAAGGGAACGTATGTTCTCGAGATAAAATTACCGGAGGATTGTCCGGAACTAACATTCCGGTTTGAACATTTTCAGGGTAGTTCGCAGTTATATATTAACAGCATGTGTTACGGTGGACCGCTAATAACCGATCCGAAAAAAGTAAACAGCGTCAAGCCTAATAGTCCTCGGTATTATCGAGTGACGGGCGACACCAGTACTGTTCAAGTATTAATTCAATTAGCAAATTATTGGGATAGCAATGGTATTGGATTTAAAATAACACCAAGTTTAGGAACGACTGAAGCGACTTTGGCTATCCGAAGTTATAATATCGGATATGAATCATTTCTAATTGGATTATTACTACTTGCAGCCCTGTATCATGCAATGCTTTATTTGATACAGCGCCGTGATAAAGCATTGCTACTTTTTTCGTTTATTGCGCTCGCAGTGATACTCAGACAAATATCCACTTCAGAAAAATTTTGGCTTACTCAGTCAGGTTTAATGCATTTTACGATGCTTCGATTGGAAAACATCAGTGTTTATGCGCTTTGCTTGCTCTTTATAATATATTTTCGGTATCTTTACCCGAAACAGATCATCCGTCCGGTATATATAAGCCTTATCATTATTGGTACCATTTTTTGTTGTACCTCCACTTTTTTCCCGATCCAAATTCATTCCAGTCTCCTTTTTGAGTCAAACCTGTACGTTATTCTGTGCTTGGCAAATATTATTTTTGTATTAATTCAGGCAATTCTCAAACGGGAGAATCAAGCACGAATCATGTGCGCCGGATTCCTTATAATCGCATTTCTAACAATTTTTGATGTCCTTTTAACTACATACATGATCGGAGTCCGATTTTTAATGCCCCTCGGCCTCATCCCATTTATCATGGCGCAGTCGTACCTTCTTGCGAAGCGATATACGCGGGACACTGCCGAGGCAGAAAAGCTGCGCGTGTCGACGGCGCGCCTTACCGAGCTCGATCACGTCAAAACCAATTTTCTTGCCAACATTTCCCATGAACTGCGTACGCCGATCACTCTCATCAAAGCTCCTGTCGATGCGATAACCTCCGGCGAGTACGGCGAGCAAGTTTCGAAGGACGACAAGGTCTTCGCGCTGATCTCGAACAACGTCAACCGGCTCCTGCGCCTCGTCGAAAATCTCCTGAGCATGACGCGCCTGGAAAGCGGAAAGCGTTACGATCTTAAACCGACTGATCTCGTCCAGCTGGTGCCGATTTATATCGATGAATTCAAAATGGTCGCACAGAACGCCGGTCTCGCGCTGAGCATGGAAAACCGGTGCGATTCCCCGCTGGTCGCCGAACTCGAGCTCAAGGCATTCGAAATCATCTTTTTCAATCTGATGTCAAACGCGATCAAGTTTACCAAACCGGGCGGAAGCGTCACGGTGTGTTTGAGCAAACACACCGTTGGCAAAAAAGAATTCGCGCGAATCGAAGTGATCGACACGGGAATCGGAATCAGAAACGAAGACTTACCGAACCTTTTCATCCGATACGGAAAAATTTACGATAAGGAACGGCAGCACTATGAAGGCAACGGAATAGGACTTTCGCTTGCCCGCGAAACCGCGCGAGCGATGGGCGGGGATATTTCAGTGCAAAGCACGATCGGAAAAGGAAGCAACTTTTGCGTTGAATTTCCTTTAAGCGAAAACGAAGCCTTACCGCTTGAAAAGGATCTCGTTCACAAACCAAACACTACATACCTCAACCGGGAGTATCCCGAAGCGCAGAAAACGTCGAATCATTCACCGAAAAAATCGTCACGCGTTCTGGTCGTCGAAGACCACGAAGAGATGCGCCGTTTTATCGCGGGCGCCCTCGCGACCGAGCACGAGGTCATCGAGGCCGGCGACGGACGGGAAGCGCTGAATATCCTCGCGACCATCGAGCCGCCCGACCTGATAGTGAGCGACATTATGATGCCGAATATTGACGGTGTCGGTCTTTTCGAATCCACCCGCGCGAACGACTCACTTGCGTCCATACCGTTCATGTTCCTGACCGCACGAAACGAAAGCGACGAAAAAATAAAACTCTTGCGCGGCGGAAGCATTGAATATATGGTCAAACCCTTTTCCGTAGAAGAACTGCGGGCGAAAGTATCCGCCATCATTTCATTGCGCAACAACGAACGGGTCAATTTACTCGAACGCGTTCAGTCGGCCATCAACGGAAGTTTTTCCGGAACAACGCTTCAGGCAGAACCGGCAGAACCGCTATACCCGCCCGACCTGACCGTACGCGAGACGGAAATCCTCAAGAAAGTCGCAGAGGGCGCGACCGACAAAGAAATAGCCGAGCATTACGGGATAGCGATCCGCACCGCGAGCAATCACGTCGGGTCTATTCTCAAAAAGACAGGAATGACCAGCAGACAGAGTTTGATGATAAGATTCGGGAAACAAGAGGAACCAAATCAGAAGTGACAGAGAGTAATCCCTGCAACAAACAAATCATGGTGCCGATTTTTTACACACTTCGAATACATGTGATATAATGCTATCTGCTTTGCAGAAACCATCCTTCATCAAAAAAACACAAGGAGCGACAAAATGAAAAGAAATGCATGGGGCGTCATCGCCGCATTCATGTTGGGCTGTCTTCTTTCTGGTTGCCAGAACGCAGTTTCAGTATCCACCGACAATTCGCAATCGGCGGCGACGGCGGGAAGCCTCACCGTGGCCATTAAAGAGCAGGTTTCCCGATCGATCCTTCCGACGATCAGCATGACTCCCGCGTCCTACGATATCAGCGGAACGGGTCCCGGTTCATCGACATTCTCGAAAAGCGTCGCAGCGGGGTCCAGCACGACGATTGACGGACTCGCTTTTGGCGGCTGGACGATTACTGTCGTCGCAAAGAACGATTCGGGTACGCCGATCGGCAGCGGAACCGGAGCGGTTTCCGTCGTTTCAAACGCATCGTCATCCGTGAGCGTAACCGTATTGCCCTATTCGGGATTCGGCACGCTCAACCTTACCGTCGCCTGGACGCCTTCCGAAGTACAAGCCGCAAACGTGGCTGCAAAGCTCGTGCCCGTAACGGGAACCGCGCGCGATATCTCTTTCACGGTCGACAGTGCTGCGGGCACGGCGAATTTCACCGCAGCCGACGTCTCGGCCGGATATTACACGCTTACGCTCAAACTGCGCGATAACGGGTACACGGCCATGGGCGCGGTCGAACTCGTTCGCGTCGTCAAAGATCAGATTTCCTCGGGCAACTTTACTTTCACCGACATAAACGAGGCAACGGGGAAAATCGACGCGAACATCACGACCGATATGGGTAACCCGCTATCGGTCGCCATCTCTGGCGCCGCGGCAACCAAGCCCGCAAACCAGTCGCTTACGCTGACGGCTGCGGTCGCGGACTATTCCGACAACGTAACCTACGTATGGTACGTAAACGGCGAATCAGTCGAGACAGGCAGCGCCTATTCCTTCGGCACCGGTTGGGCGCAGGGATTTTACCGCGTCGATGTGACGGCGTACAGCGCAAACGGAAACAGGGCGGGAAGCGCAACGGCGCAAATCGCCGTTACCGCACCTTCCGGCACGCAGGCGTCGTGGTTCACCTACGCTGTTTCCGGCGACGCAGTGACGATCACCGGTCTTTCGGACGAATGGACCGCCTCGGCGGCAACCGACAAGAACGACCTCATAATTCCCTCGACAATTGAGGGAAAGTCCGTAACCGCAATCGCCAATAGCGCCTTTACCGGCAAAGGAACCCTGACCTCAGTCGTATTCCCCGATTCGGTAACTTCGATCGGCACAGGGTCATTCGGCTACTGCACAGGGCTCACCTTGATCACCCTTCCGCAAAATCTCGCGGTGATTTCCGCATCATCGTTTTCCCATTGCGTCGGCCTTAGCGCGATCAACATACCCGCATCTGTAACTTCGATCGGGGACTATGCCTTTCAGTCCTGCAACGCACTGAGCGCCATTGCGATTCCAAACGCCTGCGCATCCATCGGCAACTCGGCGTTCTCCAACTGTTTCGCCCTTGAATCGGTTTCGTTGCCCGCAAGTCTTGCATCCATCGGAAACTCAGCGTTCAACAACTGCCAGATGATGGCCTCGATCACCATACCGGCCTCGGTAACTACGATTGGATCTGGCGCCTTTGGCAGATGTCTTTCGCTGACATCCGTATCTTTCTCGAGCCCTTCCAGGCTCTCCTCGATCGGCGCCAGCGCGTTCTCGGGATGCTCGGAACTCACGTCGATTGACCTTCCTTCATCTTTGACCTCTCTCGGCGCGAGCGCTTTCGCCAATTGCACCGCGCTCGAGTCTGCGACGATTCCCTCGGGAATATCCAGACTTGAGAACGAAACATTTTACAGCTGCGTATTCCTGACCTCGATCAGCATCCCGAATACGGTTCAGTCGTTCGGCGAATCGGTGTTTTGGAACTGCGCAAGACTGACGGCGGTTTCCATCCCCGAGGGCGTTACCGCGATTCCGCAAATGCTCTGCATGGGTTGCTGCTTTGACATGACAAGCCTGACGATACCGTCAACGGTGACTTCGATTGGCCTAAGCGCTTTCTGGGATTGCACGTCGCTCAAGCAGATCGTCGTCAACGCATCGACGCCGCCGAGCCTTGAGCAAAACGCGTTTTATCCCAACGTTTCCGGCATGACCATCGCCGTTCCGGCGGGATCGGTCAATGCGTATAAAACGAACGTATATTGGTCAAAGTACGCAAGCTTGATAGTCAGCCAATAACGCATCGAAAGTACGGACATGGGCGAAAATCACCCGATAAAAAAAGGGCGCATTTTCGCCCTTTTTTTTTGGATTTTTTCAAAAATATTTTACAGCGGACTGATCCTGCATAGCCCGTGATGCCTGAGTGCCCTGAAGACGGCGCGGGGTAACTTTGCGAAGTTCTCCGTATCGGCAAGTGTCGAATCTTTTCCCACCTGACAAATAGCTTCCCGCAATAATGAAATTGCCGGCTCATCCAGCGCAAGCCTCGTTTCCTCGCCAAGATACCACCAACTCAATTCGGTTCCGCCGTTAACCGCGACTGGCTCGCTCCCCGCCCAATAATACTTAGCGCCGGTTTCGCACGGTTTGTTCCGCTCCCTGTCGCGCTTTTTTTCGTAGGCTGCAATCAGCGTTTCTATCAGGTTAGCGGCAATCCGCGGGGATGGCATCGGAAACGAAAACCATTTGCGGACGCTCACGTCGAAACCTTCGCCCGCCATCCATGATCGCAAGGCGGTATCCAGAGGCACCGCGTATTTTTCGGAATCTTCGTCGCCCTTGAACCGAAGGCCGTTATCCGCGAAGTCGCCCTTATCGTCGAGCGGCTCAAGCGCAACGCTTCCACGGTGCATCCCGCGAAGCCATTCTCCGTACACGCGCGAGTGCCTCGTAAGCGTGAACTTGTGCCAGAACGCCGAGTCGACAAGGCCTGCGGCAAAAAGCTGGCGCATAACTTCAGCGGTATCGATAACTCCCTGCGCGTCCTCGTTCCAGTATCCGTAGATGAGATACGAGTGAACCAGCACGCCCGCTTCCTTAAAGGCCGCGCATACGGATACGAGATTTTCGAGATCAATGCCCTTGTCCACAGCCTTGAAGCCCTCGGGAGACGCGATCTCGATACCGCCCGAAACGCCTATGAGCCCGCCGGCCGAAAGAAAATCGGCGAGGTCGCGGGAAAAGGTTTTCTCGAACCGGATGTTGCCCCAAAAAGGCAAAAGGCCGAAAGAAATCGAGTCGGCGCACGAGCTTTCGCTTACGGCTGCGGAAATGTTCTCGAGCGCGAAATCACGGAGAGAGCGCGGAGGAGCCGCTTCATCAACCAGATGAATTCCGTGGACGCCTTTTTCAATCGCCTGGGCGCGAAGACCGCGGTATAGTTTTTGTACGTTTGCTTGTCGGTATTGCGAGATATAATCGAGCGAGACGTCGCAGAACGAACAACGGTGCCAGTAGCAGCCATGCGCGAGGTAAGCCTTGAGCCAGACCCCATCCGACCAGAGCCGATGCATGGGATTCGGATTATCCGCGAGCCGCGGATAGAGCGAAAAATCGATATCTGAATAGTCGGGAACGATGGTCGAAGTAATACGGTTCTCATATTCCCGGAGATCGTCGGGACAGAAGAGCCGACGGGGAACGATGCAGGACTCATTCGGCGCGGGAAGCGTTGGAGCGAGTGCATCCGTACCATCAGAAAAAAGCGTTGTCGCGCCCGCCGCACAGGGGTGATCAGTTTCAATTTGAGCGCATTCACCAGGAAGCGTAATCCCCACCGCGCTCTTCCCGAACTTCCGGAAGAGATCCGCGTAGCCGCCGAAGCCGCGGTCAAAGCTCAAAATGTCGATATAGGAAAAAAGCTTCTCGTTTTCGCAGGAACGAAGCTCGGTATTTACGTAACCGCCACCCATCGAGATGAGTGCGCGGTCGCCGAAAAAAAGGCGGATGGAGCGGGCCATCGCGAGCGCGTTGACGAGACAGCCGGGAAAGGGAACCGAGATACAGAACAGAATTTTGCCGTCAGGACGGCCGGTTTCGGAAAGCTCGTTCCAGAGTGTTTGACAGAGCGGTTCAAGAAAATGGGCGACCATCGGACGGCAGAGTGCTTCCTCGACGCGGGAAAAACTGCGTTCGCTCGTCGCGATGGATTCGGCGTAGCGGACAAGGGAAAATTCCTCGTCGAAAACAGACGTAATAAAGTCGGCAAGATCCTCGACCGCGAGCGTCGCAAGCATCCTCGCGTCGTCGGGTGAGGGTTCGGTCTCGAGCGCGGCGAGAAAGGCGTCCATGCGCGCGCCTCGCGGGGCGCCGGGGGAACGCATGAAAGAATGGCACAGCTCGCGGTCGCCGTTGCAGAGAATGGAAACAATGGCGTCTATCCAGAGAATCCATGCTTTTTCGAGCGATACGTAACGCCCCAGCTGCCAGGCGGTTTCGGCGTCGCCCGCGCTTTCAGCCTTGCGCGCCTTTTCGAGCGCGGTTTCGCGGGAAAGGGAAAAAAGGCGAGTCAGTCCCGAACGCGAAAAAAGCGCGTGAAAAAAACGGTTACTCGCGTCGACCCATCGTACGGATGCAAGGCCTGAAAGTCCATCTGCGGAGAGAGAACGAAAAAAGGCCGCGAGATATGCACCCGAAGGATACGGGCCGTTCAACTGGACGAGAGGCGGCTGAATAATTATCACCGAATTTAACATCTCTCCAAAATATCACTTTATTGTCCTTTTTACCATTCTTGATGTATAATCGAACAATGATTACAGAAGTCGGGGAACGCATCAGGAAAAAAAATACCGACACCGGATACGCTATCGGCTTTTTCGGGAAAACCCTCAGGGGAGTCGGGCCGTTTTTCTACCGGGGTCAAGCTTCCTATAAAATACTGACCATGCAAATCCTGTTCACGTTCGTCGAAGCCCTCGGCATCTCTTCGCTTCTCGCAATGGGTATCGGCGCTGCGATCAACATTCTGGGATTACCCCTTCTGACCGGCTTTTCTCAGGGCAAGCTGATTTACCCGCTCATCATAGCCATAATCACCCGCGAGCTCGGACCGCTATTAACCGCGTTCATCATCATCGCGCGTTCGGCGACGGCCATCGCAACGGAAATCGCGGGAATGGTCGTATCGCACGAGATAGAGGCCTATATCTCCGTCGGCATAGATCCCATCGAGCATATCGTCGTCCCCCGCTTTCTCGGGGTTATCGCTTCGCTTTTCCTTCTCAACATTTATTTCTCGATCTTCGGACTCGCCGGATCCTTTCTCATCGTCCAGGTGATAAACCCGATGTCCGCGGTTGATTATTTCAATAATTTACTCCAGAACCTGACGATATCGGATCTTCTGGTGTCGATAATCAAGAGTCTCGTATTCGGCATGATCCTTGCGAGCGTCGCGACAATTCAGGGGTTTTCGGTCGAACGGGCAAGCACGGAGATTCCTCAGGCAGGACTCAAAGCCGTTACCGGAGCTTTCGCCGGATGCATCGTCGCGGATCTTCTCATCTCGGCGCTTTTTTATATGATTTAGGCGGAAAGAAATATGTATAAACCGATAATCGAGCTTAAGGACGCTGCCTTCTCCGCGCAGGACAAAGACGTAATACGCGAATTTTCCTATCAATTCGAGGAAGGAAAAACCACTGCGCTCATCGGACCGTCGGGAGGCGGAAAAAGCACCGTGCTCAAGCTCGCCGCAGGACTTATTGTCCCGACGGAAGGCGAAGTCTATTGTCGCGGCCGCGGCATATCGACCATGACGAGAGCCCAAAACATGAAGTTCCGCAAGGAATCTTCTTTCGTATTCCAGGATTCCGCGCTCTGGGCAAAC
>Ga0302293_10001406_pt1 | contig 11869 bp, 14 predicted proteins | sample III_Fen_N2_2_FD_198758 | JGI IMG/M metagenome (GOLD analysis project Ga0302293, IMG submission 198758) | Peat permafrost microbial communities from Stordalen Mire near Abisko, Sweden - III_Fen_N2_2 | ecosystem: Environmental > Terrestrial > Soil > Wetlands > Permafrost | place: Sweden: Abisko... | reverse complement strand
TTTTTATTGTAATCTGTTGTTCGAATGAATACATTGAAGGAGTCGGTGATTGCTTGATTATCCTTAAAAACAATATCATTAACGAACTTTTCGTTAAAAATTTCGACATGATTAAAAAAAGCCGGACTTTCTACATAAGTCCCATTCTCATTCTCGATTGAGACTGAGACTAATGGGGGTTCAGTTGTTAAAAATGATTGCAACTCAACAGTACTTGAAATATCCCCTAGAACGTAATGCTGGAGAGCTTCTCCAATGGTTGATTTTCCGGTGCCGTTTTGAGCGTATTTTATATTTATCGTGTCCGTTTGCAGCTTAAAAGAACCCTCAAGGATATTCTTGCAGGCTTTTATATTAATAACAATATTACTCATATTACACCTCCTATAGCATATAGACATTATGTATCTACAGCTAATTGAAGTAAATAGAAGATTTTGTCGTTTTCACTCCCTTCCCCTTCAACAACTCCTTAATCTCCTTCAACTCCGCTTCCATCCGATGCAGGTGCCGCTGCATGTCGTCAATCTCCGCTATCCAACAAAAGACAGCTGCATATAGGACAAGCGAACTTCTTCGTTTGATTGATTTTGAACCAGAATTTCAAAATTAGACGCATCTTCAGGAATCGTGACGATAAACTCGATACGATCATCAGTCTTCACAAGTTCTGAAATTTTATGCGACATCTTTCCAAATGACGAATAAGCGCTTACGTCACAGTTTTTTAGATTGCTTCCAGCGATTTCCACTTTATAGTCGCCCTTCGGTAGTTCCCAGTAAGGACCATATGACTGCCCGCCGCTCTCTAGATATCTGCTTCCATCCTTGTCCGCACCATTCTTTACTAGGTTATCGCCGAATGTATATCTACTTGTCGCGAATTCTCTTTGATCAACGCTTTGATAACCTTCAATCGGTTCAGTTGTTCCAATAATTAGATCGTCAACGCGATAATAATGGAAGCCATATTTTTGAGTTGTAAGTGCATTTTCTTTACCAAACACAAACAGATCTGATTCATCGGGATCGGCTAGCGATGCGTCAAGATTCATAAGATAAGTTTTGCTGTTGTCGCGCGCGAAATAAAAATCGTTCAGAGTCATGTTGTTGTCCATTGCCCAATTGGCAATAGACCACCCGGCGCTCGGAGAAAGCTCTTCAAACCCGATCGTAAAGATAATGTGGCGTATCTTTTGCTGGTTTGAAATATCGCTCCAAAGCGTAGAATCATTTATTGTTGTTTTATATACGATTTGCTTGTTAAAGAGCTCATTTCTTAAAACCAGTGGTTCATGAATATCATAAACTTGCAAACATAAGACCAATGCAGCAATCAATATGGCACTGCGGCGGTTCATAAAGCGATAGGATATAACGACAACGCCTAACATAATGAGATAGACCATGATCCAGCTGATTCTTCCGGTCGCTCTGAAAATCGACCACAAATAGATTATCTTGTTTGGAAGAGGTATTTCTAGCAATTTTTTGCCGCCGAACGTAATGATATGACTGAGCGAGAAAAGCAGCGCGATTGTAAAGACGATGGCAATTGAGATCATTTGACTTTTATTTGCTTTGAATTGATTTCGTATTTCGTGTGATTTTATGACCGCGATGAATGAAATGCCCAACAGAAGTATGACTCCAGCGCCCAAATATGCAAATCCTTCATATTGCCCGCCTCCGTATGTTGACCGATCAACAAAGATTCGAGACCAGCCTTGCGGATTGAAAAATGCATTTAGGTTAAAGGAGAAGGTGCCTAATCCGCTGTTCGGCGCGGACATTCCGGACGAAAACCCGCCCAATAGTGCAATCACGATGAGCGCAGGAACGAAGAAAGCACCCAACATGAATAAAGAGTTTTTCAGGCGCTTTGTCTGTATGACATTATTTATACAGCTGCCAATTAATACAAATCCGCTCATTAAAAGCAGATAGAGATGAACGGAACTGCACAGGGCTCCGATCAATGCCCATTTTGTTAGAATTCTTGTCTTGGGTTCGTCTTTGCTGGAGAAAAATGTATCCAAAGCAAACAAAACAAGCCATTGCCCGGCTAAAGCCGTGTGAAAATACAAGCGCCATATCATGACCGGAGCAATGACAAACAACATACTTGTTAGGATGACATATAATTTATTTTTAACAAATCTCTGAATGATATGTACCGCGAAAATCCCTTGCAAAATATAACAAGCGATTCCCCAAAATCCAAAATACTGAAATTCTGTTGGCAGAACTGCCTTGAAGAGCTTAAAAAAAACGGCAAGCAGCGGAATTGAATCTGTAAATATAATAGACGTTGAAGATGGATAAGCAAGTTGATTCGTCATTCCGATGGGGAACATCCATGGACTATTCTTGAACGCTTGCCAACCAAGATAATGCTGTGATAAATCTCCTTGTCCCAGTAACCAGTCGGTATAAAACGGGTTTAAAATATGATAGCCATAGATGAGCAGGTACGCAATCATTGCACATAATGATACACAGATGTATGTCGAGTACTTATTAACGAATTTTTTCACGCTAATCTCCTCTGCCAACTCAAATGGTATTCATTTGTATTGTTACGATTCTATGCGAAAATTATTGATTGTAAAAATGTGTTAGTATTGAAAAAAACTGAGCGCACTTTTACTTTCCCTCTCTCAACAACTTCTTAATCTCCGACAACTCTGCCTCCATCCGATGAAGGTGCCCCTGCATGTCGTCAATCTCCTGCTCGGCTTTGTAGTTGATCGCAAAGTCGATGATCGACTCGTGCTTATCCCGCGCAGCTTGCCGATTCTGACTCATCATAATGATCGGCGCCTGAAACGCGGCGACAAACGAGAGGATCAGGTTGAGCAAAATGAACGGCTTCGGGTCAAACTGCAACCCCAGAAACGGCAGCACGTTGATGAGAATCCAGACGACGAGGAAGCACCCGAAGATAATGATAAACGTCCAGCTGCCGCCAAACGCCGCAACCTTATCCGCCACCCGGTCGGAGCGGCGCGTGTGCGTCACATAGTCCTCATCCAGCCTTGCCGCAACACGCTTTTCATAGCTCTCCACCATCTGGTCGATGCGGGAGAGCTTATCGCCGTTTAGCTCGATTCCGTAGCCGCGAATCGTAGTCTTACTTTCGGTTTCGATCGTGATTTTTTCTTTATCCATTGCCATAACGCACCTCGTTACAATCCGATTTGATAGCCCCATTCTAACAGCATTGGTGCGGTTCGTAAACGCAAATCGAAGCCGGACATGTTATAATAGAAAAAATGTCTTAGCAGGGGGCACAGCGGATGAACAGCGTGCGCATTACGGTACTCAAACGGGAGTTTTACCCCGATCTTGCGGAGCAATACCTCAGCGATGGCGCAGCTGCCGGCGCATGCCCGCTGCAAGCGGAGGGGGACGTGTTCCTCTACTCCGGCGGCGCGGAAAAGCCGGAGGCGCTTTGCCCCTGGGCGTGGATCGATCTGTATTCAACCATCGCGACGCTTTACGCCGGCGGGGACGAGAACTCGTGGTATCGCTCTGGCGGCACACGCATCCTCTGTTGTACGGATGGGATTCGACCCGTGGTGTACAAATTGGAGCTCATCCGCGGTTGAAGCTCGGCATTGGTATCAAAAAAGAGGGCAAAACTGCCCCCTATAAAAAAGCGAATTAAAGTTAGCGGTCGTAGTTGTGTTCTAGCGTGTAGGCGTCGGTGACGACGGGCTTTCCGTCTTTATCGAGTAGTGGGGTCAACCCGCCCGCATAACCAGCGCAATGGAACAGATAGTTAACGCCGGTTTCGCGATCGACCCAGATCTCATTGATATTCATAGTACCCTTTGTATAAATGCGAATAAAACGGTCATCCTTGCGCATCTTAAACCTCCAACGGTTGATAGTAACAGTATACCACATGCGCGGGTATTGACCGCAAGTGTCAAACGCCATATGATCTACAGAGTTCGTTTGTTTGTATACCTACATGCTAGAATCATAACTTCGAAAATATATCTTCCGTATCATCCAAAAAAATATGACATTCAATTTGCTGAAAGGATCATCTTTATGAGCGAATCGCATTTTTATCACATTTCCAAAACCGGAAAACTCAAGAAGTTTGAAACTGTTACGGATGTAATGGAGCAGGCGAAAAAGGACGAAGGGTTTTTCTGGCTGTATTATTTGGAACCGACGTCCGAAGAACTGCATCCGCTGATCAAATTGCTGGATCTTCATCCGTTATCGGTCGAAGATGCTCTGGACGATAACCAGCTGCCGAAGATAGATGATTTCCCCAGCAATGCCTTTATCGTGTTCAATGCGTTCTCCTATCTGGAGAAAAAAATTGTCATTCAGGAAGTAGACTTTTTTCTCGGCAAACATTTTGTAGTCAGCGTCGACCGCAAAGGACCGGATGGGAAACCGCTTCTGGACGGCATAGAAGAGATCGTGTTGCGGGAAATGAACGAAGACCGGCTAGGGCCGGCATTCGTGCTGCACACTATGCTAGATGTGATCGTAGACCGCAAGGTCTTTGCGATAGAAGCGATGGAAGATGAATTGACGGAAACAGAAGATGCTGTTATGGAACGACCGAACGAGTATGATCCAAAATCGCTACAGCATATTCGGCATACGCTTGTCACGCTGCGCAAGAGCCTCTTTCACGAACGCGAGGTATTCGTGAAAATTTGCCGAAAAGACTGTCCGTTTATTCCGGAAAAAGCGATATACCAATATCGGGACATCTACGATCACTTGGCGCGATTCTTTGAATTGACCGAGACCTTGCGTGATGTCGCAACGAGCCTGATGGAGATCGATCTGTCTTTGCGCAGCAACGAGATGGCGCTCGCATCCAACCGCACCAATCGCTCGGTTCGCCGGCTGACTTTAATTACGATCGTTTTTTTACCGCTATCTCTCTTGGCAAGCATCGGCGGTATGTCCGAGTGGTCTATGATGACCGGGTCTGATAACTGGCGTATCTCATATCCGCTGTTTCTTTTGGGTATGGCCGCAATCGGCGCTGTCAGTTACTTTTTTCTCAAGGGGATCATCCGCAAGGACGACAAAAAGACGGACTTCGACGGAACCAACGACTGAGCGCATAGGGATTCATCCTTGTAGCATCAGATGCTTGTGACTACGAAGCGAGAAATAACGATATATTACAACGTAACAATCGTATCGACTTCACCCGGCCAATCAACAGGTTGACCAAACGAAAAAAAGCGCAAAAAAGCGTTGCATTTACAGAAGAAATCTTGCATTTACACGCTCCTAAACCTATACTAATAAATTGTGTGCAGTATATAAAGTGCATTCCTTTCTTACGCTTTTTTGAACGGACGAAACTTACCATGTAACGGCGCATACGGGTATGCGCGGATAGTCTTTGAGCGAGGGGCGAACATTGGTAAAACGCATACTTGAGGCCATACAACGCTGGCGTTATCTTGGCTACGATCGCGACACGGTGCAGCGCTGCCGCGCGGAAACCGATCGCGCCAATTTTCGCACGCTAAAACGCATGTGCGTGCTTGTGGTCGTGCTCATCTTATTGCTATTCGTGTTTTATGGTGCAAAGATGCGGCAGGTCGACCGTGCCACCTCTTCCGCCGTAATTGCCCTATTTTTAGTGATCCTGTATTTCTATATCAAAAAGTTACTGCGTGACATACCCACGGGGCCGGTTCGCGGGGCGAAGGCGTTGGTTTATTTCATCTCCGCGATTATGTATTTCTGCGGCATTTATTCCGGTACGCAGCTCTCAGGCGGGGAGCTTGGCGTGATGAGCGTATGGATGTTTTTGCTGGTGCAGATTTCCTTTGATATTCCGCCGATACAAAACCTACTGACAGTGATTCCATTTGCAGCGCTGTTTTTGATCATCGATAAGCCAACAAAGACGGTGGATCGCTGGCAAATGGATGTGATCTATACGAATGTCTCCGTGATCGTAGGACTCTTAATCTCTTATCATCAGTCGCATCAGGCGCTTGAGAACATCATCGCCAAGAGCAATTTGCAAAAAGCCAACTTTGCGCTCTATCACACCGCGACCACGGACGAGCTCACCGGATTGATGAACCGGCGGATGCTGTTTGACCGATACGACGCGATTTTGAGCGAGTGCGTTGCGACACAGAGCAGCATGGCCTGTATCGTCCTGGATATTGATGATTATAAACAGTTTAACGATAGCTACGGCCATCCGGAGGGGGACGCGTTACTGCGCCGCATCGGTGCCGTTTTGCGCGATTACAGCAATGAGACATGCATCGATATCGGCCGCATCGGAGGGGAAGAGTTTCTTGCCGTTTGGCAGGAAGAAGATATCAGCCGGTGTGAGCGCGTCGCCGAGGAATTACGCAGTGCCATCGAGCATATGGGAATTCCGCACGCGGGAGCTATGGATCATGAAAAGGTAACGATGAGCGTTGGTCTATGCCTGCTGCCCTGCACAATGGCGCGGGGTGCGTATCTATACGCGGATAAGGCGCTCTATCGCGCAAAGGACGCGGGCAAAAATTGCTCCTGCCGCTACGATGCGCAAACAGGCAGTTATCTTGTGATTAGCGGTTTGAAGAATCGTAAAAATGTTAAGATAGATGGGATACCTTCCTGATTCGAATCGATTGAATCAGAAGATGGGTATCGCTTTGAGGACACTAGCTTCTTTTGCAAACAGCGCATCGACAAGCTTGTCGATGCGCTGTTTTTTCCTGCATGAAACAAGTTTATCATTCGATGATGGGGATATTTACTTTGGAATTGTGACCGTTACGGTCGTGCCCTTGCCCGGCGCACTCTCTGCCCGCGCAGTGCCGCCGTGGGATTGCGCAATGGCAAGCACGATGGAAAGTCCGAGTCCCATGCCGCCGGTTGCGCGGGCGCGCGCCGCGTCGACCCGGTAAAATCGCTCAAAGATATGATCGCAATCTTCTTTGGTCATGCCGACTCCGCTATCACGCACAAACAGCACATCTGCGCTCGCCTGTCGCGTTAGTCCGAGCGTGATGGTTCCGCCGCTGGGAGTATACTTTACGCTGTTGTCGATGAGTGCGCGTAACAGCTGCTTGATCATCGCGCGGTCGGCGGTTAGAAAAGAACTCTCAGGCGAAACCGTCTGTTTGTAGTGGTGAGTGGGGTCGATGAGCGCCTGCTCTTCTAAAATTTCGGCAAAGAGCGGATCGACGGCAAACGTCGTTTGATTCAGGCGAAACTGCGCGTTATCGCTCCGCGCAAGAAACAGCAGGTTCTCCACAAGCCCGTTCATATAGGCCGTCTGTTTTGCCAGCGCGGCTATGCTGTCCTGCCGAACGGCTGGAACCTCCGCGCCCCAGCGGGAGAGCAGGTCTACGTTGCCCTGCATAATGGCGAGCGGTGTTCGCAGTTCGTGAGACACATTTGCAACAAAGCGACCCTGCTGCTGATAGGCGGTGGAGACGCGCTCCAACATGCCGTTGATGGTCAGGGCAAGGCTCTTGAGCTCGTCGTCCGGGTCCGGCACCTCCAGCCGCGCTTCCAGCGTCGCGCTGCCGATTCGGTTTGCCGCTGTGATCATCTGCCCGATGGGCGCAAGCATGCGGCGGCTCGTTGCGAGGCTGACGAGCAGTGCGATTGCCGCCCCCGCGAGATTTGCGCCGAGCAGTAGCAAACCAAGTAGCTTAAGGAATGCCGTTTCGCTGGACATATTATAGACAAGGCTCATTTGACCATGCTGGGTTCCGTTGATCGAAATGGGAGTCGACATGCGCAGCATCAGCGTCTGATCGTAAAAAAATGGTTTCGCCTTATGTTCGGATTCGTGAGGCAGCTTGTCCGGCAAGGGAAAATTTTGCAAGCGGTTGATGAGCTTGCCGTCGCTGTTATAAATCAAAATAGAGAGATTGGGGTCTACATTGAGTTTTTGCAATACTTCCGGGTTGTCGAGCATTCCGTCTTCGTCCAGCTCTTCGACCAGATTACCGCCGATGAGTTCTATGGTGCTGATTAAGTGATCCCATTGTTTTTGGAGTAAAAAGCGATACGCTAATAGAAACACGATGATAGACAGCGCAAAAAAGATTGCCGAAAACAACGCCGCGTAAACGCGCGTCAGCCGACTGGAAAGTTTACTCTTTGCGCGTTTTGTCGCGAATAACATATCCAATCCCCCGTACCGTCTCTATGATGCGGCTTTCCTCCGTGTCGTGAATCCTGTTTCGCACATAGCGCACGTAAACATCCACCACATTGCTGTTGCCCGCGTAGGAGTATCCCCAAACATGGGTGAGGATTTGATCCCGCGTGAGCACGATGTCGCGGTTGCGCAAAAGATATTCTAAAAGGTCATATTGCGTCTTGGTCAGTTCAATCGCTTCTTTGCCGCGCGTCACCTGACGAGACGCCGTGGTCAGCACAAGATCGCCCAACGAGAGCGAGTCCGAAGCTCCGCCTTGCGACGCTGGATCTGCCGTGCGCAGCACCATGCGGATACGCGCGAGCAGTTCTTCAATATGAAATGGTTTTGTGATGTAGTCGTTTGCGCCCAAATCGAGGCCGTTGACCTTTTCCATCACCGCGTCGCGCGCGGTCACGAGAATGACGGGCACCGCGCTCTCTTTTCGCAGGCGGCGAAGCACTTCGATCCCGCTGAGTTGGGGTAGCATCACGTCCAATAAAACGAGGTCAAACGCGCCGGAAAGCGCCTGCTCCAACCCGCACCTTCCGTCCGCACAGCTCTCGGTTTCATAACCTTCATGCCGCAGTTCCAGCGTGAGAAAGCGTACGATCTCCGATTCGTCCTCTACGATCAATATGCGCATGGCAAGCCGTCCTCTCCGCACGTTTTCGCGAAACCGATTCGAGTTCGCGCATTCACGTTACTTCATTATATCCATATTCACGCGCGTTTCCAATAAAGATTACAGCACTGTCGCGGGCAGGACTGTGAATTTTGTGCGTAGGATGCCGTATCTCATCAAATTCTCATGCTGCGGCTGCACGCCGCGGATTTTGATCGGCATGGATGGATTGAAAATGCAAGAGAATAAGAGATTCGCTTGTGTTTATTTGCGGATCAAAGCCTCTACAAAACGAACGCAGTTATCTGAAAATAGATTGCGTTTCTGTCGGGAATCACCGAAAATTAGACTTTTTTGCTTGGATAGTATGCCGAACTGAATTCAATGTGTATAATATACGGATACAAACAAAAACTTGATCTATATTTTACAATCCCTCGTTTAGTCTATTCGCTCTCGAAAGGAGTCGCGTTATGTTTCATATATCCATCGACTGGCTGCAATCGCTTTCTATGCTGGGGCGAGTTGCGCTCGCCGCGGTGCTTGCGGGCGTCATCGGCTATGAGCGAGAGCTCGTTCAGCGCAATGCGGGCATGCGCACGCATATTCTCGTTGCCATCGGTGCCGCGCTTGTGATGTGCAGCGGTGAATTTCTGATGACCCAATATCCCAACTCCAATATCGACCCGGCTCGCATCGGCGCGCAAGTTGTCAGCGGCATCGGTTTCCTGTGCGCGGGCACTATTATCAAAGAAGGTATCTCCGTGCGCGGGCTGACCACCGCAAGCAGCCTCTGGTGCGTGTCCTGCGTTGGCCTCGCAGCGGGCAGCGGCAACTATGTGGTCGCGATTGCCACAACGGGTATCATTCTCATCGTACTGCATGTGTTGCGCACCATGGCGCACAGCCGCCGCAAAAAGGCGAATCGCCTCGTGCTACAAATCGTCCTCTCGATGGAAGGGCAGAGCATTGTGCACTTGCAGGAAGATTTGGAGCGTATGGGTTGCGTGATCGACGAGTTCAGCTTCGCCATCGATACCAAAAACCTCAAGCGGCACGTCTACGCGCATGTGACCTTGCCGGATCGCGACAATCTCGCGCCGCTGATGGAGGGACTTTCCCGCATTGAAGGCGTTGCGTCAGTTGAGACGGTGTATGAGTAAATTGGGTGGGGTGCTCCGCTGGCCAAAGGGGTAAACCCCTTTGGAAACCCCCAACTTTGTTCCAATAAAAACTCCCCGTGCTTAATTGCGCGGGGAGTTTGGTTTTGCGGATAGGAAAGCTTTAGCCTTCCAACATCTGCAAGATGAACGCCTTGTTGCGTGCGCCGACGGCTTTGTCAACGGATTCGCCGTTTTCAAATACCATCAGCGTGGGAATGCTCATTACGCCATACTGGCTCGCGAGCTGCGGCTCATCGTCGATGTTGATCTTCGCAACCTTGATCGAATCATTTTCCCCGGCGATTTCCTCCACGATGGGGGACACCATGCGGCAAGGGCCGCACCACGGCGCCCAGAAATCGACGAGCACCTTTTTCTCGCTCTCGAGCACCTCTTGTTTAAAATTTGCGTTGGTGATATTCACAACAGCCATACTGACCACTCCTTTATTCAAATGAAAAGTATGATACGCTAATTCGTATCCCTATATTCAGTATAGCGGATGCGATTGAATTTTGAAAAGGCAATTCGTTAAATTGACGCAAAAAAGCAACAATTCAGACGGAGTTGCGTTGCGTTTTTCATCTTCTTGGGGTAAAGTGAAGCAAATAAGCACAAAAACAGAAAGGGGATTGCGAAGCAGATGCGCCTATTGACCTATACCGCAACCCCTGCCGACGAGGGACGCACGGTACTGAGCCTCCTTCATCGTGAACTTTTGTGTTCGGATTCGCATATTTCCCGCTTAAAACGGCGCGACGAAGGCATCCTGCTGGGCGGCGTGCGCTGCTACGTCACCGCGCGTGTCAGAGCGGGCGACGAGCTCACAATTGAGATCGGCGACCTGCCGGATGGCCACATCGTGCCGATGGCCTATCCGCTCAACGTACGATACGAGGACGACGACCTGCTGATTCTCGACAAACCAGCGGGAATCGCGGTGCATCAGTCCACGCGTGACCCGGAGGAACTGACGCTCGAAAACGCGGTTTGCCACTATCTCGGCGGCAGAATCAGTCCGCACCCCGTGAGCCGACTCGACCGCGGAACATCGGGACTCATGGCGTTTGCCAAGAGCGGATATATCCACGAGCGGCTCCGGCGGCAGATGCACACCCAAGCGTATGCGCGCACGTACCTCGGCATCGCGATGGGTCGCGTCGATCCTCCCTCCGGCGTGATTGAGCTGCCAATCGGCATGGCGCAAGGCTCAACCTATCAGCGCGCGATTCAACCGGAAGGTCAACCCGCTCGGACGGAATACAAAACCCTTGCAGTCAACGAGCGCTTCACGCTGCTGCGATTGATTCCGTTTACGGGGCGAACGCATCAGCTGCGCCTCCATATGGCGGCAGTCGGGTACCCGCTCGCGGGGGATTGGCTCTACGGCGCGGAGGATCGGGATCTCATCACGCGGCCTGCGCTGCACTCGCATGAGTTGACGATGACGCATCCGATTTCGGGTGAGCGGATTCACCTCTTCTCCGAATTGCCGGAGGATATGCAGCGGCTGATCACTTTGACAAATGATGGAATAAGGGAGAATCAATGAACATCATCACACTGGAACGAAACGGAATGATGATCGCGCAAATCGAGAGCGATGAAGTGCTGATTGCCGATGTGCAGTCCGCGTTGGATTTGATGGCGACGGTGCGCTATGAAACGGGAGCCGACCGTATGATTTTGCCCAAAGCGGCACTCGACGAGCGGTTTTTTGTGCTCAGTAGCGGGCTAGCGGGGGATGTTTTGCAAAAGTTTGTCAATTATCAATTGAAACTTGCCATCGTCGGAGATTTCTCTGTTTACACGAGCAAACCCTTGAAGGACTTCATCTACGAGAGCAACAACGCAAGCCACGTGTTCTTTGTCGCAACATTGCAGGAAGCGGCGGAAAGACTTTCTCGCGCGTAACTG
>Ga0302293_10001405_pt1 | contig 11875 bp, 13 predicted proteins | sample III_Fen_N2_2_FD_198758 | JGI IMG/M metagenome (GOLD analysis project Ga0302293, IMG submission 198758) | Peat permafrost microbial communities from Stordalen Mire near Abisko, Sweden - III_Fen_N2_2 | ecosystem: Environmental > Terrestrial > Soil > Wetlands > Permafrost | place: Sweden: Abisko... | reverse complement strand
TTTTATCACGCACTAAATCAGCAATCGCCATGATAAGGTCAGCTTTTACAACACGGTATGGAATCGAGGTAATGATGATCTGAAATTGTCCGGCTTTGTTTTCTACAATCTCGGCGTCACCACGACATACGATACCTCCACGGCCTGTGGTATAGGCCTCATGAATATCTTTTGCACCGTAAATAGTGCCACCTGTTGGGAAATCAGGGCCCTTGACGTATTTGAGTAAATCCTCGGTTGTTGCATCACTGTTATCAATCAGATGCATCGTTGCATCAATGATTTCCCCCATATTGTGAGGAGGAATGTTCGTCGCCATACCAACGGCAATACCAAGGGTTCCGTTCAAAAGGAGGTTTGGAACAGAGGCAGGAAGAACCGATGGTTCAAGTTTGGTGTTGCTATAGTTTGGGTTCCAGTCAACGGTTTCCTTTTCGAGGTCACGAAGCATTTCGGTTGCAAGGCGGGCCATCTTTGCTTCGGTATACCTATAGGCAGCTGCAGGGTCACCGTCGATTGAACCAAAGTTACCTTGACCATGCACCAATGGATAACGCATTGAGAAATCCTGCGCCATTTTTACCATCGCGTCATACACCGATGAGTCACCGTGTGGATGGTAATCACCGAGCACGTCACCGACTACGGTTGCTGACTTCCTGAATTTTGCAGTAGGAAAAAGTCCGGCACGATACATTGCGTACAAGATTCGGCGATGCACAGGTTTCAAACCGTCACGGACATCTGGAAGTGCGCGATCGGTAATAACCGACATCGCATAGTTGATATACGATTCGCGCATTTCTGTCACAATGCTTTGCGTGACGATATTTTCAGTTCGAACTGGCACTGCTGATTGCTCTTCCTTTTTGCTCATGATGATTTTTTCTAGAAAAAAAGTGAAACAAAGGGTGCGCGTACGTTCGAAAAAACAAAACTAATAACACTTTTTCGAAAGCATGCACACCCCCTTTTTCGCTACTAGTATAGCAAAAAAGGTCCCGTAAAGAAAGAGAAAAGGCGGGATTTCGCAAAGCGAAATCCCGCCTTTTCAAGAACCCCCCCCTTTTTTTTAGTTACTAAACAAATTGCTATTCTCTATACCCTTTTTAATCTGGTCAATGGATTGTCCAATCACAGATGGCTGTCCATCGTTCTGATTCGAAGATCGTAGCATGTGAACAAATGACACGGACCAGAGAGTGGCAATGAATGTTGTTGCCACAATCGCAACACCAACCGCAGCAAAATGCTTGTGGTGTTCTGGACGACCACGCATGTGATGAATCGCACGGGTTACGTGGTGATGTATCTTGTGGTGAATCATAGTAACTCTATTTTACGCCTCTGCAGAGAGAACCACAACATCAATTTTCTTTCCCTCAAGGTCTTTGCGCTTCACAGTAAATTTATCAGCTGAGGAAACACCGTCTTTACCGGCCTCCTTGAGAAACTGTTTAAGAGAATCTTTTGCGCCGATTCCGTTAAAATGCATTGGAATGACAACTTTCGGCTCAAGGTTGACCGTAAGTTTATACGCTTCAGCAGGAGTAAGAACCCCTTCTCCACCAATAGGAACAAAGAGGATATCTATTTCATCGAGCGACTCGAGAGTCTCACCTTCAAGTTCCTTTTGTGAAAGTGCACCAAGGAAGCAGAGGTTCATACCTTCGAGGTTTACTGTATATATAGTATTAATACGGTCTTCTTTGTCGTATTTTGATACTGATTTGAAACCTTTCACATACACGCCTTTTACTTCATATTCACCAGGACCGGTAATAGCAAAAGCGTCGCGTCCGTTGAATGAAGCTTGATCAACCCCATTCATGTCGGGATGATTTATTGAAACCAAAGCAACATCAGCACCGAAACGTACTGGCTTTAATTTCTTTGAATCCTTTGCAATTGGATCAACGGCAATAGTGGTATCGCCGAACTGAACTTTAAAACACTGGCCTCCGAGATGTGTGATTACCATGTGGGATATAGTACAACAGACGGAGGTAAACTAACAACCAAGATATATAACGGACAACGAAAGAGCCCGATTCGCCAAGGCGAATCGGGCTAATAAATAAACCGCACGGTGAAGTGCTACTTTCGCGAGAGTTTTGAAGGACTCATAACTTTTTTAAAGAACTAAGCGGCCGGAGCTTGCGAAACAGCGAAATTCTACCCTTTACTTTTAGCCTTATTTTGCTAGTATCTGCCAGGTCAGTTTTATTCATTAATAGTTGCCCGAAAAATCAACCTCTTCCTGTAAGTGTTCGTGATGATGAAACAGGTAGGAACGTTTTGACGGCCCATCTATACATGTCAGATAAAGACAAGTCAGTTACGGTAGACGCTATAAAGTTGTCACCGGTTATGAGCAAAATCCTCGCAGATACCGCGACTCCTCCATCCGAGGGCGATATCATCGAAGGTAAAATCCTCGCTATCGACAAGAAGGGTGTCTTCGTAGATCTCCCCCCATTCGGTACTGGTATCATCTACGGTCGCGAATACATCGCAGCCCGCGACGTTATCAAGAAGGTAAACATCGGCGATCCTATCTCAGCAAAAATTGTTGAGATGCGAAACAAAGATGGTTATATCGAACTCTCCCTCAAGGAAGCTCGTCAGGCAATGATTTGGAGCGAGGCAGAAATCGCAATCACACAGAAGACTGTTCTTGAACTCCCTATTAAGGAAGCAAACAAAGGTGGTCTTATCATCGAATGGCAGGGTATCCAGGGCTTCCTCCCTGCTTCCCAGCTCAAAGCAGATCACTATCCACGTGTTGCTGACGGCGACAAGGACAGAATCCTCGAAGAGCTCAAGAAACTCGTTGGAACCAAGCTCGCGGTTACTATCATCGGAGCATTTCCAAAGGAAGGAAAACTCATCTTCTCTGAAAAAGGTATTCAGGATAAGGAAAAGAAGGATTTGGTTACCAAGTACAAAGTTGGTGACGAACTCGAAGGAAAAGTTACCGGTGCTGTCGATTTCGGTATCTTCGTTAAAATCGAAGACGGACTCGAAGGATTGGTTCACATCTCTGAAATGGATTGGGCACTCGTTGAGGATCCAAAGTCATTCGCAAAGGTTGGTGACAAGGTAAAGGTAAAGGTTATCGAAGTTAAGGATGGAAAGATTTCTCTTTCAATCAAGGCTTTGAAAACAAACCCTTGGGCAGAGGCTGGCAAGAAGTACAAGAAGGATATGCAGGTTAAGGGTATCATCATCAAGTACAACCGCCACGGCGCTCTCGCTTCTATCGAGGAAGGTATCGCAGGATTGGTACACGTTTCTGAATTCGGTGGCGAGGACAAACTCCGCGCAAAACTTGAACTCGGAAAAGCATACCCATTCAAGATTACCCTCTTTGATGCTCCAAACCAGAAGATGACCCTCTCGTTTGCAGGCGAAAAGAAATAAATCAACATAACAAAATCACCGCACGGGCGGTGATTTTGTTATGTTGCTAAAAAGCACAAAACACGTACTCTTAAGGCAAACAATGTTCCTTCTACAATGAATCTACTCTATAAATACTGCCTTAAAAAAGCAGAAAACGATGAAAAGAAAGCTCAGAGTCTTGAAAAGGTCTATTCCCAGCGATTGATGATGCTCGGTGTTGATGCGGTTGTAGCCCTCACCGGCTACTCTGCACCGATTACGCTCATATTCTGGGTACCAATTGTCGCTCTTCCTAATATACGGATGATTGAACTATGGTATCTCGGATGGACAACGTGCACACGTTGCCGACGCGCAAAAACACCCAAACACTTCGATGATGATGACTTTGGTAAGAAATGCATTTGCTCGCGTTGTGCGGGTGAAGTGCGTGACATACATGAGTCAATTGATCGTGTACAAAAAGGTATGGCCGGACTTATGGACATGGTTGGTGTGAAGGTGCAGATGGATAGAGAAAAGTCGCAAGCACCTATCTCGAAACCTGAACCACCAAAACAAAAGCCACCAGAGCCAGTAACACGAGAGTTCAGGGGCAGAGCATTCCATGCCCCGCCACTTGATGAAGAACAGATTGCTCGGACTATAAACAGACCAAGTAGTAGACCACCCGTTTAGGCGGGTGGTTTTTATTCCACATAAGACGTTTGACCAAATCCACTATGAGGTGTAGAAGTATATCTTAGAGTTTCTTTTTGAACCTATGAAGGTGTGAGATAACCACCCCTGGTTCCTTATCGGCGTATGTTGTAAGACAGCCAGTCCCCCGACAATTCATTGTAAATCCTTTATACAACCTGCGAGGTTCATTGTGGCTCCCCTCCCATTTTCGGAGGATCCTAGACCTTCTTACGATCCTGTGCGGTCGTGGCTATGGAGTCGCACTTTAGTTCCCTTGGCAATCCTTGGGCAACGAGTGCTGGGTCGATAAAAGAAAAGTTTCTCTGACGGTGCTCTGCTTCAAGTAGGGCACCGTTTTTTATATATAAAAACCACCCTCTTACGAGAAGGCGGTTTGAACAAAGTGCGTGATGTGGTGAAAGTAGATGCTGGCACACAAGAGAAGACACCCTACAATAAAGAACCAGAATGCCTTGCCCGTCTGACGATTTCTACCTTCAACAAAACCAGAGGCGCTAAACATCAGAATAGAGAGGAGCATGAGAGCTATTTGAGAGTTCATGGGGTATTTACGCTCTATAGTACGCATCTCGTTCTTGTGGTCAAACCAATTCTCCACTTACTTAAAATAAAACCCCTCCTCACCAATGAGAAGGGGGTTAGTTAACAGAGCAAACGAAACACGAGAAACACAGTCAACCAAAACGAGAGGACGAAGAGGAAGGCTGTAACATAAATCATACAAAACAAGGTGGCTACGAACCAGTCGGGCATATTGTCACAGAGGTCTTTCATTTTACCATCAAGACTCTCCAAAACCCCACTGGCCCACAACCTTGTTGCTATATGTGGACAAATCGAATAAATCGGATACATGTGATGCAAGGGACTCTTTCGGAGCCCAAGATAGCATGTTTATCCACAAACGCAAAAAGATTAGAACGCACTATTCAATTCACCCGTTGCACGTTCAAAAGAGTCACTGACCGCAGTTTCGAGTGCCGAGAGGGCTTTTTTGGTGACTGCCTTTACTTCATCAGCCTCTTTTGGTTTAAACGAGGTAATTATGAAGTTATTGAGCAATTCATCACCAGAGGGTTTTTTGAGTACGCCCTTTGCGGTTGCAGGGGTGATACCCATACGAATACGATAAAAACCTTCAGTTTTCAAATGATTCATCACTGACTGGACACCACGGTGCCCACCCGAGCTTTTATTGAAAGAGAGTTTTGCTTTACCGAGCGGGATATCAAGATCATCGTGAACCACAATCAACTCAGCAGCAGCTTTTGCGCTCTTTACAAACTTTCGCACTGCTTCGCCTGATTTGTTCATGAACGTCTCAGGTAATACGAGGGTGACTTTCGACTTCCCTACTTTTCCTTCTGAAATGAGGGCGTTTGATTTCTTATCGAGTTCGAAATCATCGAAATCAAACTTCTTTGCAAAAGCTTGGACCACGGAACGACCAACATTATGTCGTGTACCTTTATATTCAGTATCAGGATTGCCGAGACCAACAATGATAATTGACATGCGAGTTCAATAAATAACGTTCGTTAATGAAAACTATTGTAACACAACCAGAGAGAGCATCTATTTATATCAACACATCATTTCCAGCATTGCGTCAATACCCACATGCATAGTACTCTAGCATCGCTTGTGGGTCCTTAATCCCCTATAACTATATTCATGAAAAACGAAGCGGTACGAAAAACAGTGAAGGAGTTCGTTCAGTATGCCCTTTTAGCGCTTGTTATCGTCGTTCCTGTGCGAATGTTCGTAGCACAGCCATTTATCGTCGATGGAACATCGATGGATTCAACGTTTCAAAATGGACAATACCTCATCGTCGATGAACTTTCTTATCGATTTTCTGACATACAACGAGGTGATGTTGTGGTGTTCAAGTATCCGCTCATGCCTTCAAAAGATTTCATTAAACGCATAATCGGACTTCCTGGAGAGACAATATCCATCAACGGAAATACGACTACTATCACGAAGACTGATGGCACAACTTTTGTCTTACCGGAACCTTACACTCACAGCCCAACCCTTCAAGAGGGATTGAAAACCACACTTGGGTCTGACGAGTACTATGTCATGGGAGATAACCGAACGGTCAGCTTTGATTCTCGAGGCTGGGGACCAGTTAAAAGGAACCTTATCATAGGAACCCCTGTCGCCCGTCTCTTTCCATTGAGTGTAGTTGGAATCCATCCAGGATCACTCGAATCATTTGCAGCAAAAAAATAATAAATCAGATAACCTGAACTACTATGCACGACAAGAAAAAATCGACAAAAGAATCGATAATCGAACTTTCAGGAATTGATAAGCCATTCTATGAATCACTTTTCTATGGATTCATGCCTGTTAAAAGTGCTCATATAAAGAACGAGGATATTGCCCTTGGAAAAAAACTCTCTGACGGGCAAATCATCACCGACTGTGATAATCATGAGTCAGGTGCATATATGCGTATTGAGGAAAAAATTGCTCTCTTGCGAGAGTACGATGAGTTTGAGATGCAGTCCCTCTCCCAACCGGTGATGCTCGCCTATAAAAAACCTCTCTCCGGCGATCGTCGTAAGGTAAAAACCACAGAGTTTCATCGTGGCCTTGAAGTTATCGGCACCAATAAAAGCATTGCTGAAGCACTCCTCATCCAGGCTTCATTGGCAATACTTGCAGAAGCTGGATACAAAGACCTCCATGTTGAAATTAACAGCATTGGCGACAAAGAATCACTCGCTCGTTTTGGTAAAGAAATAACTGCATATTATAGGAAGCACATTAACGACCTCCCTGCTACTTGTCGTCAACTCATGAAGACCGATGTACTTGCCCTCCTTGGTTGTCCTCATGAAAAATGTTTGAGTCTCGTCGAAGAGTGCCCTAAATCGATAAATTTCCTTTCCGATAAGAGCCGCGCTCATTTTAAAGAGGTACTCGAATTCCTTGAGACACTCGAGGTCCCTTACACTATCAATAATTCACTCGTTGCAAATCGCGACTACTGTTCAGAGACGATTTTTGAAATCAGAGAGAGTAATCCTAAATCACACCCCCTCGCTGTTGGCATTCGCTATAACACACTCGCAAAACGAATGGGTCACAAAAAAGAATTGCCCGCAGTTGGAGTTAGTATCGCCTACAAGAAGCAAGGCCTTGAGATAGTGAAAGAGAGTGCGGTTGAAAAATCTCTCCATCCAAAGACATGTCTTATGCATCTTGGTTTTGAAGCAAAATCAAAAAGTTTAATTGCGCTCGATGAAACCCGCAAAGCGCGCGTCTTTGTGAGCCACTCACTCGCAAAAGATAAAATGGCGGGACAGGCATCTATGGCAGAGAAAGCAGAAGCAGAGACCCTCATCATCATTGGAAAGAAAGAAGCCATGGACGGTGTCGCACTTGTTCGTGATTCAGTCACAAGGTCACAAGATGCAGTACCCTTAAAAGAGCTCGGAGACTACCTTAAAAAGCTCCGCTAGAAGCACACTATTGAAAATATAAAGCCCTTGTGCTAAAGTATCGGCCTATGGCAACCAACGTAGAAATCATTCGCACCGGTACCGAGAACGCTCTTTCAGTTCTCCGTAAGTTTACACGTCGTGTACAAGGATCAGGCGTACTCCCACGAGTTCGTTCAATTCGTTACAGCGAACGCACCCTCTCGCACTTTAAAGTGAAGCGCGCAAAGATTAACTATCTCAAGCGAACCGCTAAACATGCAGAGCTCTTGAAACTCGGCAAAATCGTCGAAGTTAAACCTCGCGGCAGACGATAAAACCAAAGGGTATGGATTCTTCTGAGAATTTCACCCTCATACAAAAAACAAAAGGCAAGCTTCCCCGCTTGCCTTTTGTTCGCATTAAAGAAAAAGCCCTCGGAGAGCAGTATGAACTCGCCCTCATTTTTGTTGGTGACAAAACTTCACGTAAACTCAACGAGACCTACCGAGAAAAAACATATACCCCAAACGTTCTCTCGTTCCCGCTCTCAGAAACTGCTGGAGAAATTTATATAAACCCAAACGTGGCACGAAAACAGGCTCCGAAATTTGGAGTTAAAACTGATGTTTTTATCGGCCATTTATTTATCCACGGATTAATGCATTTGAAAGGCTACGACCATAGTAGTAAAATGGATAGAGCAGAAGCAAAACTTCGCAAAGAATTTTCGCTCTAGCTTACTCTTTCGGTACCCATTTTATTAGAAGTCGGTTAAACGAGCCAAAACGAGCACATGCGAATCCACTCTGCGGTAGGAATCGATATCGGCACATATCAGGTCAAAGTTGTCGTCACCGACGCTAAGAGTCCCGACCCATCAAAACCAAAGGTTCTCGGAACTGGAATTTCTGAATCCAAAGGTTTACGACACGGATATATCTTGAATCATGCTGATGCGGTAAAAGCCATCAGGTCAGCCATTGCGCAAGCAGCAAAGGCGGCACATATTGAAATAAAAAATGCCTATATATCAATAGGTGGTATTGGTCTACAGAGCATTAATCACTCGGCATCAGTCACCATCTCGCGTGCCGATCAAGAGGTAACTGAATTTGATATTGAAAAAGCACAGGCACTCTGTGAACATGAAATCCCAAAAAATTTCATCATCAATAGAAAGGTAATACACCCAATCACCCTCGGCTACCGAATCGATGGCAAGGCAGTGCTCGGCAGACCCCATGGAATGAAGGGCTCGAAACTCGAGGTACGAATGCTCTTCATCACCTGTCTCGAACAGCACGTGAACGATATCGTCGATGCGGTTAATGACGCAGGTATTGAAGTACTCGACATTGTCGCCTCACCTATCGCTGGGTCGCTCGTTACATTGAGTAAGGCGCAAAAACTTGCTGGATGTGTTCTCGCTAATATAGGTGCGGAAACAGTTTCAATTGTTGTGTATGAAAACTCACTTCCTGTTTCCCTCGAAGTTTTTCCAATCGGATCAACCGACATCACAAACGATATTGCACTTGGGCTTCGTCTTCCTATTGAAGATGCAGAGAGTATTAAGAAAGGTCTCGCAACTCAGTCAACCTTCTCAAAACGTAAGCTTGATGAAATCATCAACGCTCGCCTCTCTGACATTTTTGAACTCATTGAAGCACATTTAAAACGAATCGATCGAAGTGGACTCCTTCCCGCAGGTATTATTATTACCGGAGGTGGTTCAGGTATCGCAACAATCGAAGATTTAGCAAAAGCCTATCTGCGACTCCCATCACGTACCGTTACAACCCACACAAACCAAAAAGACGGTATTAAAGATTCAACTTGGTCAGTTGCTTATGGACTCTGCATTCTCGGTGGTAACCCGGGCGAGGACAGTCACCTTGGTTTCAACCTCACTAAAGCTTCTGCTTTCAAGATACTCGGCTGGTTCAAGCAATTTCTCCCATAGAGAGTCGTTTTACAGCACAAAAAAACGCCACTATCAAGCATTTTTTTCGTGCTTTTTTACGTTGTTTTTTGAGAGTGATTCGGGTATCATTACAGCCATTACAGGAGCCACGAACGAACACCAAACCTTCGCTCGATTTAATCAACGCAAGTAACACACATGCCTAACGTTATTCCGGAAGTAGAGACATTCGCACGCATCAAAGTCGTCGGTGTCGGAGGATCCGGCAAGAACTCTATTAATCATATGATCAACTCCAAAGTGAAAGGAGTTGAATTTATCGCGATTAATACTGATGCCCAGGACCTTCACCACTCTCTCGCAAAGCGAAAAATTCACATCGGAAAAAACCTCACCAAAGGTTTGGGTACTGGAATGAATCCCGACCTCGGACGTCGCGCTGTTGAAGAAACAAAGGAAGAAGTTCAAGAGGCACTGAAGGGTGCTGACATGGTGTTCGTCGCCGGAGGTTTGGGTGGTGGTACTTGCAGTGGTGCTTCCCCTATTGTCGCTCGTACCGCAAAAGAACTCGGTGCTCTCACCGTGAGCGTCGTTACTAAACCTTTCTTCTTTGAAGGAACTCAGCGTATGAAGGTTGCGGACCTCGCGCTCGAAGCTCTCAAGAAAGAAGTGGATGCAATCATTGTCATTCCAAACGACCGACTCCTCTCAAACATCGACAAGACCACCACAGCCCGCGCAGCATTCGCAATGTGTGATGAAGTATTAAAACAAGCTGTTGAAGGTATCTCTGACCTCATCACCACTCCAGGTATCATCAACATCGACTTTGCCGATATTCGTACCGTTATGGAAAGCGCTGGGCCAGCACTCATGGGTGTTGGTATCGCATCAGGTGAGAAACGTGCAGAAGAAGCAGCAAAGATGGCTATCAATTCCCCACTCCTTGATGTATCAATTGCAGGCGCTCGTGGTGTTCTCTTCTCTATTGCCGGAGGTGACGACCTTACCATGTTCGAAATCCAAGATGCAGCAAAGGTCATTACCGAAGCAATTGACCCTAATGCAAAGGTTATCTTTGGTACCGTGCGTGATGAAAAACTCAAAAAAGGTGATGTTCGTATTACCGTCATCGCATCAGGTTTCGGCGAACCAACTCCACGTAATGACCAAAAGAAATCTCTCTTTACCGCTGAAGCACCAGTAGAGCGTGAGGAGCGTCGTCTCTTTTCAACCCCAAAGCCAGTAGCTCCTGTTGAACGTGAAGAAGTTAAACCTGAACCACACGTCGTTGAGAAGAAGCATATTGAACCAAAACCTCATACCATTCCAACCATCGAGGCTGACACTGATGATGATTGGGGTGCAGTTCCCGCTTTCCTTCGTAGGAAGAAATAAATCCGCCTACTATCTAATCAAAAGGCGCCAGAAACATCGGGCGCCTTTTTAAAACCACACACTATACTATGACATACGATTTAGCGATTCTTGGCGGTGGACCCGCGGGTGTAGCAGCAGGAGTATATGCATCACGTAAACGTATCAAGACGATTTTTATTACACGTGACTGGCAAGGACAGAGCACCGTATCAGAAGGGATTGAAAACTGGATAGGTACACCAAAAATAAGTGGTGCTGATTTTGCTAAATCTCTCGAAAATCATTTGCGAACGTATGCGGGTGATATGGTTTCGATTAACGAAGATGAATCAGTCACAAAACTTTCTAAAAATACCGACGGTGTTTTCCTTATAGAAACTAATAAAGGTTTATACACGGCAAAAGCAGTGCTCATTGCGACAGGCAGCAAGAGACGCAAACTGGAAGTCTCTGGCGCACAGAAATTTGAACACAAAGGAATTACCTATTGTGCGTCATGTGATGGCCCTATGTTTTCGGATATGGACGTTGTTGTTATTGGTGGTGGAAATTCAGCATTCGAGAGTGCGGCCCAACTCCTCGCCTACTGTAAATCAGTAACCATCCTCCACCGTAGCGCTGAATTCAGGGCAGATGAAAAAACTGTTGAAAAGGTGCTCCTTAATCCAAAGATGCACGCCCTTCGAAATGTGCAGGTTGAAGAAATTAAGGGAGATAAATTTGTGTCAGGCCTTGTCTATAAAGACAAAGACACTGGAGAGAAAAAAGAAATAGCAGTCTCTGGAATATTTGTTGAAATTGGCTCTGTTCCCACAACTGAATTTACAAAGGGGTTGATTGAATTGACCGAGAACGGACATATAAAAACTGACCCACGGACACAGAGCACTACCACCCCAGGTATATGGGCTGCAGGTGACTGTACTGATGGCCTCTATCATCAAAACAACATCGCAGCTGGTGATGCGGTAAAAGCCCTCGAAGACATTTACATCCATCTCCATACAAAATAAATTAAAAGGAG
>Ga0302293_10001402_pt1 | contig 11882 bp, 9 predicted proteins | sample III_Fen_N2_2_FD_198758 | JGI IMG/M metagenome (GOLD analysis project Ga0302293, IMG submission 198758) | Peat permafrost microbial communities from Stordalen Mire near Abisko, Sweden - III_Fen_N2_2 | ecosystem: Environmental > Terrestrial > Soil > Wetlands > Permafrost | place: Sweden: Abisko... | reverse complement strand
TGCAAAGATAGATAATCCTATTCACAATTCATTACTCTAAAAAAATTCATAACTTTGCACTTCAGTTTTGCATAAATATGAAGATTTCGAACATAGAATTTCCAGATAAACCCCTATTTTTAGCTCCCATGGAGGATGTTACCGATCCGGCTTTTCGGCTTTTGTGCAAGCGTTTTGGAGTGGATATGGTTTACACGGAATTTATTTCAGCCGATGCGCTTATAAGGAGCGTGAAGCGGACTGAACAAAAGTTGACAATTTACGACGAAGAACGTCCGGTAGCTATTCAGTTGTATGGTCGCGAAGCTGATGCCATGGCAGAAGCAGCCCAAATTGCAGCAGAAGCCAAACCGGAATTTATTGATTTGAATTTCGGTTGTCCGGTAAAGAAAGTTGCCGGTAAAGGGGCAGGAGCAGGGTTACTTCGCGATATTCCTAAGATGCTGGAAATAACTTCGCAAGTGGTTAAGGCGGTGAATCTTCCGGTAACGGTAAAGACCCGTTTGGGTTGGGATGAGGACAGCAAAGTAATAGTTGATTTAGCCGAACAATTACAGGATTGTGGGATTGCTGCTTTGGCCATTCACGGTCGTACGCGGGCTCAAATGTACAAAGGCGATGCCGACTGGACTTTGATTGGTGAAGTAAAAAATAACCCCCGGATGCATATTCCTGTTATCGGAAACGGTGATGTCACAACGCCCGAACGCGCTGCCGAGTGTTTTGACCGATACGGTGTTGATGCCGTTATGGTAGGTCGTGCATCTATCGGTCGTCCCTGGATCTTTGGTGAGATGAAAAAATATTTCCGTACCGGCGAAAATCATCCTTTTCTTTCGTTTGAAGAACAAAAAGCCATACTAAAGGAACATATCATTGCTTCAGTAAAATGGCTGGATATTGATGAAAAAACCGAAATTGAAAGTGTAAGCCATCAGCGGTTGAAAGGAATTATCCACAGTCGCCGGCATTTGGCTGCAACGCCCGTTTTCAAAGGAATACCCAATTTCAAAGAAACCCGCATTGCTATGCTTAGAGCAGATACATTGACAGAGCTTTTCAGCATTATCGATTCGGTCAGTGAACCACATTTCAATGTTTAATGTTATAATTTTCATATTTATATAACTCAAATAATTTTCAAAGATGAAAAAAATTCTATTATCAACTTTAGCGTTTATGCTTATGATAACAGCTGGCCATGCCCAAAAAAAAGTAGTTCCGTTAAGTCCCGGAATTAAATTAGAAAATCTCGATACTTCGGTATCTCCCCACACTGATTTTTATCAGTTTGCCTGCGGCGGATGGATGAAAATTCACCCGCTTACCGGTGAGTATTCCCGTTTCGGTAGTTTTGATATGTTAGCCGAAAACAATCGGAAGCAACTCAAAGGATTAATTGAAGGGTTAGCTTCAAAACCTGCAGCTAAAGGAACTGTAGCTCAGAAAATCGGTGATATTTACAGTTTGGCTATGGATAGTCTAAAACTGAATGCCGATGGTTTTAAACCCATTCAAAACGACTTAAAAAGAATTGCACAAGTAAAAACTGTGGCAGACATTCTTAAGCTTACTCCGGAACTTGTTCTTTCCGGTCTTGATACTTATTTCGCTGTTTACGTTGGTGCCGATCCAATGAATAGCAATATGAATCTAGTTCAGACATACCAGAGTGGTATTAGTTTGGGACAACGGGATTATTACCTCGAAAATGATGATCACACCAAAGAAATTCGTGAGAAGTACAAAGTTCATATTGTAAAAATGTTTGAATTAGTTGGTTTTACAACAGCTGATGCCCAGAAGAACATGGAAGCAATTATGACCATCGAAACCCGTTTGGCCAAAGCTGCTTTTGACAAGGTAAAGCTTCGCGATCCACATGCCAATTACAACAAAATGACAGTTGCCGATTTGCAAAAATTGGTTCCTGAAATCGATTGGAATACTTACCTGAATTCATTGGGATTGAAAGACATTAAAGATATCAGCGTGTCGCAAAAGGAATCTTTAATTGAAGTGGGCAAGATCCTTACTACCGAATCAATACCTTCTCAAATTGCTTATTTGCAATGGAAACTCATTGATGACGCTGCATCTTATTTGAGTGATAATATTTACGCTCAGAATTTCGATTTTTATGGCAAAACACTTTCAGGTAAGACGGAACAATCACCACGCTGGAAACGCGCCGTAAGTACTGTTGACGGCATTTTAGGCGAAGCTGTGGGACAAATGTATGTCAAGAAGTATTTCCCTGCTGCAGCTAAAGAACGTATGCTTAAACTGGTTCATAATCTGCAGGCTTCCCTTGCCGACCGTATCGGTGCACTTGCCTGGATGGGCGATACTACCAAGGTTAAAGCCAAAGAAAAACTGAAAGCTTTCTATGTAAAAATTGGATATCCTGATAAATGGAGAGATTACACAGCATTGGAAGTAAATAGAGATTCCTATTATGCCAACATTCAACGTGCCAATAAATTTGAACATGCTTACCGTTATTCTAAAGCGGGAAAACCTGTTGACAAAACCGAATGGCAAATGACACCACAAACCGTAAATGCTTATTACGATCCTTCTACCAACGAGATATGTTTCCCTGCCGGTATTCTTCAATATCCATTCTTTGATATGAAAGCGGATGATGCGTTCAATTACGGCGCTATTGGAGTAGTTATCGGACATGAAATGACACATGGATTTGATGATCAAGGTCGTCAATACGACAAAGATGGTAATTTGAAAGATTGGTGGACTGCAGAGGATGGTAAGAAATTCGAAGCAAGAGCCAAGGTAATGTCCGACTTTTTCGATTCTATTTATGTTGCACCCGGAGTACATGGAAACGGTAAATTCACATTGGGTGAAAACATTGCCGATCATGGAGGATTACAAATCTCCTATCAGGCTTTCAAGAAAGTAACAGCAAAAGCTCCTTTGAAAACAGTGAAAGGTTTAACCCCCGAACAACGTTTCTTCTTGTCTTATTCAGGTGTTTGGGCAGGCAATGTTCGTCCGGAAGAAATTCTGAAACGTACAAAATCGGATCCTCACTCATTGGGTAAATGGCGTGTAAACGGTGCTCTTCCTCAGATTGCAGCATGGTATAAAGCCTTTAATATTAAGGCTGGTGACCCGATGTTTGTGCCTGTAGAAAAACGTGTTTCGATCTGGTAAGAATAAATCAAAAATCCTTCTATTCCCCTTTAGGGGTTAGGGGTAGAAAGCAAATAAGGCAGAACCTCATCGTCTGCCTTATTTTTTTTGCGGTTATACTGCTTTTTGCTTGTCATAACTTTTCGATAATTAATCGATTTTCCATACGTCTTGATTTCTTCTTCGCGGCTTTGCTTTCGGGCTGCCTTGACTTGCTCCATGATGGAGTGCTTTTTTTTCTGTTTCATTTAAGCTGATGTTTATTTGTAATAACGTGTCTTTAAATTTTATGCGAAGCAAATAACTATGAATATCGCCGAAGGCAACTATCAATGAATAACGATTTCTCTTTTCCCATTTTCCACTTCTTCAATATCAACATTCACCAACGAATCGGGTAGGATAGGAGCTATGTTTTCCGACCACTCGATAAAACAAAGGTTGCCGCTGTACAAATATTCCTCCGCACCCAAATCCAATGCTTCCTGAATTTTATTGATCCGGTAGCAATCGAAATGATATATGATTCTCTTATCGGAAGTTTCGTATTCGTTCACGATGGAAAAGGTAGGAGAGTTAACAGTTTCTTTCACTCCCATCGTTTCGCATATCGATTTTATGAATGTTGTTTTGCCGGCACCCATTTTTCCATTAAATGCAAAAATGGTTCGATCTCCAATTTGCTCGATAAATTTTTGTGCTGTTTCATTTATCGTATCAATGGATTCAATTTTTAGTTTTATCATATTTTTCACTTCTGTCTCAAAATGTTTTTTTAGGAATAATAATTTTTGCATTTAAGCACCATTTTCACGTCCCTATTTACGTGCAAAGATACTGTTTCTTCAAAATATCCGATTCTCACGACGTCAAATCTTTGTTGAAATAGTTGTAAACGATTGAAGCCCTGCTACTTCCTATTATTTCTGTAAGGTTGCTTAAATCAGCTGTTTTAATTCGTTTTACGCTCTTGAAATGCTTGATTAATTCATTTTTTGTCTTTTCGCCAATTCCGGGTATAGAATCCAGTTCGGAAGCCACTTGTGTCTTGCTTCGCTTGTCGCGGTGGAAGGCTATGGCGAACCGGTGAACTTCATCTTGCATTGAAGCCAAGAGTTTAAATAAAGGGTCGTTAATTTTCAACCCGATTTCTTTTGGAGGGAAGCCGAACAGTAATTCACGCGTATGATGTTTGCTGTCCTTTGCTAATCCGGCTATTGGTATGTTAATGTTAAGTTCGTCTTCTACCACTTGACGAATTACTTCCATTTGACCTATGCCTCCGTCTACAATGATCAGGTCGGGTAGAGGAGTTTTTTCGTTTAACATACGCGTGTATCGTCTGCGAACTACTTCTTTCATCGATGCATAATCGTCGGGACCTACCACTGTTTTGATATTGTATTTGCGATAATCTTTCTTTGATGGTTTGGCTTTTTTGAATACAACGCATGCTGCCACGGCATCTGTGCCGGATATATTGGAATTATCGAAGCATTCTATGGTCATTGGCGGTTTTTCGAGGTGCAAAGCCTCTTGAATGCTCTTCAATAGCTGTATAGCGCGCTGATCGGGGTTAAGCTTTTCCGACTGTTTCAACTTATCCAACTTAAATTGACGCACATTTTGCATGGCTAATTCGAGCAATTTTTTACGATCCCCACGCTGCGGAATAACGATAGCGGCGTCTTTCATTTTATAATCCACCTCAAATGGAACTACAATTTCTTTCGAGTTGCTTTGTAATCGTTCTCTCAATTCCACAATTGCCATGGCCAGTATATCCGCTTTATCTTCATCAATTTGTTTACGATATTCAATGGTGTAGCCCTGAATAATTGAACCTTTAGAAATACGGAGAATGTTTACGAAGGCTGCATTTTCATTTTCATCATAAGCAAATACATCCGTATTTTCTACTACGGTATTGGCAATAATTGATTTGGATTTATAGCTTTCCATCAAATCGTATTTCAATTTGACTTGATGTGCTTCTTCAAATTTATACTCCACCGCCAGCGATTTCATTTGTGTAAGCAGTATTTTACTTATTTCATTCGCATCTCCTTGTATAATTTGACGTATTTGTTCAATGTTTTTTTTGTATTCCGCTTCACTTTCCTTGCCTTCACAAGGGCCGTTACACTTATGAATGTGATATTGCAAGCAGACCTTGAATTTACCCGCATTAATGTTTTCTTTGGTCAAAGGGAGTCGGCAGGTACGGATAGGGAAGAGCTCGTGTACTATTTCCAGCAAAGAGTTGATGGTATAGGTGGAGCTGTATGGCCCGAAGTATTGCGCCCCGTTTTTGAATATGTTTCGTGTTTTGAAAATTCGTGGAAACTGTTCATTGGTAATACATATACTGGGATAGGTTTTCCCGTCCTTTAGCAATACATTGTACCTCGGTTGGTATTCTTTTATCAGATTATTTTCGAGAAGCAAGGCATCTTCTTCAGTTTCTACAACTATATGCTTCAACGAAGCAATGTTTTTTACCAATACATTCGTTTTACCCGAATCATGAATTTTATTGAAATAGGAGGTAACCCGTTTCTTTAAATTCTTAGCTTTACCAACGTATATAATTTCTCCATCTGCATTGAAATACTGATAAACACCCGGCTTATCAGGCAGGGCATTTACTTGTTGCTTTAATGTTTCAGGATTTTTCATAGCTATTTCTTGTTTTGTTTCACGTGGAACGGCGTTTATATCTGTTTTCGATGCAGCAGATGTTTCACGTGGAACAATATTATTTCTTTTGACTGGAACGCCAAATGCGCTTAAAACGGCTCTAACGGCCTAATAAAACGAGCAGAATATTGACATCGCTCGGCGAAATGCCCGGAATTCGACTGGCTTGACCAATGGTTTCGGGTGCAATCTTTGTCAACTTTTGCCGTGCTTCTGTGGAAAGTGATCGCACCGAATTGTAATCGATACGTCCATCAATGCGAATGTGTTCTAATCGCAGGAGCTTTTCGGCAATGAGTTTTTCGCGTTCAATATAGCCTTCGTACTTCAAAAGAACTTCGGTTGCTTCGATTATTTCTTCTTTCCTGCTGTTTATTTCTTCGATTTTTGCCTTCAATACCGGAACAGCTTCGGCTAGATCGGAGATACTGATTTGAGGTCGCAATACAAGATCGCTCAATTTGCAGCCGTGTTTAAGCTCCGCAGAATCTCTCGAAAGAAGAAATTCATTGATTACTGCCGGTTTGATGGAAGTGTTTTTGATGAATTCGGTCAGCGATGCTTGTACTTCTTTTTTGGATTGAAGTTGATTCCAGCGATTTTGATTGGCTAATCATATTTCATATCCTTTTTCGGTTAGGCGCATATCGGCATCGTCCTGACGAAGAATCAGTCGATATTCTGCACGCGAAGTGAACATACGGTACGGTTCGTCCACGCCTTTGGTCACTAAATCGTCAATCAACACGCCAATATAGGCTTCGTTACGGGCCAATGTAAATACCGAACCACCGTGACAATTGATATGAGCATTTATTCCGGCAATCAAACCTTGTCCTCCGGCTTCTTCGTAACCGGTGGTTCCGTTTACTTGTCCGGCAAAGAAAAGATTTTTGATTCTTTTGGTCTCCAACGTATGTTTTAATTGAGTCGGATCAAAGAAATCGTATTCAATTGCATAGCCCGGACGAAAGAGTTGCGCATTTTCCAATCCGGGAACGGTATGAATGGCATCAATCTGAACGCGGAGCGGGAGCGAAGAGGAAAAACCGTTCAGGTAATACTCGTTTGAGTCCACACCTTCGGGCTCCAGAAAAAGTTGGTGTGATGTTTTGTCGGCAAAAGTGACTATTTTCGTTTCGATGCTGGGACAATATCTTGGGCCGATACTTTGAATTTGTCCGTTGAACAGGGGAGAGTCAGCCAATCCCTTCCTTAATTCATTGTGGGTCGTTTCATTGGTATAGGTTATCCAGCAACTTTGTTGTGGAAGCTCGCGTTTTGCTTCTTCCAGAAACGAGAACTTATGGAAGTCGGTATCGCCGATTTGTTCGGTCGTTTTGCTAAAATCTATGGTACGCCCATCTATACGGCAAGGGGTTCCCGTTTTCATTCTATCTGTGATGAAACCGAGACTTTTTAGCTGTTCGGTGATGCCGTACGAAGCCGGTTCGGAAATGCGACCGCCAGCCAGCTGGTTTTTGCCAAAATGCATAAGTCCGCCCAGGAATGTACCGGCGGTAAGCACTACGGATTTGGCACGGAAATGAACCCCGAGTGCCGAGATTAGTCCGGTGACTTCGCCGTTTTCAATCACCAGTTCTTTGACGGTGTCCTGCCAAACGAAGAGGTTAGGGGTGTTGGTGATGGTGGTAATCCAATGTTGGATGAACTGATGGCGGTCGCTCTGCGAGCGGGGACTCCACATGGCGGGTCCTTTGGAGCGGTTAAGCATCCTAAATTGGATGGCAGAGCGGTCGGTAATGATTCCCATTTGTCCACCGAGTGCATCTATTTCGCGTACAATTTGTCCTTTGGCGATTCCGCCTACGGCGGGATTACAACTCATCTGGCCGATTTTGTTCATATCCATCGTGATGAGAAGGGTCTTTGAACCCATGTTGGCTGCTGCACAGGCGGCTTCATTTCCGGCATGGCCTGCACCGATAACGATTACATCGTACTTAAAATCCATTATTTCAGTTATCAATTAATTATTTTCAATGTCCAGTTCGGGAAAGATCAATAAGGTTTCAGCGTACACCAGATTGAATGTTTCTTCTCTAATGTTCAACCCGCTACGGGGTTGGTGGTTTGTTTTGCTATTTACCCCCGGTTTCGCAAGCTACACCAGGGGCTATTGACATTAAACTCCTACGGAGTTTTCAACTGACGCTGATATATTCCCGTTTTACTATTCTTTCTTGCATTAAGCGCCCTTATAACGTTGGGTAAATACCTAATGTTTTGGGTTGCAAAGTTATAAAATTGTAAGGACTTATGCAGCATTGTGAGTTGATTAATGGATTTAATCGGGGCGGAGGGTGTTTTTGCAAAAGGGGAAAGGAGTTTTAAAACTGCGGTAGCTATCCCTAACATTGCGGAAGTCATTCCGCACGTCGCGGAGACCAGCCCTCATAACGCGGGAACGATTTCGCAGAACGCGGTGATCATCCCGCAAACCGCGGAACCGATTCCGCTCGCCGCGGAGACCATTCCGCAGAACGCGGAAGCAATCCCGCACGTCGCGGTAGTCATTCCGCAGAACGCGGAAACGATTCCGCACATCGCGGTAGCCATCCCGCAAACTGCGGTAGTTATTCCGCAGATCGAGGTTACTATCCCGCAAACCGCAGTGACCATTTCGCTCAATGCAGAAACTATTTTCAGGATTTGATATTAGAACATCGGCGGGGAGGAGCGGAGATTTATGTTCACTCCACCAGTTTTTAGCTACGATGGTCGATACTTCGGATCATCGGGTGAGACCGGTAATGAGCGAGGATTGCTCAATTCAACATCACTGACCTTTTTATCAAAAATACGGATCAGACAAATGCGGACTAAATAGCATAAAAAAAGTGCTCTGCTACTTTTCAGAAGCAGAGCACCAATATATTCAGAGTTTTCGGCGAATTCCGAATCAGGGATTAGTTGAGTTTAAATTCAATTTTACTGATTTGTTTGAACTCGGGACTAGTGGCTCCGTACACCGACTTTACATAGGCTTTTACGTCTGCCGCAATGTCGGTCATTCCCGTGAGGGGTTCGTACATTATTTTGTTTCGGGCTATGCGAGCATTACTTAGTGCTATGTCGGTAAGTTTTGCCTGATTGTTTTTGGCATACAGATTTTCTTTGAATGCTCTGAGTGCCTGGGGTTGCAGTTCAGGTTCGTTGGGTCTGTACTGCGGGATGTTTTGCAGGTGAATAATCAGTTTATCAAAATTTTCGAGCAGGTTATCGTAGCTGGTTTGTGCTGCGGATATATGTTTTGGTCCTTCTTCGGCACCGGCTGTAGCTGCAGCTGCCGTGGCTTGTTTAATGGGAGTTGCTCTTTTGCCGGTTATTTTACGCGCTACAGAAAGGGCAGTTTCGTCCATTTTGCCGGTGGTCTCGGTGGCTTTAAGTGCATTAATCGCTCGGGTAACAAGTGTATTAAGCGGTTTAAAGGAAGATTCGCGTTCGGCACCTGCCATTCTGTAGGGCGACAGGGCGTTGTTGACTTGAGTCATAGCATTTTTTGCATTGCTGAGGATGGTTTGCAAGGACTGTACCTGAATGGCTGCGCGCGACGGATTGTAAGCACCGTTGTACGAAATCACATAGTTGCTTAAAGTCTCAAAGTTTGCCACGTTTTTGGCATGTCCTGTTTCGGAAGATTTGTTCATAATTTCAAAATTTTTACGTGTTAGTTTAAGATGTTATTTAAAAAATGAGGTTGACATAAAACTATCGGGCTCAACCGATATTATGTTAACCCGGGAGCAAATATAAATGGATTTTATGAAAATAAAAAGAGTGAATAATATCGAATTAAATTATTTTAAGATTTACGGATAAAGAATAAATCTCAATACGTCGTCTGAAAAATTATATTAAATCTTTTATTTATGCGGATTTCCGCACAGGCAGAATTTGTATTATTTAAAATACATAGTTAACATTATTTATGATTTAAAGAGGGGTGCCGAGGGGAGGAAAACGTGAACTTACTGACACACGGCGGGCAAAATACGGGGTGGAAGAAATGGTGTAGACTGAAAAAACGTAACGAACTGATATGAAAAGAATACCCATTGCGAACAGTGGGAGCGAACCGGACGACACGCTGTAGTCGGGAGGGGCGATTTTGAATAACAGAGTATAAATAAAGTATGAGAAACCCGAACAAATATATTTTATAAAAATAACATAGTGTGACGTATAGTCTTTGATTTATAGTCTACAAAAACAGATATTTGCGCTGGGGAAATAAAAAAGTTAATGAGTTTGTTGTGAATCTAGAGGTTAATGTGTAGTTTTGTGATATTAAATAATTTGAATCAAAACTCAACTTCTAATGCTAAGCTATTATTTTGGTGATACAATAGATAATTTTTTTCGAAAAAACACGGAAGAAATAATTGGTGCAATCACTCTTTCAAATCAATTTGATTCAAATGCGAATCAGAATAAATCGTGGAAGCAACAAATTGAAATTTTGAAAAAGTCACTTGTTGGGTTAGATGGAATGATTTATTTTGAGTTCTCAATTCCTCGAATGGGTAAGCGTGTTGATTGCATTTTGATTATTCAAAATATTGTTTTTGTGATCGAATTCAAGGTTGGCGAAAAAGAATATCTGAGTGCAAACTATGATCAGGTTTGGGATTATGCTCTTGATTTAAAAAACTTCCATAAACCAAGTCACAGCGCAGTTTTGGTTCCAATTCTTTTAGCAACAGAAGCGAAAGATTTAGCCATTCAAATTATTGAAACATCGCATGAAGATCAATTAATTAAGCCATTAAAAGCAAACAAGATAAATTTTGGTGAGGTAATTAAGCATTGTCTTATATATTTAAACAATGATTCTGAGATTAATGGTGATGAGTTTATCAAGGGTAGCTATTCTCCAACTCCGACAATAATTGAAGCAGCTGTTTCGATGTATAAAAATCACTCAGTTGATGAAATAACAAGGAGGGATGCTGACGCTAAGAATTTGACAGATACTACTAATTCAGTTTCAAAAATAATTGAATATGCGCAAGCGGAAAATAAGAAAGTTATTTGTTTTGTAACAGGCGTTCCGGGTGCTGGAAAAACACTTGTTGGATTGAATATTGCCACTAAACATTTAGATAAAGAACAAGCCACGACAAGTGTTTTTCTATCTGGTAATGGTCCACTCGTTGCCATTCTTCAAGAAGCCTTAACAAGAGACAAAGTTCAACAAGAAAAGGAAAAAGGAAATAGAATCACAAAGAGTTCTGCCCGTGAGGGTGTGAAAGCTTTTATTCAAATTATTCATCATTACAGAGATGCCTATTTGATTGACCCTAATGCACCTTATGACCATGTTGCTATATTTGATGAAGCTCAACGCGCGTGGAATAAAGAACAGACAATCAATTTTATGCGAAGGAAAAAGAATCAACCTGATTTCAAGTATTCTGAGCCTGAGTATTTGATTTCTTGTCTTGACAGACATAAAGATTGGGCTGTTATTGTTTGTCTAGTTGGTGGAGGTCAGGAAATAAATACTGGAGAAGCCGGTATTTCTGAATGGCTTTATGCTATAAAAAATTCGTTTCCTGAGTGGGAGGTTTGCATATCGCCTAATTTGACAGACAGTGAATATAATGCTGTGGAAGCAATTGCAGAATTAGAAAGTTCATGCGTAACAAAATATGATTCAAATTTACATCTATCAGTTTCGAGGCGTTCCTATCGTGCTGAGAATGTATCGCTTTTGATAAAACAAATTTTGGATATAAACAGAGATGGGGCGAAGGAAACGCTTTCGAATATATCAAATAATTACCCAATTGTACTTACGAGAAATGTTGAAACAGCGAAGAAATGGCTGCGAGAAAAGGCGAGAGGTTCAGAAAGATATGGAATTATAGTCTCGTCACAGGCTTATCGCTTAAAACCACTAGCGATGGATGTTCGCGTAGAGACAGATCCTGTACATTGGTTTTTGGGCGAAAAAGATGATGTTCGTTCGTCATATTATTTGGAAGATGTGGCAACCG
>Ga0302293_10001399_pt1 | contig 11910 bp, 7 predicted proteins | sample III_Fen_N2_2_FD_198758 | JGI IMG/M metagenome (GOLD analysis project Ga0302293, IMG submission 198758) | Peat permafrost microbial communities from Stordalen Mire near Abisko, Sweden - III_Fen_N2_2 | ecosystem: Environmental > Terrestrial > Soil > Wetlands > Permafrost | place: Sweden: Abisko... | reverse complement strand
ACCTGCGAAGGAAAATAGTATTTGAGTTATCACAAAAAAGAAAAGGAAACGCCACATCACACCGCTTTCCGCTTTCCGCATCGAATACCCTGCGGCAAAACATATGCCTGAAGTATTAAAGACAAGTGCAAGGGAGATCAGCGCAATTTCGAAAAGATTCACAATTCCAATATTGGGCTGCAAAAGTAAGTAAAATATCAGGTGGTAAATATCTGCTTCACAATCTTTTCGAGGAAGATACGATCAATGTCATCAAAGGAATCAGTTTCTTTACTGTCAACATCCAACACGGCAGCTATAGAACCACCTGCATCTCGAACAGGGATTACAATTTCCGATTTTGAACGGCTATCGCAAGCTATATGCCCCGGAAACATATCCACATCCGGAACGATCACTGATTCTCTCCTTTCGACGGAAGCCCAGCACACACCCTTTCCTTGCAGGATCTGGCAGGCAGCCGGGCCCTGGTAAGGACCTACAATGAGTTTGTCGCCATTCAAACGGTAGAACCCGCACCAAAAGAAGTAATCCATCTTATGATACAGAATGGCCGAAATAGTTGCCATTCGTGCTATCGGGTCATCTGTTTTCGTTAGAAGTCCGTTTAGCTGGGTAATGATACGGGTATATCTCCCCTTTTTTTTAAGGGCGTCCATAATCAGATTATATAAATAGTCTTTCGGATACTTATTCTAACCAATTGCATATTCCATTCTGGCAAGTTTAACCGTGAAATGACGCATAATGGGAGCTTCATATTCAATGCGAAAGCCATGCTTAATCGAATTCCGTCTTTCGAAAACATTAGACAAAGCTGCTGCCACATAATCCATATGATTATTTGTAAAGACCCTTCGCGGGATAGCCAGACGGAGCAATTCCAGGGCAGGGAAACGGTTTTCGCGCGTCAAAGGATCGCGGTCTGCCATTATTGCCCCTATTTCGACTCCCCGGATACCGGCTTCTATGTATAGCTCAACAGCTAATGTCTGAGCACGGAATTCTTCACAGGGAATATGGGGAAGTATCCTGTTGGCATCAACAAAAATAGCATGTCCGCCATAAGGCATTTGCACCGGAACCCCATATTCAGTAAGCTTTTTTCCAAGATGAGCAACCTGTTCAACGCGAGTTTCAAGGTAATCGAATTCAGTTCCTTCATATAAGCCCTGTGCCAGTGCATTCAGATCACGTCCTGACATCCCGCCGTAAGTAATATAACCTTCGAACATAATGTTAAAAACGCTTGCCTGACGGAATATATCCTTACTTCGCAAAGCTATAAATCCGCCCATATTTACTATTGCGTCCTTCTTACTGCTCATCGTCATGCCATCGGCATATGAGAACATTTCTGCCACGATTTCGCGTATCGGTGTTTCTTCATATCCGGGCTCCCGTTTTCGGATAAAATATGCGTTCTCTGCAAACCTTGCTGAATCGTAATAAACAGGAATATTATATTTATGTGCCAAATGGCTTACATCCTTCATATTCTGCATCGAAACCGGCTGCCCTCCCGAAGAGTTACATGTAATTGTAATAACGATCATGGGAATTTTGCCATTAGGGGCAGCTTTCAGAATATCTTCGAGTTTGTTTAAATCAACATTTCCCTTGAAAGGATGTTTGACAGTGGTATCGAAAGCCTCGTCGATAGTGCAATCCACTGCCTTAGCCTTACGAAATTCGATATGTCCTTTTGTAGTATCGAAATGAGAATTCCCAGGGACAATATCGCCTTCGTGGATCATAACTGAGAAAAGTACATTTTCAGCAGCCCTTCCCTGATGGACAGGCAGTATATATTCAAAGCCAAAAATATCCCTGATGGCATCACGGAACTTGAAAAAGGACGAAGACCCGGCATAACTTTCATCGCCTAGCATCATTTCCGACCATTGCTTGTCACTCATAGCACCGGTTCCCGAATCGGTCAGGAGGTCGATAAAAACCTGCTCACTTTTAAGGTTGAAAAGATTATAGCCAGCTTCTTCAATCCAGAGTAAACGGTCTTCCCTGGTGCTGCGGTGGATCTGTTCCACCATTTTAATTTTATAGGATTCTGCAAAAGGTAAATTCATGCGAAAAGTAGATTAAAGTATAATTGAACAAAATTGAAAATAAGGGCAGGGGGTGATGATCAAAAGGCATCGCGCCGTTTGATATTCAGAAAAACAATTTTTCTCGTCCGGAATGCACTTGGAATTGTCATGATTTTGCTTTCACCGGTGTCAAAAATACATTTTTTTTTGAGATGTCATAAAATATCAAAAATATTTGAAAATACTGAATATCAATTCGTAATTGAAGAAAGGTATAACCCAAATGCCTTGTCAACTAACCTGGATATGTTGCCCATAACCTTGATAACCGTATCTTTATGCTTTAAGTAACTCTTGAAAATGGCTGACAAAAAAGACATTAAACGCTACCTTGCCAATTGGGATGATGAACTTAACGGAGCGATGCTTTACGAAGCAATTGCGGATAAGGAAAAGGATCCGCGAATCGCAGGAATTTATCGGAAATTATCAGAAACCGAACGGCTCCATGCTAAAACCTGGGAAGTAAACATCCTGGCAGCCGGGGGAAAAATTCCAAAATTCATGGCATCCTGGAGAACGCGCACCATGATCTGGCTGGCCAACCGTATGGGTATTGAAGCTGTACTCCCCACCATCTCGGGAATCGAAACATCTGCATCGAATAATTATGTTGGTCAGGCTGAAGCCACAGGAATGGTTGCTGCCGAGAGAGGACATGCTATGCTGATTTCTCAGATCAAAGCTACTACCAAGGGCGGAATCGAGGGGGGATTGCTTGCCCGCCTCGAAGGCCGGCACCGTTCAACCGGAGGAAACGCCTTACGTGCCGCCGTGCTTGGCGCCAGCGATGGCTTGCTTTCCAATTTCAACCTTATTATGGGTGTTGCCGGTGCAGCAATGAGCCGGTCGAGTATATTACTGACCGGTTTTGCAGGCTTGCTTGCAGGCTCCATCTCAATGTCCTTGGGTGAATGGATATCTGTTCAAAGTTCACGCGAACTTTATAAAAAACAAATAGCAACGGAAGCTGAAGAACTTGAAAGTGCCCCTGCAGAAGAGATTGAAGAACTCGCCCTCATCTATCAGGCCCGTGGGCTTAATGAGGAAATGGCCGGCACCATGGCCCGCCAGGTGATGTCCAACAAGGATACCGCTCTCGATGCACTTGTCCGCGATGAGTTGGGCCTCAATCCGGAAGAACTGGGAGGTTCCGCTTGGGAGGCCGGAATTACTTCTTTCTTCCTTTTTGCCATCGGGGCTATCATTCCTATCATCCCTTACTTTTTCCTTTCCGGGAACATGGCCCTGGCAGGAAGTGCATTACTAAGTTGCGTTGGTCTCTTTGGCATTGGCGCAGCCATAACGTTATTTACCGGCCGTTCTGTATTTTTTTCAGGAAGCAGACAGATATTGTTTGGACTTGCCGCAGCAGCGGTATCCTTCTTGGTCGGACATTTGATTGGCGTAAGCATTGCAGGGTAGAAACGTGAAAACAGCAACTAAGCATCCGCGCAATTACGTATTTTCCTAATTTCGTTTTTCGCTTTTTGTTTTTTCTAATTTCATAATCATGATCCTAAAGACTCCATTCTCATTATTTTTCTGCTCTGCCCTTATCATTCAGATGGCAGCATGTTCTAACGGAACAACACACAAACAAATTGAGCAAAAACTCACCCGTCTATCTCCCGGACAGGTTATCCCAAACGTGACCTGTATCAATGATTCTACAATTAGTTATGCGCTTTTCCTTCCGAAAAATTATGATCCTACAAAACGGTATCCGCTCATCATTGCCTTTGATTCGCATGCAGCAGGTAAATTGCCTGTCGACCTTTTCAGCCATGAAGCAGAAAGGTTTGGTTACATCGTCGCCGGATCGAACAATTCAAAAAATGGCGTAGCATGGGAAATTACTTCCGGACAGTATAGGATAATGCGCAAAGACATCCTTCAACGGCTTTCCATTGACACATCAAGGATTTACACTGCCGGATTTTCCGGCGGATCGAGGGTAGCTTCTTCTGTTGCTATCTTTCTTGGAAGCATATCAGGTGTCATAGGATGCTCGGCAGGATTCCCACAACTCGACAGGCCACTCAGCAGGAAATTCAGCTATCTGGGTATCGTTGGGGATGAAGATTTCAATTTTACCGAGATGGAGGCCCTCGATAAAGGACTCGATGGTGTCGGTTTTCCGCATCACCTTCTTGTTTTTAACGGCAAACATGCCTGGCCTCCAGCAGTTGTTATACCTTCTGTTTTTTCCTGGCTCGAACTGGATGCAATGCGTCAAAGGCTGAAAGACCCCGATCAGGTTTTTATCAAGAATTTTGCAGAAAGATGCCAGAGCCAGGCCGATAGTCTCCATCTTAAAAATGAGATAGTTGCCGAATATCAGCAATGCCTCAAAGCAAAAGACTTCCTGAACGGGGTGTCCGACATAAGCAGTTTTTTGGAACGGATTATGCGTTTAAGTCAAACTGACCAGGTAAAAAAACAAGCAACAGAAGACGACCAGATCGCAGAGAAAGAAACACAATTACAGCAATATTATACCACAGTAATCAGCCCACAGAGCGAAACATGGTGGGAGGCCGAGGTAAAGCGCCTTAATGGTTCTGCCGGGAACAATCTTGCTAAAGCTAACCGTACCATGTATAAACGTGTACTCAGTTATCTGAGTCTATGGGCATATATGAAATCCAGCGGTGCTCTTAAAGCTGGCGATCAGCAAAACGCCGGATATTTCATTCGTATTTACGCCATTATTGATCCCACGAATGCTGAAGCCCCATATCTTGAAGCCGGCTTGTTTGCTGCACAAGGGAAAGATGATGAAGCGCTTAAAAGTCTTAACAAAGCTGTGGATCTTGGGTTTAATGATCTGAAACGAATCCAGGGAGACCCGGCATTCACAAATTTAAGGGGAAAGGCCGGTTACGAATCGATATTAGATCGGATTAGAGATATGAAGTAATCCGGGGGTTATTATCCTGCCGTTTGTGTTGTTTGATTATTCATTTGTATTGGATTATTGAACACTGCCGCTTCTTTCCTTCAATTGATTTGCCCTTCAAATTAATTATCTTCGTAGTTCAAAATCCTAAGCTATGCGCAATTGCTTTTTACTTTTCATCACACTTTTATCATTTTCTGCCAATGCCGCGGTAAATTTTGATGAATACTTTTACAACCGGACCTTGCGGATAGATTATGTTCACACCGGCGCTTATCACGAAGATTCCTATTCAATTGATGAACTCCGCTCCGAACCCTTCTGGGGCGGTTCCATGGTTAACCTCATCGATACGATGAACTATGGTATTTACATCTTTAAAGTATTTGATGTGGCAAGTAATTCCTTGATCTATTCAAGAGGTTATTGCACCCTTTTTTCCGAATGGCAGACCACCGATGAAGCTAAAACAACCCGTAAAAGTTTTAGCGAAACTGTCGTGATGCCGTTCCCCAAAAAAGATGTGCGTGTTGAATTCTATACACGCCAAAAGGGAATCTTTCAGAAAAAATTTGAATACACTGTTAAGGTAAATAGCTATTTCATTTCTCCTGAGTTGCGGATGCCATATCCCGTTTTTGATGCTTACATCAGCGGCGACCCTGCAACAAAAGTGGATATTGTATTATTACCGGAAGGATATACCGAAATGGAGATGGGACGTTTCATAAGCGATTGCCAGCGCTTTGCCGAAGGATTATTTACCTTTTCACCTTACAGCGAAAACAAAGATAAGTTCAATATCAGGGCTGTCCTGGCACCTTCTGCAGAAAGCGGGTCCGATATTCCGGGCGACTCCGTGTGGAAACGGACTATCCTCAATTCCAACTATTATACCTTTGATAGCGAACGTTACATCATGACTACCGACAACGAGCATGTCCGTGACCTTGCCGCCAATGCGCCTTACGATCAGATTTATATACTCGCGAATTCTACAAAATATGGTGGAGGTGCAATTTTCAACCATTATTCGATGACCGCCGCGGCCAACGAAAAATCTGCCAAGATTTTTATTCATGAACTCGGGCATGGTTTTGCCGGTCTTGCCGATGAATATTATACATCTTCAACCTCTTACAACGAATTTTATCCGCTCGATGTTGAACCATGGGATCCGAACCTGACCACCCTTGTGGATTTCAATAAAAAATGGCCTGATCTGCTTGATAGAAAGACTCCCGTTCCAACACCTGATGACGAGAAATACCGTGATAAACCAGGCGTTTTCGAAGGCGGAGGATATGTGGCAAAAGGTGTTTACCGCCCTGCCTGGGACTGCCTTATGAATTCCTTCAAGGGGGACAAATTCTGTCCGGTATGTAACCGCAGTATCCGTAAAATGATTGATTTTTACACCAAATAGCGTCTGTCTATATTATTCGTTGTTTTAAATATGGAATGCCATAAACGATTAATGATTTTAGAAGTAACGGGAAATCTAAAATCAAAAATCGTTATTCTTTGTTCATAGATCAAGTTGAAACAAATAGCCGTAAAAAAAAGACATCTCCAACTATGCAGGAAAAGTCACCTTATAAACCAAGGAACCACATCCGTATCGTCACGGCCGCTTCACTTTTTGACGGACATGATGCTGCAATAAATATCATACGGCGGATCCTGCAATCTACAGGTGTTGAAGTCATTCACCTCGGGCACGACCGTTCGGTGCAGGAAGTTGTTGATTGTGCCATACAGGAAGATGTACAGGCCATTGCCATAACATCATACCAGGGCGGACACATGGAATATTTCCGCTATATGTATGACCTTTTGAAGGAACGTGGCTGCGGGCATATCCGGATTTTCGGAGGAGGCGGTGGCGTTATTTTACCGAACGAGATCGAGCAACTGCAGGCTTATGGTATAGTCAGAATTTATTCACCCGACGATGGCCGCCACATGGGGCTCCAGGGCATGATAAACGACCTTGTTAAAAAATCGGATTTCCCTTCCGGGCAAAATATTAGAGTCAATACTGAAGACATTTTCAGACAAGATCATGCTTCCATAGCCCGGTTGATCTCGGCAGCAGAGAATTTTCCCGAAGAGGTTAAGCCTCTACTAAAAGAGCTGAATGCCGAATGCCGCAAGAAGAATACTCCGGTTCTTGGAATAACCGGAACCGGAGGTGCAGGAAAATCATCGCTTGTGGATGAATTAGTGAGGCGGTTCCTTGCCGGTTTTCCTGAAAAAACTATTGCAATTATCTCTGTTGATCCGTCGAAACGAAAAACGGGCGGCGCTTTGCTTGGCGATCGCATCCGAATGAATGCCATCAATTCGCCGCGGGTTTATATGCGATCGCTCGCAACAAGACAGGCTAACCTGGCACTTTCAAAATATATCCGCGATGCGTTGTGCATCGTTAAAAATGCCAACTTCGATCTCGTCATCCTCGAAACTTCAGGTATCGGGCAATCGGACACCGAGATCGTGGATTTCAGTGATCTATCGCTTTATGTGATGACGCCTGAATACGGCGCTGCAACACAGCTCGAAAAGATTGATATGCTCGATTTCGCCGATCTTATAGTCATCAACAAATCGGATAAACGTGGGTCAGCTGATGCTTTGCGTGATGTAAGGAAACAATTTTCCCGCAATCATCCGCTTTGGGAGCACGATCCTGAACAATTACCCGTTTTCGGCACAATGGCATCCAATTTCAATGATCAGGGTGTAACAAAGCTTTATATTTCCCTTGTGAAGATGATTAATGAGAAAACAGGTGGTGTATTTGGTTTTGTTTTAGAATCAGGAAGAAATATGAAGGAAGGAATCACTATCATTCCGCCACCCCGGGTAAGGTATCTTTCCGAAATAGCTGAGACTGTCCGATCATACAACCGCCATGCTGATGAACAGGCGGATATAGCGCACGAACTTAATAGCATCCGCACATCTCTTGATTTGCTGCCTGAAGGAACATCTTCAGATTCTGCAAATGAGTTACTGGAAAATATTTACAAACAGAGGGAAGAAAAACTGCTGCCTGCTAACCGCAGAATCATCAATGAATGGCACGAAAAAGTGCAGAAGTTTACAGATGAAAACTTCTCCTATTCTGTTCGTGGCAAGAAAATCACTGTTCAAACTTACACAGAAACCCTATCACATCTTAAAATACCAAAAATCGCTCTGCCCCGTTACAATGATTGGGGTGACATTCTTAAATGGAGCCTTCGAGAAAATGTTCCCGGCGAATTCCCTTATGCAGCCGGAGTTTTCCCTTTCAAGCGCGAAAATGAAGACCCCACCCGCATGTTTGCAGGAGAAGGAGGTCCGGAACGTACAAACAAACGCTTTCATTATGTTTCGGCAGGCATGCCTGCACGCAGGCTATCCACGGCATTCGATTCTGTGACGCTTTATGGGGCCGACCCTGCCATCCGTCCCGATATTTATGGTAAGATCGGGAATGCAGGTGTTTCCATTGCCTGCCTTGATGATGCCAAGAAACTTTATTCGGGGTTCGACCTTTGCGACCCTGCCACCTCGGTATCAATGACCATTAACGGGCCGGCACCGGCATTGGTCGGTTTTTTCATGAATGCAGCCATTGATCAGCAATGCGAAAAATACATCCATGCCAATGGGTTGGAAAAAGAAGTTGAAAAGAAGATCAAAGCGATCTACAAAAAAAAAGGCACCAAACGCCCTTCTTATCAGGGCGAAATCCCACAGGGGCATAACGGGCTGGGATTGATGTTGCTTGGAATAACCGGTGACCATGTGTTACCTGCTGACATCTATGCCCGTATAAAAACCGATACAATTTCTCATGTCAGGGGAACAGTCCAGGCAGACATCCTGAAGGAAGACCAGGCACAAAATACCTGCATATTTTCCATTGATTTCGCGCTTAAACTGATGGGCGATATGCAGGAATATTTTATTATAAATCATATCCGCAATTTTTATTCGGTATCTATTTCGGGTTATCATATTGCTGAAGCCGGAGCCAATCCCATAACCCAACTTGCATTTACGCTGGCAAACGGGTTCACCTATGTGGAATATTACGCTTCGCGCGGAATGGATATTGATAAATTCGCGCCAAACCTCTCGTTCTTTTTTTCGAATGGTATCGATCCTGAATATTCGGTGCTGGGGCGTGTTGCAAGACTTATCTGGGCAAAGGCTATGAAACTTCGTTATCATGCCAATGAGCGTTCGCAGATGCTAAAATACCATATCCAAACCAGCGGCCGTTCGCTTCATGCCCAGGAAATTGACTTCAACGATATCCGCACCACGCTGCAGGCGCTTTACGCCATTTATGACAATTGTAATTCGCTGCATACCAACGCCTACGACGAAGCCATTACCACGCCCACCGAGGAATCTGTAAGACGTGCCATGGCTATACAACTTATCATCAATCATGAACTCGGGCTTGCAAAAAACCAGAATCCGTTGCAGGGAGCTTTCATCATCGAACAGTTGACCGAACTGCTGGAGGAAGCCGTGCTAAAGGAATTCGATCGCCTTACGGAACGCGGCGGAGTACCCGGCGCAATGGAAACAATGTACCAGCGCAGCAAGATACAGGAGGAATCACTTTATTACGAAGGTTTGAAACATAACGGCAAATTGCCAATCATGGGTGTAAATACCTTCCTTTCATCAAAAGGGTCGCCGACGGTACTTCCGGGGGAGATCATCCGTTCCACCGAAGAAGAGAAAGAATATCAGGTAAGTATGCTGGAACAGCTAAAGACCACATGGGCGACTGAAGCTTTTGGTAACCTTGACAGGTTAAAACAAGTTGCAATACAGAACGAAAATGTATTTGAAAGCCTTATGGAAGCTGCAAAGTATTGCTCCTTAGGGCAGATCACACAAGCCTTGTTTGAGGTTGGGGGGCAGTATCGCAGGAGTATGTAGCAGAAAATCCTGACGTATAGCTATTTTCTCTGATAAACCCTTATCCAGTCAATCTCCATCTGGTTTGGCAAAACGGTAGATGCATCCGGTGCTTTGGTGAATGGCGTTTTAACAGTGCCTACTGCAAGGTTAGCAATAATATTCAGTTTTTCTCCTACCGAAGGGAATGCCAGTTGCAGTTTGTATTTGCCTTTATGATGCCTGCAACGTCGCATGACCTTCCCGAATTTAGGTTTCATTAAGCTTACTTTCCATACTTCTTTTTCATCAACCAAAAACCGCACGAAATATGGATCCCATTCAAAGGAAAAAATGTGAAAATCTTCAGAAAAGTCCTTTCGATACCATTTGCGTTTATTAAAAGTGGAATGATTCTTCCAGGAAATAATTCCCATATGGTGCCGATGGGGCCGTTGGCCTGCAATTTCAAATACATCTAGCTCGGCAGCTTTGTCACCAAACAGCCAGAAAGCAGGCCAGAAACCCATCCCAAAAGGAAGTTTACACCGAATCTCATACCGTCCCATTCCAAATTGCTGTCGGGAATGGATCATTCCGGATGAATATTGGCGTTTCAGGCCGTACCATTGAACATCCTGGCTGCGGGCAATGAGTTTAAGCGTACTATTACTGACAACTATGTTGCTATCCAGGTAAACCTGTCCTTCCTCGCCATGTGTGCGGCAAAATTCGCATTGGTCACTTCCATCATTAGTATAAGGATACCACGTGACCCATTTTGTCTGATCAAGCCCATTCCCATTAAATTCGTCGGTAAAGATGAGTTGCCAATCGCCTGATTGGCAAATATTTCCACCATTGAACAATGTGTCTTTTTGCGAAAAAACCTGTAAATGAATGCTTGAAGCGATAAGCAGGAATAGAATTGGTTTCATGCGACCAAGATACGAATCATGGATTATTTTATCTTTGACAGACACTAAAAACATTTGCCTGTATGAAAAGTATTCTTGTCATTTACCCTGAAGTGGATATCACCAAAATAGCGCTTTATAAAGGTGGTACGTTAATATTCCTGAAATCAATACGTCATAAACCGGAGGATCTTCTTGGTTTTACTGATATAAACGATCAGCTTGGTTACCGTACGGGACTCATTATGAATGAATTAAAAGCTAATGATATAGATCTCGAAAATATTGCTGTGGTTATGGCTCGTGGCGGTCTTATCAAGCCGGTGAAATCGGGAATATACCAGGTGAGTGAACGTATGAAAGAGGATTTGCGCAAAGGCGTAATGGGACGTCATGCCACAAACCTTGGCGGACTTATCGCTGATAAAATCTGTGAATTCATCCCCTCAGCTAAAGCTTATCTTGCCGACCCTGTAGTTGTAGATGAACTTGATCCTTTGGCAAGAATTTCAGGACATCCGCTTATCGAGCGAAAATCGATATTTCATGCCTTGAACCAGAAAAATGTTTCGCGTGAATATGCCAAATCTATCAACAAAACCTACGAAGATCTCAATCTTGTGGTAGTCTATATCGGAACAGGAGGAGTCTCGGTAGGAGCCCATAAGTTTGGCAAGGTAGTGGATGTGAACCAGGCTTTTGACGGAGATGGTCCTTTTTCGGCCACCCGCACCGGTTCTCTGCCTGTTGGCCAGTTGATCGATCTTTGTTACAGTGGCAAATATTCGCATGACGTGATGCGCCGCATGCTCACCGAACAGGGAGGCCTTCTTGCTTACCTCGGTACAAAATCCATTTCCGAAATCCTTTCACGTGTAGAAGCAGGAGATGAACAGGCAAAATTTATTGTCAATGCCCTGGCTTACCAAATCGCCAAAGAGATCGGCAGCATGGCTACGGTGCTTATCTGCGAAGTTGACGCCATCCTCATCATGGGAGCCATTCTCAATAATAAATTCTTTACCGACGAACTCACACGACGTATTCATCGCATTGGCCCTGTTTCTATTTA
>Ga0302293_10001397_pt1 | contig 11913 bp, 9 predicted proteins | sample III_Fen_N2_2_FD_198758 | JGI IMG/M metagenome (GOLD analysis project Ga0302293, IMG submission 198758) | Peat permafrost microbial communities from Stordalen Mire near Abisko, Sweden - III_Fen_N2_2 | ecosystem: Environmental > Terrestrial > Soil > Wetlands > Permafrost | place: Sweden: Abisko... | reverse complement strand
GTTTCATTTTATTTTGAACAGCCGAAAACATAATTTCAGTTCCGTTCAAACCGTTGATGTTGTCACGGGTGAAGTAGATTTTGAAACCTTCAGGATCGTAGGAAGCATACTTGTCATTGGCTCTGTCTGAACTGATCATTCCCGATGTACGCTCTGGATTTGACCACGTGTTACCAACCAATTTTGATTCGTAAATATCCGTTTGACCGGCATTATCACGGTGTAGTAACATCTTTGTACCGTTGTATGACAAACAGTTACTTACATCATCTGTAGATCCGTTGATTGGTCCTGCCAATTGTTTTGGAGCACTCCAATCGCCATCAGACAAAGACGTTGAATAAATGTCGTAATCGTAACCGCCCACTTCATCCGGACTGTGTGCATTTTTTCGATTGGAAGAAATAATCATGTCTGCACCATCGGCAGAAATAGAAGGTGCAATTTCGTCTTGAGGAGAGTTCAACGATTCGATATTGTCGACCCATGCACGCACCGGTTTGGCTTCTAACGTTCGAGCAATTTGACATTCTTTCTTGTGTTGCATCACAAATTTCGAAAAGTTATCCGCCTTTTTGTATTCGGCTTCAAACGCTTGAAATGCTTTTGTTGCATCGTCATATTTACCTTCCAATTGGTAAGCATAACCAAGGTAATAATTCAAAAACGGATCGCAAGCAGGATCTAACTTTTGAGCTGTTTTGAAAAAGGGAATACATTTCGAAGCATCCGATGAATTGGCATGACAAACACCGATTTTGAAATTCATCAAAGCACTGTTGGGATTGTATTGTTGTGCTTGCTCATATTGTTGCAAGGCTTTTTTGTAATTGAGTCCGAAGGGTTGTACTTCAAACAACGCTTCATTGGCCAATTTGAAAAAACCATCTCCTTTTTCAATAATCAATTCTATTTTCTTAAAACCTTCTTTATCGTTTTTAAAGTTAGCGGCTTTAAATTCTACATTTTGAGCAAGAGCTTGGGCACTAAAGGCCAAGACAACTGCAAATAATAATTGTTTCATGTCTCTTTAAGCGTTTAGTTGCTGCAATTTCCTGAATAATATGTTTTTCCTTCAACCGAACCGAGTTCGTTGGCTTTGTGCCAGTCTTCGCAAGCGCCTTCAATGTTGCGTTGCATTTCTTTGGCCAATCCGCGGTTTACATACGCTGCTGCGTAGTTTGGTTCCATTTGAAGCGCTTTATCGGCCCATTCTTCTGCTTTTTTGTAGTTTTTTTTCTTGAAATAAGCAGCCGAAAGGTTAGAAGCAGCCGGAGCGTATTTAGGGTTTAATTGCAACGCTTTTTCGAAATCTTTCAACGCCTCGTCGGTACTTCCCTTATCCATTAACGTAGCACCACGATTATTGTAAGCCATGTAATAATTGGCATCAATCGAGATTGCACGGTTAAATGCAGCCAAGGCTCCAACATAATCTTTGGTTTTTTTCTTCGTGGTACCGATGTTGTTGAGCACAAATGCCAAATTCGGATTTTTACGTTGTGCTTCTTCGTAATCGGCTAATGCTTTCGGATAGTTATCCTGCATACGGTAACAACTTCCGCGATCATTGTATGCATAAGCATTGTTCGGATCCAACTCAATTGTTTTAGAGAAATACTTGATTGCCGTGTTGTAATCTTGTTGCAAGAATTTCAATGTACCGTAGTTGTAATAAGCTTTCGGGTTTTTGGCATCCAATTGAATGGATTTTTCGTAATCCTTTTCCGAACTTAAGTAATCGGTCAATCCTTGGTAAGCTCTTCCGCGCTGAAAATAGGCTTTGGAATAATTCGCGTCTTTTTTAATCAGTAACGTAAATGTAGCAACTGCATCTTTAAACTGCTCAGCTTCATTTTCAGCGACTCCTTTATTATAATGTGCTGCTGTAAAATTCGGGTCTGCCGCCACCGATTTTTTAAACTCTGCAATTGCACCTATAAAGTTCTTTTTATTGAATAATTCAATGCCTTTGTTGTAGGCCTCTTGACTGGCTGCAACGGTTGCATTTTGCTGATTCAACTTCGTGATTGAATCTCTGTACCGTGTTTCTTGTGGCGTTAATTGCTCAATTTGTGCATTCCCGTTATAGGAAATAAAAATCAAACCCAAAATCAGCCCAATAGTTGTTCGTTTCATATTGTTTTTTGGTTTAGCGGTTTGAATTTAGCAATATTCGTACCAGCAGGTTCGGAAATTTATTAACAAGCGTGTTTCGATGTGGAAAAGCAATCATAAATCAACCGAAATAGCTATTTTTATCCGCTAGTGTTTTGGCTTGTAATGTTGCAGTTAACAACTAAATCAAGATATCGAAAAGCAATTAAACGACTGTTGAAAAATGAATAAAGAAGCATATTTGGTAACCGGTGTACGCACAGCTATCGGAAATTTTGGTGGAACATTGGCTCCTGTAAGAACGGATGATTTGGCAGCTATTGCCATTGAAGGATTGTTGAAGAAAGTTCCTTCACTTGATTTGAACGCTATTGAAGATGTTATTTTAGGGTGTGCCAATCAAGCTGGTGAAGACAATCGAAACGTAGCGCGCATGGCTGGTTTATTGGCCGGACTTCCTGTTTCCGTAGCCGGTGAAACCGTAAATCGCTTGTGTGCTTCCGGAATGTCGGCAGCTGTAAATGCTGCTCGTGCGATCAAAGACGGTGCAGGAGATTTGTACATTGCCGGTGGAGTTGAAAACATGACGCGCGGGCCGTGGGTACTTTCAAAATCGGCTACACCTTTTGGTCGCGATCAAGAATTATTCGATTCGTCTTTCGGTTGGCGATTCATCAACCCTAAAATGGAGGAACTTTACGGAACCGACGCTATGGGAAATACAGCCGAAAATTTGGCTGAAATGTATGGAATCAATCGCGCTGATCAAGATGCGTTTGCATTATGGTCGCAAATGAAGGCAACTAAAGCGCAGGAAGCTGGTATATTAGGAAATGAAATAGTTCCGGTTATGATTCCACGCAAGAAACAAGATCCGTTGGTGTTTGAGAAAGACGAATTTATGCGTCCGCAAACTACGATCGAAGCATTGGCAGGATTAAGAACGGCTTTCAAAAAAGACGGTTCGGTAACTGCCGGAAATGCATCCGGTTTAAATGACGGAGCAGCGGCCTTGTTATTAGCATCAGATAACGGATTAAAACAACATAACTTACAACCGATTGCTCGAATAGTGAGTGCGGCAGTAGCCGGAGTAGAACCACGCATTATGGGAATCGGTCCGGTAGAAGCATCTAATAAAGCTTTGCAACGTGCCGGTCTTTCGATGAAAGATATGGACGTCATTGAATTGAACGAAGCATTTGCCGCTCAAGTATTAGCGTGTACGAGAAACTTAGGTATAGCTGATAACGATCCGCGGATCAATCCCAACGGTGGCGCAATTGCTTTAGGTCATCCGCTTGGAATGTCGGGCGCACGAATCTTGCTGGCAGCCGCAAATGAATTGCAACGAACCAACGGAAAATATGCACTTGTAACCATGTGTATCGGGGTAGGACAAGGGTATGCTACAATAATTGAGCGTACATAATTCCAACCTATTGAACGATTTAACGTCTAATCAATACTATGAAACAACTCTTTCTAATTTTGCCGCTACTGGCCTTGCTTACAGTAGCTTGTAAGCGGGAGCAAGCCGTCTGGGAATCAGACTGGCAAGTTCCGTTGCTCGACGATACGTTAAACCTCGATAAATTGGTTGAAGATTCGATTGTTAGCGTCAATGGAGGATATTATGAGTTGGCCATAGATCGTACAATTTATGAATTGAAATTGTCGGATATCGTTGATATTCCGGATACAACAATTAAAGATGATTACGGCTTTACTTTTAATACTAATGTACCGCCTGGAGCATCATTTGTGCCCGGTAACGTAGAGGAGCATGTTATTGATATGGGAGATATTGAGTTGAAGAAAATTCGGGTGAAATCCGGAGGGGTTCAAATCACTGCAAAAAGTCCGATTGGTACCACTTGTTTTTTCAAAATTCAATTACCCGGTGCTACTAAAAATGGCGTAACATTAACTCAAGAATTTGAAGTTCCTCCAGGTTCAAGTTCTAATTTAAGTGAAGTAAGCGGATTTGTAGATTTAGCTGGATATGAATTGGATTTACGTGGACAAACGCAAGGGTCTTTTAACAAAATTCAATCTAAAATGTCTGTGAAAACAGATGCAAATGGTCCACAAGTAAGTGTTACAACTCTTGACACTTTGAGATTTACTGCCACCATAAATGATTTGGTGATTGATTATGCTCGTGGTTACTTCGGTTCTCAATTGATTACGGATACCATCTCTGAGAACATTGATGCGTTGAGCAAGATTTCAAGCGGAATCATTGATTTGCCTTCATCGAGCATAGAACTCGAATTGGTGAACGGACTAAAAATGAGTGCGAAGGCCAAGTTGACTGAATTGAAGAATGTCAATGCGCAACAAAGTACGGTAAACATGACACACCCTACGTTGGATTCATGGATCACCATTAATAGCGCTACTGGAACGGAAAACTCCTTACAACCTTCCTCAACAAGTTTGTTGTTTGACGGATCGAATAGCAATGTAGAGCAATACCTCGAGAATCACGGAGCCAAAAACGACATTGGTTTCGAATTGCAACTCAATCCTTGGGGCAATGTTTCCGGTGGTTGGGACGAGATTTTTCCGCAGAGTTCACTGAAAGTGAATCTAAAAGCAAATATGCCGTTGGCTGTCGGACTCACAGATGTGGTACTAAAAGACACCTTCGATTTTTCCTTCAAACAAGATTTCACCAAAACGCATGTTACTTCTGGGACCATGTGGGTAAAAGCAACAAATGCCTTTCCGTTATCGGGAGTGGTAACTCTTTATTTGCTCGATGCTTCAGGAAATACGATTGCTACCATTAACGGATCTTCAACGTTTAGTTCAAGTGTCTTCGGTTCTGTTGTAAACGGCATTTTGCAAAAACAATCGTTTGTTGAATTTCCAATAGCTGAAAGTGTGTTGGAACAACTGGATTTGGTGAAACAATTATCGTTGAAAGTAACGATGAATACGCCCAATCCGAATACAAACATCAGTGAACAAATGGCCATTCCGGCAGATGCCTTTTTCGGTTTCAAAGTGGGGGCAAAACTTAAAGTTGAAGCAAGAATATGATGAAGATAGGTAAACTACTAGTACTAATAACTTGTTTCAACAGTGCAGTAGGATCAGCTCAGATGATCTATCCCGGATACAGTGATTCAGCCATCAGTCAACCAATCATTGAAATGGATGGTATTTTTGATCTACAAGGGTCGGCCATCAAACGAGAGTTTTCAAATACACTCTTATTCGGTGGTTTTATTGATGAAGGAATGAAAGGCCGGTCGTTTGAAAAACACAGCGCTGTAAACCGATTCGGGATTAATGCAAATGCAGAAATTCGTTACATCAACGGAAGCGGTGGTTTCATGAAACGCGATTCGGTTGCTTGGATGATCAAAGGAGGATATTTTGCACTCGGGAATTTGATTTACGGACAAGATGCTTTCGGATTGTTGTTCTACGGAAATGAATCGTATTTGAATACAACAGCCGATTTCAGTAATACACGTCTGGATTTCGCCCAATTTCAAAAAATCGGTTTCGGAATTGTGAACAAGAAAAACAAATCATCCGTTACCCTGAATGTGGTGAATGTTCAGAATTATGTTGATGGGACTATCCGAAAAGGAGAGCTCACACAAAATGAAGACGGTTCGCAGATCAACCTAGACATTCAAGGAAATATGCTTGCTACCACAGGTGCTAATTTCAATAAAGGATTAGGACTTTCATTGGATGTCGATTACCGAATTTTGGTCCCTTGGGGAAAATCAACAACCACTTTTCAGGTAATGGCGCAAAATATGGGAGCGGCCTATATCTATAATGGCATGCAAAAAATAGCCGTGGATTCTAATTATTCGTACAGTGGATTTGATTTTGAAACCCTCACGAGTGATTCCAATCCGTTTGGCGACGATTTCTCAATCTTTGATTCCTTGGGAATTGAAAAACGCGATGTGAAACGATTTGTGCCTTTGCCCGGATACTTACAGGTAGCCAAATTGGTTGATGTAACTTCGGCTAAAAAAGTACAATCATTCTTTGGAATTCGCTTGTATCCAACATTCAGCTCCATTCCGCAATTGTTTGCCGGAGCTTATTGGAAACCCACGGAATTGTTGCATGTAGCAGGTTCTGTTACGTATGGTGGTTTCGGTAATTTTAGAGGTGGTCTCTTTCTTACCTTGAATTTGAAACAAGTTAACTGGATGCTCGGAACAGAAGATGTGTTCGGTGGCGTTTCCAAAAAAGGATATGGTGAATCACTTGTAACAAGACTTATATGGAAAATCAATTCGTAAAACACGGAGCATTGTTGGTTGTCGGATTGTTTCTTTCCGTCGTTTCCTTCGGTCAAATCTCTTTTTACAAAGTGTATTCCGGTAACGGTTACGACAAAGGAGAAGGGATTGCTCAGCTACCCGATTCAGGGTTTCTGGTAACCGGTTCTTCATCCAGTTTCGGTGATGCGCCGTCGCAGGTCTTTTTAATGCGTTTAGATAGCATGGGAGCGTTCCAATGGTCAAGAGCTTACGGAGGCATTGAATTTGAAGAAGGGAAACGCGTAATGCCACTTCCCGGATTTGGCTATTTCTTGGCGGGAACTTCTTCCAGCGGTCCATCGACCAATTTTGATGCGTATGTATTGTTTACGGATGAAGCAGGTAATTTGCAATGGGAAACACGCACCGATAATGGCGCTTGGGAACGTGTACATGATGCCGTTTTGATGGCCGATACCTCGGTGATGATTATTGGCGAAACCGATTCTACCTTCAATGGAAACATCGATTTATTTGCTGCTCGATATGATAAATCAGGTAGTTTGATCTGGAAACAACAATGGGGAACAGATCACGATGATTTCGGAAATGCCATTTTCAGTATTTCTGATACAACCGTGTTGATTGCCGGAACGTACTATGTAGCCGATTCTGCCCAAAACAAGGGATACGTTACCAAGATGCACATTGATGGTTCGCTTATTTGGGAAGAAACATATGGAACTCAAGGCGATTACTGGTTGAATGATATCTGTACAGTTGGAACAAACATCAAAGTAATCGGTGAGCGCATCAAAACAGGAAAAACCGATCGCGACGGCTATTTTGCACACATTCAATCGGATGGAACCCTTTCTTATGGCGAAGAATTCTATTCCACAGCAGACACTAAAAACGGTGTGTTTACGCCTTACACAGCTGCCACGGATAAGTTTTTCATGTCAGAACAAACCATCAATCCGGGTATTCCAACATTTGAAGACGGGGAAGATGCCTTTGTTTCACGCTTCAATTCAGGATTGTATTGGGATAATTACGGTGCGGGTTACAATGGAGTAGGGCAAGATCAAATCAACGATATCAAACCAACGTCAGACGGATATGCAGTGTTTGTCGGTTTTCATACAACCTATGGTCCGGGTGGAAACAGTGTGTTTGTAGTGAAAATAGGTAACGACGGAGCTTTTCCTCCAACAACTTCCAATCCTACGATCATCAATATTGTTTTCTTGGAAGACTTGGTGGCACTCAAATCATTAAAGGTATATCCAAATCCGGTAAATGATCAGCTGACTATTTCAATCGAGGATACAGAATTTGATTATGCGTTATTGGATGCGTCAGGTAAACAATTGTTAACCGGACATGCATGGTCGGCGCAACAACTCGATTTTAGCCAACAATCACAAGGAGTTTACTTTTTGCAGGTAAGTCATCAATCCGGTGAAACGGCAGTTGTGAAATTGGTGAAGTGAGTTAGGCAGTTTTTAAGTTAGACAGTTTCTAAGTTCGATTAGTGCAAGTAAAAAACTAATTAACTCAAGAAACTCAAGAAACTAATTAACTCAAGAAACTCAAGAAACTCAAGAAACTCAAGAAACTCAAGAAACTCATTAACTTAAAAACTCAATCAAACTCAATCAAACTCAATCAAACTCAATCCTACCAATGGTAAGCGTCCTCGTTCATCCACTTTCCATGCAGGCGCATCACTTGTTCAATGACATCACGCACACACGCTTTTCCACCGTTTAAAGGTGATTGGTAATGGCTTATTGCTTTCACTTCCACAGCTGCATCTTGCGGACAAGTGCTCACACCAACCAGTTTCATCACTGGAATATCAGGAATATCATCGCCCATGTAAAGTACCTGAAGATCCGTGAAGCCGAATTCTTCTTTTAGCTGTTCGTAAACAACCAGTTTATTGGCAGACCGGAGCATTACTTTCTGAACACCCAATCCTTCCAAACGGTCTTTTACATCCTGAGAATTTCCTCCGGTAATAATCAGCACTTGGTATCCCTTTTTGATGGCATATTGAATGGCGTAACCGTCTTTTGAGTTGAGCGTACGAATTACGGAGCCATTGGCAAGCATCACTTCGCCGTTGGTTAAAACACCATCAACATCGAATACGAAGGTGGTAATAGGTGAAAGGCGTTCTTTGTAACTAATCATGTTGTTGGTAGCGTTGTTGAATACTGGATGAAAGGAGTTTGTAAATGGCGGCTTGTTCGGTTGGAAGCATTGCGATATGACGCTCTATAGTTGTTAGATCAGCTCTGCGCGCTGGACCTGTTTGTGCGTTGTATGCAGTTTGATCGTTCAATTTTTCTACCGTTTCCAATAAAAGTGGTTTCAACCAATCAAACGATAAATCAGCTTCGATTAGTTGCTGTTGCGCAATATCGATGAGGTGATTGGTGAAATTGTTAACGAAAACGGCCGCTAAATGCAGTTGAACCCGTTTTCCCCAAGATAGTTCCGTAACCGTATGACTTATTTTTGAGCCTAATTCTTTCAGCGATTGCTTGAATTCGTGTGAATTACTCTCAATGAAAATAGGAACCACGGAAAGTTCAACTGATCTGTTTTTTGAAAACGTTTGAAGCGGATAAAAAACACCAATCGGAAAATGACCTGAAATTGCGACAACATCAACGGTTCCAGAAGTTGCAACTACAGGTGCAATCGCTGATAACTGAGGAATGAGTGCGGCAAGTGCGTCGTCTGAAACGGCACATAAGATAAGATCACTTGCTGCGAGGTCTTCTATCTTTGAGGCAATTTTACATTGAAGCTGTGAAGCCAATTCCGTTGCTTTCGCCTGCGTTCTGTTCCAGCAATAATCAATCCGGATACCGGCTTTCAATAGTCCTGTTGCCAGATGAACGGCTACATTACCTGCTCCGACAATAGAAATGGATGAAATGGTACGCATACTGTAAAATTACCTTTTTTGTCTGAAATCATGGTTCAAAAAAAACGGTGATCATCACGACCACCGTTTTCCATTTAATGTATGTCAGTTTATTTCTTGATAATCAATCGTTGAGATTGTGCTGTGCCGTTTGTAACTATGGTAAGTGTATACACTCCGGCGGCATAATTGCTACAATCAATCTCCAAACCGTTAGAAGTTGTTGTGTAATCTACTTGAAATGATTTACCGACTAAATCAGTCAAAACAACTTGTTCCGTTTTTTTACTTTTCGTGTAAATAGAGAAGTTGTTATTTGCCGGATTCGGATAGATCGTGAACGGCTCAATATCGCTTGAGTTTACAGATAATACTGTGTTGTATTCAATATCACCATCAGCGTCTACTTGCATTAAGCGATAGTAGCTGATTCCCGAAAGTGGTTGACTATCCGTATACGAATAGCTTTGCGCATTGTTTGTAGTGTTGTTTCCGGCAACTGCGCCGATTGTTTCCCAAACCATTCCATCAGCAGAACGTTGCACCACAAAATCGCGGTTGTCTTCTTCAAATTCGGTTCCCCAAATCAAGTCGACTACATTTTCGTCGTAGGTTGCATTCCAATACGTGTATCCAACCGGTAAAGGAACAATGGCACAATTGGTTGTAGCCGTATTCGATGCTGCCTGATTGATATTAATGGTTTGTACGACGTTCGCAAAGTTAGTTACCAAAAGCACATACACCTGACCAACAGTTACGCCATTTACCACTGCTTGTTCAATCGGTGATGGTGAATAACTGCAATCTTGCGGCAACGCATACGTATTACAATTGGAAACAGCATTTGCCAAATTAGGGAATGGTCCCCAAATAGAGTAGTCAATGTCGGCACCTGCTGTAATATCAATTACCAAGTTTCCTGCAGTAGCAATTTCTAAGTAATACCAACTTGGGTTAGGCGAAGTGAAAAGGCAAGTGTAGTTGTTTCCTGGGTTAATTACGTCAGCAGAAGAACCACCAGCATTGGCGATGAAATTGATCGGTGAACCGGAACAGATCGGACTAGGAATAGCGCACGTTGTGTTACCGGCTGCCGGAGCTGCTGCAGACACACAGATATTAAATGTACCTGTACCGCCACCATATTGCCAAAAACGAATCAAATAAGTTGCTCCGGGTGTTAATCCTCCTGCCGAAATTGCTGGCATCAATCCCACAACGTCATCCGAGCATGTTATTTGCGTAAGAGCACCACAAGTACCGGAGTAAAGAGCCATTACACCATCTGTGATACTTCCTGTTGACGTTTGAATATTGATACTTCCCGAAGCCGGAGCAGTAAACCGATACCAAACATCCGGTCCCATTGATCCACAGCTTGGAGTTCCACCGTTTGCAGCATTGGTTTGTGCTGTTGCGCCCACAGTTGTGCCAGCCTGAAAAGTACAAGAGGCATTTACAGCGATGTTAGGAGCAGTAATTACTCCTGCCGTACAAGGTGTATTGGATTGAGCGAATACTTGGTGTCCGAATAGGAACAAGACTGCCACATATAGTAGTGTGAGTTTCATAGCAATAGATTTTTAATGTAAATAAAATAGCAGTAGTAAGTCGGATTTAGTGCTGTTGTTCAAACAACGCTATATCTTTTACAGTTAGCCATTCCCCTTCAAGAATCAGACAATTTGTGTTTTCAGTATAAACTTGCTGACGATCTTGTTCTGCGGCATTATAAACAGAGCGAGGTACAATTTTCACATCAGGATTATTTGCCGTCCAGTTTTTGATTATCGCAAGATCTTCTGTTTTTACTGGTTTTTGAGATTGATCTTTTTCACTTTTAACAAGCGCTTCATGTTGCTCAATTAATGCAAGTGAAATCTTGTCCTGATAGATAATTAAATCTGATCCGAGAAGTTCCTGCTCTTGCGATGAAAGTGCATTGAAGCGTTCAGCAGAAATGAAGAGAGTAGTTGGATGAGCACTTTGCCATTGCTGAATGGCTTGCTGATCGTTTTGTGCACATGCGACTGTCGCGTTGAGTGCACCAAAGAGTAGTAAGTAGATGCTTTTCATATTCCGTTGCTTTTAACTAAGAGACGAATCTTTTTTGGATGTAGTCAGCAACAATGAGTAATCGACTAGATTGGTTGATTAATTAAATGATATGAATGAATATCACATGAAATTCAATTAGTGTTAAAAAATTAGTTAAATATTTAATCAACTGGTTATCAGTATTTTAGATTAAGCATCTCTTTTTTACTCATAAAAAAAGGGCTATCATTACTGATAGCCCATTAGTTACGAATTATTGTTGACGGTTTACTTACCGTGACATTGTTTGTATTTTTTACCGCTACCACAAGGGCAAGGATCGTTACGTCCAATTTTCGGTTCAACGACTACAGGTTGTTGTTTTTCTCTTACCGGAGCTGAATTTCGAATAGCTTCATCGTACCCTTCGCTTCCTTGAAAACGCGGTTTAGGTGTGCTGGTAGAATTATCAGATGTGGTGATTTGCGCTTTCTCGTAATGATCTTCTGCAACTTCACGATTGGTGCTTTTTACTTCTTTTTCTTGCACTAATTCAGCTTTCAC
>Ga0302293_10001395_pt1 | contig 11923 bp, 8 predicted proteins | sample III_Fen_N2_2_FD_198758 | JGI IMG/M metagenome (GOLD analysis project Ga0302293, IMG submission 198758) | Peat permafrost microbial communities from Stordalen Mire near Abisko, Sweden - III_Fen_N2_2 | ecosystem: Environmental > Terrestrial > Soil > Wetlands > Permafrost | place: Sweden: Abisko... | reverse complement strand
GGGTTCTTCATCTCCAACTGCAATGTTATTGGCGATGGTATCCGAAAAGATAAATCCATCCTGCATCACAGCTCCACATTTAGCCCGCCACCAATGTTGCTCATAGGCTGATAATTCTGCATCGCCTATCTTTATGGAACCTGAAACCGGAGGATAGAAGCCAAGAATCAGCTTCACCAGGGTCGTTTTACCACTGCCGCTGGTACCTACTATGGCTGTAACCTTGCCCTGAGGAATTATCAGATTAATATTATTGAGCACTTTTGGCGAATGTGGCCCTTCATATTGAAAGACCAGATCCGAGATTCGGATATCGGCCGAAGCCGGTAAACTGGAGATTTTTCCTTCCTGATACTGCTCTTCATCCTTACTGCTGTGGATCTCCGCCAAACGTTCAAGACTGATTTTGGCATCCTGGGATACCTGCATGAATTCAATCATCTGGTCCAGCGGGCTATTCATCTGACCGATTATATATTGTACAGCCAGCATCATACCAAGGGTCATATTTCCATGAACAACCGATGTGGCAGCCAAAACCGTAATCACAATGTTTTTGGTCTCATTGATGAATACCGAACCAGCCTGTTGATATTGCTGCAATGAAAGACTTGATACGTTCACCTTGAAAAGACGTGCCTGAATCCGCTCCCACTCCCATCTTTTCTGGCGTTCGTAGTTATTCAGTTTTATTTCCTGCATTCCGTTGATCAATTGAATCAGTTTGCTTTGGTTATCCGACAGTTGTGCGAACCGTTTATAATCGAGCTCACGCCGTTTTCGGAGGAATAAAAAAATCCAGCCAATGTACAATACGGAACCAAAGATGAATACAAGGAATATACCCAAATTATAAATTACAAGGACTATACTGAATATGACAATATTGAAAACTGAAAAGATAACGTTGAGCGATTGCGAAGTCAGGAAACGTTCAATCCGATGATGATCTCCGATGCGCTGAAGCAAATCGCCAATCATTTTGGTATCGAAAAAGCCGATAGGCATTTTCATGAGCTTGATCAGGAAATCGGATATGATGCTAATATTAATACGTGTACTGATGTGAAGCAATATCCATGACCGAATGAAATCAACTGTCATCCTGCTGATGAAAAGCATCATCTGGGCTGCCAGGATAAGATAAATAAAATTGATGTCCTGGGTATTGATACCAACATCAACAATGCTTTGTGTCAGGAATGGGAAAATAAGCTGAATCAGGCTTCCAACCAGGAATCCGAGTATAAGCTGAAAAACAAGTTTCCGGTGAGGCTTAAGGTATTTGAGCAGAAATCTGAAATTACTGCGGTTTACTATTTCGCCTTCCAGTTCAAAGAATTTGGGAGTAGGTTCAAACAACAGGCAGATCCCTTTCAGTTCACCCTGGCGGAGGGTCGCCAGCCAATGTTTTTTAAATTCAGCCTCCGAATATTCGACGAGTCCAAATGCAGGATCAGCCACATAAACTTTTCCTTTCCGATACTTGTAAACAACCACAAAATGATCCTGATCCCAATGAACGACACAGGGTTTCGGTGCCTCCATCAATTGTTCTATGGTAATCCTGGCACCTATGGTACGAAAACCGATTATTTCGGCTGCATCGCTAAGACCAAGCAATGAAACCCCTTCACGTGAAATATGTGACAACTCCCTAAGTTTCTGAAGCGAATAAGTTCTTCCATAAAATGCAGCAATCATGCGGAGACAAGAAGGTCCGCAATCCATGGCATCATATTGTTTAAAGAAGGGGAATTTAGACATACCTACACATTGTTGCTCAAAAATAACAGAATTAGTTGAAACTACTAATTTCTAATTTCAAATATTGTTAAATTTATTGTAAGTTGTAAGAATCCAAATATTGTTGATTTATTATTCGCTCATTCGAGGATCAATTCTTCAGCTTGATCTCCAGTTCAGGTAATGAATTGTAATAGAATCGCAATTTGATCCTAATCTATCTCTATCTTATCATTGTCGTACCACTATCGTACCTCTATCGTATATAATTCGAATATAATACGTATATAATTCATATATTATTCGTATATAATTCGTATCCATTCGAATTATATACCTATTTGTTTCGAATTTGTTTCGAATTATATACGATAGAGGTACGATAGAGGTACGACAGAGAATAAAAGTATTTCAATGGCGAAAGTTTGGGGATAAGGCAGATGGTATGAAAATAATTCAAATACAGTGTATTTAACTACCTGCCATTTGCTTAACTTTCCATCCTTCGCGAAAGTCAATTCCTGCTAATTGAAAGTATTCTCTGAAGCATTAAAAAAATATTAAACAACATATTCTCTGCTCATTCTTCTGTATTCCTGATGGTTAAACTCGAAAGTTAATATTCCTTAAATAATACAACCCATTGATTTACTTAATCTTTATTCAAAGGTTGCAAATTATGGCTTGTTAACAAATTAAGGTAATCTATCCACATCTTGGTTGTTAAGTAATTATTACTAATTTTGGTCCACTCTCTTGATTACAGCCTGAGACAGCTGATAATGAAGGAATAAAAACCCAAATAACTATCTAAATATGAAAGTCTATAAAACTGAAGAAATTCGCAACATTACTTTAATTGGTAATGCTGGCAGTGGGAAAACCACCCTTGCAGAAGCTATGCTTTTCGAGGGTGGAGTCATAAACCGCAGAGGTGATGTCAGTAGTAAGAATACGGTATCTGACTACCATCTGATCGAGCAGGAATACGGAAATTCGGTATTCTCTTCGCTTATGTATACAGAAGTTAACGGCAAAAAGATTAATATCCTCGATACCCCTGGGATGGATGATTTTTGCGGTGGTGTTGTTTCTTCCCTTCAGGTTGCACCTCTTGCCCTGATGGTAATTGATGCTTCTACAGGTATTGGCGCCGGAACAGAATCCGCTTTTCGTCATGCTGAAGCAGCAAATAACAAACTGATCTTTGTATTGAACCACCTGGATAATGAGAATGCCAATTATGACCAGGACATCGATAATTTAAAAAGCAAATTCGGCAATAAAGTAACTATTGTACAGTATCCTGTTGAAACAGGTATCGGCTTTAACTCTATCGTTGATGTATTAATGATGAAAATGTATAAGTACGGTCCTGACGGAGGGAAACCCGAAATCCTCGATATTCCTGCCTCAGAAAAGACACGTGCCGATAAATTACACAATGACCTGGCTGAAATGGCAGCCGAAAATGAAGAATCCCTTATGGAATTATACTTTGAGCAGGGTTCATTATCACAGGAAGATATGCGCCGTGGAATAAGAATAGGAATGACCAAACGTGATTTATTTCCTGTTTTCTGTACCTCGGCTAAAAAAAATATGGGAGTTGGCCGTTTACTCGAATTTGTCTGTAACATCGCACCCGCTCCTTCCCAGGTTCCAATGCGTGAAATCATCCAGGGAAAACCCGTTGTGATGAGCGAATCCTCCCCTACCTCTTTGTTTGTATTCAAAACAGCACTCGAACCACATGTAGGAGAAGTAACCTATTTCAAAGTGATGTCAGGAAAAGTCACTGAAGGGAAAGACCTTTACAATACCTTTAACAATGGCAAGGAAAGAATCTCGCAACTATTTGTTACCGCAGGAAAGAACCGTACCAGCGTTCCTGAATTGGTTGCCGGTGATATTGGCTGCACCGTAAAACTGAAAGATACCAAATTCAATCAAACACTCTGTGATAAAGAATTAGACCTGAAGTTTGCTCCTATCGTATTCCCTGATCCAAAATTCAGGATTGCCATTAAAGCAGTATCCGAAACCGATGATGAAAAAGTAGGTGAAATTCTTCACAAAGTCAAGGAGGAAGATCCAACCTATATCGTTAATTATCTGAAAGAACTTAAACAGTTGATCGTTGAAGGACAGGGAGAATATCATTTGAACACCTTAAAATGGTACTTCGATCACACGCATAAAATCGACATCGAGTTTAAAACTCCTAAAATCCCTTACCGCGAAACCATTACCAAATCTGCCGAGGGCGATTACCGTCATAAAAAACAATCGGGTGGTTCTGGTCAGTTTGGCGAGGTTCATATGATCATCGAACCTTATGAAGAAGGTTCTCTGCCAAAAAGCATGTTCATTATGAACGGCAAGGAGCAAAAGATCTCCGTTCGCGATACCCAGGAGACTCCACTACCCTGGGGTGGAAAACTCGTCTTTCATAACTGTATCGTTGGAGGTTCAATCGACACCCGCTTTCTTCCTGCCATTCTGAAGGGGATCATGGAAAAAATGGAAGAAGGACCGCTTACCGGTTCTTATGCACGCGATATCCGCGTTTACGTTTATGACGGCAAGATGCACCCGGTTGATTCAAACGAAATCTCTTTCCGTCTGGCTGGACGTAATGCCTTCAGTATTGCCTTTAAAAACGCAGGTGCCAAAATCCTTGAACCAATCTATGAACTCGATGTATGGGTTCAGGGCGAACGCATGGGTGATGTGATGAGCGACCTTCAGGGACGCCGGGCCTTGATTATGGGAATGGGTAGCGAGAGAGGCTATGAAAAAATCAGCGCCCGTGTTCCATTGAAGGAAATGAACAAATACTCTACTTCCCTGAGTTCCTTAACAGGTGGTCGTGGTGTATTCAACATGAAATTTGCCAACTACGAAAAAGTGCCACAGGAAGTTCAGGATGAACTGCTGGCCGCTTATGCCGCTGAAGAAAAAGACGAATAAATACCAATTCTATTTTAATATTTCTTTTACCAAGACGAAAGACCCGGGAATGCCACCCGGGTTTTTCATTTTAGTAAAGCTTTCATAGTCGGAATTGATCATGCACAACAGAAAAAAAGAAAACCTGAAATAAGGGTATATTCTAAAATTCATATCTTTACACTAAGGATTTAAAACAGGACTTTATGAAAACAAAAATAACACAAACCAAAGAAACAGACAATTGGGCATTACCTGGTGACCCTATAACTCTCGGCAAGTTTAAAGAAGGCATTAAAGAAGCCGAAAAAGGACCTTTCTATACCATTGAGGAATCAAAAAAAATCTTAGAAGGATGGAGAAAGAAAAGAAACTCCCTGTAAGAGTTTCCAGTGAATTTATCTTTGACCTCGATAATATTTATACATACAGTATAGATGCCTTTGGTATTAGGCAAGCAGAACTTTACGAAAAAGAAATCTGGAAGCTTGTTGATGGGTTGACGCTCAATTGGTCATTCTTCGCGGAATGCCGTCACTTACCCACTAAATCTAAAATGTATCGATGGATTATTCTCGAATCGCACCTTATCATTTATCGCATAACGGCCACGGAAATTCAGGTACTGTGTATTGTACATTCCCACCGAAGTATCACTAAAATCAAGGAGTCAAGAATTATTAAACTATAAACAACAAACCAGACATATTGGTTATGTTTACAAATTATTTGTTACCGTTGCAAACGTTTGTCAATTAATCCCTCGTTACAAATGATGGTCAGTACGAGACTATAAACTTGATCTTATCTGATTATATTAACAATCCATTCCCTCTAATTCCCCCTGAACAGATGGAAAAACCCGGCTTTTTTCTTTCGTTTATCATCTCTGCCGATACCCTCCACCACATAATAATAAACTCCCGGTGTGCAGTATTTCCCTCCGACTTTTCCGTCCCACACCGATTGCGGAACAGATTTTACGGTATTAACGAAATTAATGACATTGCCACTTTCCCAGACATGCAGCAATTTACCCCAGCGGTTAAAAATGGAGATCTTAATTTGTTTCATCGACCAGAATTTAATGATGAACGTATCATTAACTCCATCACTGTTAGGAGTGAAAACATTTGGAGCCTCCACAAAGGAGGTATCTGCAACAATATAATCCGGTAAATAAACCGTATCATAGCAGGTCGTAAGATCACTGATCTTTTTTGAAACCAGTTTCACCATGTATTTTCCTGAGTTCTCAAAAGTATATTTTGGACTGTCATCATAAAGCTTTACCAGAAAACTGTCAATGGCTGCACCTTTATTGGCGGCGGCCTCCTTCTTAATGACATCGACATCCTTGAAGATAAACCATTCAAATTTTCCCGGAGTTCCATTCACCGATGCATTGTTGAAAGTAACTTCCAATGGCGCTTCTCCCTTAGTAACGCTGGCAGTAAAAATCGCCTTGGTAACGATGGAAGTATATAGTACTTCAGCCGTGACAATGCAACCAAACCGGTCGGAAACTTCTAAGCTGTAATTGGTGTCTTTGGCGGGCGGAGTAAATACTTGCGATATAATTGTACTGCTGACAAGCGTAGTTCCTTGCATCCACTTGACCTGTATGTTTTTAACCACTTCTTTAGGCTGCCCTGTCGGAAGATCTGTATAAGTTAATATTGGAGAGTCAAATACTCCTTTTAATGTAAATGAATTACAATCCGACTGTGGAATCTCTGCTGTTGCAGTGATATAATTATTAAATGCCCAGGCAGTAAAAGAGATAACACCGGTAGAGGTGGTCTCTTTTACACGGTATCCGCCATCGGCAAGATTAGAAATAGTTGAAGTAGTGTTTCCCGAAATATCGCTGGAGAAGAAATCGAAAGTTCCTGTTGCAGCGTTATATTTTTGCCATTCGAAAGTTCCTGTCTGTCCTGCAGGCAAAGTGGCTGTTAACGAAGCATTCTGATCTCCCTTTGCACCGCAAAAGACATAAATGCTATCCTGTGGTCCAATTGAATACACAGTATGAACAACCGCAGATGCATTGGATGTAATTTGTGTGAAACCCGCAAACGGAATGAACAAAACAGAGATTAAAAAAAGTAACTTACATGGTAATTTAAATCTATTCATTCTTTAACTTCTTTAACAGTTCACAATATTAACGCTAAAAATTGATTTATCTTTTGTCAGGCCTGAAATTTCCTTTACAATTTCTGCCACCAATCAACAGAAACACCAAATCTCACTAAATTTATAAAACTCAAACCTATATTCCTTACAGATAATCCGAAATATTAAAAATGCCACAAAAGCACGAAGGCACAAAGTTTCACCAAGCTACAAAAAACACTGAATATACACCAATACCTTTAGAGAATCTTCGTGGCTTGGTGTCTTGGTGGCAGAATACGTCATTTCAGGATAGACTTAAGCATTCAGGTTTTGATAACGAAATATTTTGTTGAAAACTACTTACCTTGCAGCCCCTAAAAACTGTAAAACAGTTTTACTTTTGAAGTCCAATTTAGAATAGAAAAAAGCGTGCAGAATTATTTAGAAGGATTGAATGAGGCCCAGAGGCTCGCAGTGGAAAACATACACGGCGCCTCCTTAATTATTGCTGGTGCAGGCTCCGGGAAAACACGGGTACTGACCCTCCGTGTGGCCCATTTATTAAAAAGCGGCGTAAGGCCCGGGTCAATCCTGGCCCTGACCTTTACCAACAAGGCTGCAAGGGAAATGAAAAACCGTATTGCCACCATGGTTGGAGCGAACACGGCCAAATACCTTTGGATGGGTACTTTTCATTCCATCTTTGCACGAATCTTAAGGATTGAGTCTGAAACACTCGGATACCCTTCGAACTTCACCATTTACGATTCGTCCGACTCAAAGAACCTGATCAAAAGCATCATCAAGGAATTAAACCTCGACGATAAAACCTATAAACCCGGTGTAGTCTCTTCGAGGATTTCAGCGGCTAAAAACAACCTGGTTTCTTCCGAAGTATATGCCACACTCCCCGAGACCATCGAATATGACCAGAGCATCAAAATGCCGCTGATCAGCCTGATCTACAAGGAATACGCCAAGCGCTGCTTCCTGGCAGGTGCCATGGATTTCGACGATCTGCTGATGAAAACAAATGCCTTGTTCCGTAATAGTCCTGATATTCTGGCAAAGTACCAACGTATCTTCGAATACATACTGGTAGATGAGTACCAGGATACGAACCATTCGCAGTATATGATTATCAAAAAGCTTGCCGCCACCCACAATAATATTTGTGTGGTCGGTGACGATGCCCAGAGTATCTATTCGTTCCGCGGGGCACGCATCGAAAACATATTGAATTTCCAGAACGATTATCCCACTCATAAGGTATTCAAACTCGAACAGAATTACCGCTCAACCCAGAATATTGTGGATGCCGCCAACAGCATCATTGCGAAAAACAAACGGCAGATACGCAAGAATGTATTTTCAGAGAAAGAGAAAGGGACTCTGATTAAAGTCATCAGCGCCATCACTGATAACGAGGAAGGCTACCTGGTTTCGAATGAAATCATTGATACCCGTATGCGCGAACATTTCCAGTTCTCGGATTATGCCATCCTCTACCGTACCAATGCCCAATCACGTATCTTTGAGGAGTCTCTGAGAAAACGGAACATTCCGTACAAAATATATGGGGGTCTCTCCTTCTATCAGCGAAAAGAAATCAAGGATCTGCTCAGCTATTTCCGTATGGTCATCAATCCAAAGGACAACGAGGCCTTTAAACGTGTAATAAACTATCCGGCACGAGGCATAGGCCAGACCAGCCTCACCAAACTCGAGCAATTTGCCGGGCAAAACAACCTCTGCATCTGGGAATTTGCCACCAACATCCCTTTACTGTTGAGTGAATTCAACAAGGGAACGGCAGCCAAGATTCATGAATTCACCAGTCTCATCGAAATGTTCAGGGAAAAACTGGAAACGCTCACCGCTTTTGAACTGGCTACCGAAATTGCTACCGGAACCGGGATCATGAAAGATCTGTACAAAGATCAGACACCTGAAGGGGTAAGCCGCTTTGAAAATATCCAGGAATTGCTGAATGGTATCCAGGAGTTTTCAATCTCAGCCCGAGAAGAGGGCACACCAGGTCAATTAAACAACTACATGGAAGATGTGGCCCTGCTGACCGATCAGGACAATGAAAAGCCAGAAGATAACGACCGGGTTACTATGATGACCATTCATTCGGCCAAAGGTCTCGAATTCAAGAATGTTTTTATCGTCGGGGTGGAAGAAAATCTTTTCCCATCGAACCAGAATGGACAAAAGACACTGGAGGATTTCGAAGAAGAACGCCGCCTGTTTTATGTGGCCCTCACGCGTGCCGAACAAAATGCCTATATCACTTATGCCCGTCAGCGGTATAAATGGGGTAAGCTCGAGTTTTGCAATAAGAGCCGTTTTATCGATGAAATTGATCCCCAGTACCTGAATATGCCCATCGAAAAAGATCCTGTCTTTTTTGGTGACAGCCCCGATCTGCCGTTTTCTGCACCAAAGCCACGGAATCCCGGCTTATCGGTTCCCGGCTTCAGGCCTTCGGCTGTAAGCCAACCCGATATGCAAAACAAATTATCTCGTCTTCGCGAAACAAAGAAGGAAGTCGATGCCTTTGAATACAGCAATCCTGAAGAAATACAGGCCGGAATGATGGTCGAACATCAGCGCTTCGGACGCGGGAAGGTGCTCCAGATGGAAGGAAAAATGCCCGATATTCAGGCTACAGTCTTCTTTCAGAATGCAGGAAAAAAACAACTTCTCCTAAAATTCGCTAAACTGCGTATAATTAATTAGCTTTGCATTGTAAATCCAATACGTAATAGTTTTTGATGCTTTATTTTGTGCTCAAAACTATTTTGCTTTACTTTGTGACATATTCGCTTCATACTGATTATCCAATCATATACCCTTTTTGAGATAACAGCCTGATTTTTTAAGAAAAACTTTATTTACATCCATGGATTATAATTCTGATCGCAGTAAGCTGGCTCTCCCTGAGTATGGAAGAAACTTACAAAATATGGTCAATCATATCATGACTATAGAGGACCGCAATGAACGAAACAGGGCCGCCCGAACTATCATTGACATCATGGGTACCATGTACCCGTATTTGAGAGATATTAACGATTTCAAGCATAAACTTTGGGACCATCTGGCTATCATGTCTAATTTCCAGTTGGACATTGATTATCCGTATACCCCGCCATCTCCCGAATTTTTCAACACTCCGCCCCGCCGTATTCCTTATAGCATTAATACGATCCGGTACCGTCACTACGGAAAAACGATTGAATTCCTGATCGATAAGGCGGCCGTTCATGAAGATGAAAAGGAACGTGATCTGCTTATCAAGCTGATTGCCAACCACATGAAAAAAAGTTACGTCATGTGGAACAAGGACTCAATCACCGATGACAAGATCTTCCTGGATATCGAAGAACTCTCGAAAGGCCGGATTAAACCCAACGAACTGACCCTCACCGAAACCAAGGATATCTTATTCAGGAACCAGAAGAAACCAATAACCGGAAATAATAATCCCGGAAGGAAATTCATCAAACCCGAAGACCGTAAAAAACAGCGCTAGCATGCTGCAAATCATTTAATATCCATTAAATACCGTATCTCCTTTCCGGATGGCAACATTTAAAATCGAAGGCGGCAAACAATTACACGGCGATTTGTATCCCCAGGGTGCAAAGAACGAAGCGCTCCAGGTCATCTGTGCCGTATTGCTGACCCCTCAGAGAATTCAGATTACAAATATTCCTGAAATAAGCGATGTCATCAAGCTGATTAAGATTCTCGGTGAACTGGGTGTGAAAACTGATAGGATCGGCAAGGGAAACTACAACTTCCAGGCCGACGAAATTCATCTCGATTACCTCAAAACCGAAAATTTTGCCCGTCATGCCTCCAGCCTTCGGGGCTCGATCATGATCCTCGGACCACTATTGGCACGCTTTGGCATAGGATATATCCCGCAGCCGGGAGGCGATAAAATCGGAAGGCGACGTCTGGACACTCATTTTACCGGTCTGCAGAAACTGGGAGCCACCTTCACCTATAATCCTGACGAACATTTTTACAGCGTTGAAGCCTCGAAACTGAAAGGCAGCTACATGCTTCTCGACGAGGCCTCGGTAACCGGCACGGCCAACATTGTAATGGCTGCTTCTATGGCCGAGGGAACCACAACCATCTATAATGCCGCCTGCGAACCTTACGTTCAGCAACTTTGCAAAATGCTCGTTTCCATGGGAGCCGTAATCGGCGGCATCGGTTCCAACCTGCTTACGATTACTGGGGTAACTTCGCTTCGCGGATGCACCCACCAGATACTTCCCGACATGATCGAAGTGGGAAGTTTCATTGGACTGGCTGCCATGACAAGTTCCGAAATAACCATACGTAACGCCGGCATTCAACACCTGGGGATTATTCCGGAACAGTTTAAGCGCATGGGAATTAAGGTGGTCGAGCAAGATGACGATCTATTTATTCCGGCCCAGGAACACTTCGAGATCGAGACCTTCATCGATGGTTCGATCATGAACATCGCCGATGCACCATGGCCGGGACTGACCCCCGACCTGCTCAGCATTTTTTTGGTCATAGCCACCCAGGCCAAGGGAAGTGTGCTGATTCACCAGAAGATGTTCGAAAGCCGCCTGTTTTTCGTCGACAAGCTGATCGACATGGGTGCACAAATAATCCTTTGTGATCCGCACCGAGCTACAGTTATCGGTCTCGATCACAAATACCAGCTCAGGGCGACCAACATGAGTTCGCCCGACATCCGTGCAGGGGTAGCCCTGCTCATCGCTGCTTTGTCGGCACAGGGAACGAGTAAGATCTCCAACATCGAACAGATCGACCGTGGATACGAAATAATCGATCAGCGGCTGAATGCCATCGGGGCAAGAATTACCCGTTTAGACTAGCCTAAAAAACTTCTTCTCCTGAATATTTAACCTGAAGCTGTAATTTTTTACAGGCCAATTCAGCTAAAAATGCTCCTGAAATGTTATTTTTGTCTGTACGTTTCACACTAAAAAAAGGAAATAACGCTATGAAGATAAGAATGACTCTGGTCTTTACCTTGCTTTTTGCCCTGGCAACTCTTGCAAATAAGACCATTACAAAGAAT
>Ga0302293_10001392_pt1 | contig 11962 bp, 3 predicted proteins | sample III_Fen_N2_2_FD_198758 | JGI IMG/M metagenome (GOLD analysis project Ga0302293, IMG submission 198758) | Peat permafrost microbial communities from Stordalen Mire near Abisko, Sweden - III_Fen_N2_2 | ecosystem: Environmental > Terrestrial > Soil > Wetlands > Permafrost | place: Sweden: Abisko... | reverse complement strand
GTTATCCAAAGAAGGGAATCGTAATACTTCACATTACTGGCTGCAAGATAAAATGCTGAGTCCTGCACAACGCCGGCATCTGCGCCAGCGTTTACAAGTGGTTTCGGGAGCAACAACAAATGAATTTCATCCGAAAGTTGAACACCATCCTTGATAATAGTAAGCGTAAGAGTTACCTCTCCACTGATTTTATCCTGTACACCAGGTGAATATAACGGGTGAAGTATGTTTATATCGCTGAAATTCCCGTCACCGGATGTAGCCCATGATAAGGATGAATAATTAAAAGCATTGGAACCTGAAACATAAAATGAGTTATCGTAACAAATTGAAGTATCAGCTCCGGCGTAAGGCCCTAAAAGAGCATAAGCAAAAGCGCTTTCATGCCCTTCAAACTGGTCTTTAATTCCATCGGCCTGGCTGTCGTATGCTGTAACGGCAATTGTATCTAAAACCGACACTCCGCTGATAAGATAATGCGTAGTATTTTTAACATCCACATAATCCGAAAATGCATACGGCAAAAGATAATTGAAATAAACACGGTAACCATCAAGGTCATTTTCCTGGTTGGGTGTCCAACTCACTTCCACCTTGTTGCCTGCAAGTCGCTTTACCACATTGCGCGGTGCGGAAATTGGAGGAGTGGAGCCCGGAGCGCCGGCAAATGGTTTGTATATGACATGTCCCCTGCCAGGATCATCGAAAACATCAAATATCTGTTTATTGATAAGCAGCGTATCGGAAGTTCCCCACCAGTTGTATTCAGCATGAATTTTAGCCCTGGTTGAGTTAATAAAACAGGAATCTGTTCCATTATTGAAAAAGTTATTGAATTGAATGCCTGCCTGAGGTGCAGTCTCAATCCGGACAGCTATTCCCTGATTATCGTGTATTGCATTTCGGGTTATACTATTGTAATGTGAACTATCGCCATTCTGGCTGGTAAGCAAAATTCCACCAAGGTTATTATAGATATTGTTAAATTCTACCGTGTTATAACTTCCTTCCCCGGAAATAAGCAATCCCCACTCATGGTTATTAAATATCAGGTTATTTTGAATTTTACTGAATCGGGATTTCAAAATACCGATTCCATCAAAATTGCTATAAAAGATGTTCCCGGTTACTTCGGTCGAATCCTGGTAAAGGCGGAGCCCACTAATAGTACTATTGGAAATAATGTTATCACGGACAATATTGTGTCCTGCATCTGAAAGGCCATCATTTCCTATATAGAGCCCGATGGGATTAAAGTCAAACTGGTTTCCCTCGATGATATTATGTGTTGCAAGGCCTTCATTATTATTCATGAATAATCCCACATTTGAATTATTATGAATCATGTTATCTGAAAAGCGGTTGTAGCTGCTTCTGTCATTTGAAGGGATGAAGATACCAAAGTTTGAATTGGAGATTTTACAATTGCGGATAATGTTGCTGTTGGAATTCGCAAGGTAAATACCAAAGGAACTGTTGTCAATGTCACATTTTTCGATAAGCACAGCCGAACTGTCTTCAATTGTGAGTGAGTATGTAGTACCTTCCAAACGGGCATCGGAGATAATGGTTCCTGAAAGATAATTCCCCTGTCCATCCAGTTGTGTATGGGTGTTGTGAAGCTTTATGCCGCTCCATCTTTGGATATCCGGACCTATAGAATTTACTGTAAAAAGAATTGGATCAATTGCAGAGCCCTGGGCCACGATGTCCCCATAAACTATAATACTGGTTTCCACCTGTGATTTGACAATTACTCCCGGCATAATTGTGAGTGTAATTCCTTTGGGAACGATAAGATCCTGAACCACAATATAAGGGTTTTGGTTGCTGTACCAGGTAGTATTTGAAGTAAGCGTATCACTTACGAATACCTGGGCAACTGCCGGGTAATTGGCAGCGCAAGCAATCGCAATAATCAGGATTACTTTGTAACAGGCTTTCATTTAACCTTTTATGGGTTTAATTGACATGCTCCTTATATAAATACTCATCAGCCTAATACCAAAATCAGGCTGCTAAACCAGCAAACTCATCTATAAGACAGTTAAAACAGCTTTTACCCCTACTCTGTTTTGAAAAATAATTTAAAAATTATAGGTAAGGCCTAACCGAAAGGATATAGAACCGAATTTTACAGTAACAGGATAGTCCTTATAAATTGAACTAAGTTGCTGACGATAAGCTACTTCTGTGAACAACCCTGCATGGTCATTCAGGGAAAACCTCGCCCCGGCGCCTCCGGTAACTGATAAAATAAAAGTATTGAGAGATGTTTCTCTGAGGGGGCTAACCGGGAAATCCGGTTTGGGGTTAATAAAATTACCGACCGAAGAAGGTAATATACCGGCAATCACCCCACCCGAGAGATAAATATCAAAATTCCTGTGATAAACGGTATATGAAATTGAAATCGGGAATTCGATATATCGGAATTGGTTTAATTGTTTATAATTATATTGCTGCACCCGTCTTTCCAGCCAGGAGGAATCGGTTACATAAATCCAGGAGGTATCAGGGCCTGAGAGTGTATAATATTTTTCGATGGTATCCGTTTCAAAATAACCACCGGTCTTGTGTTCGTAAGTATAAGAGAATGACTGGAAAAACCGGGTATAATACAAACCTGAACGCACGGCCCATCCCCTGGACCTGTAACCAATTCCTACTCCCGCCGAATAACCCGGTAAGTTCTGTATCCCGGCAGTTTCAAGTTTTTCTGTCAGAATTTCATTTTCAGTCCCGGAAGAAGAAAGAATCATCCTGCTGAGCAGGTATGAGCCCGAGAGGTCGGCGAAAAATCCTCTGTTCCTTTCACCGTGAGAGACGTCCGGAAATGGTTCTTCCTTTTTCAGGAATACTGTATCACGTTTAGTTATGGTATCGGTTCTGAACAGGGTTTTAAATTTGAGGATAGTATCATGACGAACAATATAAACCGTATCCGGCGGTTTTTTTTTGAATGCATCAGGAGGGACCTTTGCCTCACGCGGGGAAGTTTGTTTTTCCTTGTCAGTAACATCTTTATTCTGGACTAAGACTGACTCTCCGTCTGATTTCGATTGCTGAACCGGTAACAATTGAGGTTGGGGCTCTTTAACCGAACGATCGCGGAATATAATTACCTGGCCCCCTTTTTCGCGAAAAGCAAGCGAATTACCCACGAACACTTTAGTAAGCACATCAGACAAAGGCATATTCTTAACCTCTATTGAAATTCGTTTGCCGGCAGAAATATCATCGGGGTCATAGGTAAAACGAACACCGCAGATATTGCTTAGTTTATCCAGGACATCAGAAATTGGCTTATCGGAAACCAATATTGAAACCGGTTGCTGTAAAAGAGGTTTCTGACCCAGGGTAATTAATGGGAAAAGCAGACTAAAATGTAAAAGAAGGAAAATAATTACTCGTTTTATTCTCAGCGGGGAATTTCCCATAGTAATGGCTCTTGATTACCTGTCATTTTTCACAATGAGATAATCCTTGCCATTTTTTATTATCTGAATGTCAAATACTAAACGGAGATCGTCCAGGACAGAATCAAGGGATTCGTTATCAAATTGGGCGGTAAGTCTTAATTGTTTTAACTCGCTGTCGCGAACAAGGAATTTAGCGCCAAATTTTTGATTCAGGGCATTAAGCACGTCAGTCAGTCCGGTTTCCCTGAAAGTAAGGATGCCGGTTTTCCAACTAAGAAAGTTCAGGTTATCATTTCTGAATTTTGAGATTCTGCGTGTAGTTTTAAAGTAAACACCTTTTTCTCCCGGCTCCAGAATCACCCTGGCATCCTTAGTGGAATTGCCTGATAATGTATAAAAAAGAACTTTTCCTGAATTAACAACCACTTCTATCCTATCGCTTCCGGGGATTGCTTTGACATCGAACGAAGTTCCCAAAACCTTAACACGGGTTTCGCCAACTTCGATAACAAATGGCTTGGTTTTATCCGCAGCAATATCGAAAAATGCTTCACCCCAAAAATAAACGTCTCTTTTGGTCTTACCAAATTTTTCAGGAAATTTTACAGAAGAATTTCTGTTAAGTTGAATTATAGAACCATCGGAAAGCGTTACAGGCACAGCGATTGCTGTTCCTGAACTGACGGTATTTAGTTTTTGTACCGGGCGGGCTAACTGGAAAATGCCGAATGCGATGAGCAGCACTGCTGCAATTTTGGTAAGGGTTGAAAATGTTGTGTTTAATTTCCTGGTTTTCGCCCTATGAACCGTATGGCTATTAATATGAGAATTTTCAATCCTGGTATTCAGGGCATTCCATGCAGCATCTACATCAAACAGATCAGGTGAAGGGGCTTTTAATCCTGCCTTCACCCAGATAGTTTGTATCTGACTGAATACACGGCCACTATGCTTCCGGGCCTGCTCCGAAATTATACTATTCTCCTTCCCACTGGAATTTCCGGTTAGAAAGTGAACAAATAATTTTCTGTCTGTCAGATGCAACATCTTATGCCTTTTTGAGCATTACACCATAAAGACAGTTAAAAGTGGTTTTACCCCTACTCACTTTTATCATTTTATTAAAATATTTATCAGGAAGCCCACTAAAATGACAGGAAGATATTCGCTCAATTCGCTTCTGAGCTGCTCCAGGGCCTTTGCCATCTGCGATTCAACCGTTTTAATATTTATTTCGAGTTTATCGGCAATCTCCTGGTATTTTAATCCTTCAAAACGGCTGAGTTCAAATATTTCCCGCCTTCGTGCCGGTAAGCTGACTATGGCTTTTTGAATTTGCTGTTCCAATTCCTTTTCAATCATGATATCCGAGAAAAGGGAACCGTTGCCTTGTGTCTGGAAACCGATATAATCGGCATATTTGCGGTTAATCTTCAGATGTTCGATATGGTTGAGAGAATGATTCTGGACAGCGCGGAAAAGATAGGACCGGAGTGATGAATTCACTGCCAGCGATTCGCGTTTAATCCAGAACTTGAAGAAAAAATCCTGCACAATTTCTTCAGCTAAATGAGTATCAGTAACAAACCGAAAGGAAAACTGGCAAAGTTCCTGGTAGTATTTTCTGAAAACAGTTTCGAAACTGCTTTTATCCCCGGATTTTATCTGCAGTATGAATTGCGCATCGGGATCGTTCATTGGACTCTGAAATTTTGGCAAGTTTCAATCTACCATTTACCGGAAGTAAAATTAGTATTTTCATGGGAGAATAAAACAAGAATCTCGATTTGCCATCAAAACCTGAGCGAAATAAAACGAAAAAGGGGGCAGAAGCCCCCTTTCCCATGTGTTCAAATGAATGATTATTTGATGATAACCAGCTTCTTGCTGAAGGTTTCACCATTTGCTGAAGTGAAGCGGATTGTGTAAGCACCTGCAGCGTAGTAGAAAGTATTAAGCTGTATGGATTTCTCCTTAGTTATACTCTTTTCTAATACTACTGCTCCAAGATAGTTATACACAGTCAGCTGCCTGATATCAGGAGTAAGATCAACCATTACCGATGTAGTTGCCGGGTTTGGATAAACCTTAACTTCCGATGATGTAACAGGGGTAATACCAATATAGAAGCACTCCTCCCTGATGTTAGATGGCCCTGATTCGAAAGTGGCGCCAAGATCAGAATATAACACAGTTACATAGTAATCAAAGCAATCATATCCGAGATCAAGATCATCGTACTCTGTAGCAGCGGTTGTACCGATTAACGCATAGTCACCAACACTTCCTTTGCGATATACATTGTAACCTGTAAGCGCACGGTTGTTGTCGCTTTCTTTTACACTACTCGTGGTACGCTGAGTGAGGTTGGCATTTGTGGCAGAGTAGTCCGGATCCAGCTTCATAGGACCAGTGGCTAAAGTAACCGGGCCGGTTTTCTGAAGTGGCTTAAGGGCCAATGACTTACCATCGCCTAATCCTTCTACAAAGGCCTGGATGTTCCAGTTATAGTCCAGACCGTAAACTGCGGATATCGATTCCCAGAGAATACCGTCGAGTGTGATGAGGTCGGATGAACCAGGTGCTACACATGGGCCTGCGTCAACACCTGCCGGGTAACCGGTGGAGGTATTGCAGCGATAGCCTATCCATAGTTCCTGTGAAGCATCAATTTGTGGCAGGCTGGTTACCTCTACTTCATTCCATGCACCAATAGTCGGAGAGGCAACAGGCTGATCGACAATAAGATTGGCTGCATTGGCACCGGACCATACCCTCAGAGAATAAGAACAGGCAGGCTCGTTCGGGAAGAACTTGATCTTCTTAACTGCCCATCCGTCATAGTTGGCTAATTGTGAAGGAACGTAGCGGATTGCAACATCGAAATCGGCAGCTGCGCCTGTTCCGATAGCATCGGAATTTACACCATCGTCATAATGGATCCATTCGCCGGGTAATATTGTGGTACCGGTTGGTGCCTCCCATGAGAGGTGTACATCGTTCATCGCTGTTTTAACTGACATCAGGTTAAGAGCCGGTGCATATTCATAATAAATATGAATATTATCAACCAACCAGTAATAGATGTCCGAAGAAGCTACACCACTGGCAAGGAACCTTACTTTAAATACCCTGTTCTTGGCCTTTGAAGTGATATCAATATGCTGTGTTGTAAATGCAAGGTCACCGTTATTTACAAACTCTGCTACCTTTACCCATGAACTTCCATTCCATACTTCGGCAGAAAGTTTTTCGTTCGAAGTGGCAGAACGGTCGGAAAGTGCCAGGTCAAAATCAAAATAGATTTTGTAAACAGATGTACTGCTACCCATCGGCACAGTGTTCATGTAGAAACTTTCCATTGCCAGGGAATAATCGGTTTGCGGAGGATCCCATCCAAATTCGGCTGATGGCATCGGGTTACCCATTTGTCCGGCAATGCGCCAGTTCTGTCCGACAGTCCATTGGTTGGTAGTGAAAGCACCGGTAGTCCAATCTTCGAGGAATGGCAAAGGATATCCATAATTCACGTTTACACATGCTGTCCCTTCTTTCATCGATTCACCGGTTCCTGTGGAACCATAAGCAGTAAGGTCATAAACTGCAGTTACATCATAACAGTAGGTAGCAGGTGCAAGGTTCAGATCCCAGTACTCGGTGGTTGGTGCTTCTACATAGGCAATAGGAGTAGGAGCATCATCGCGGTACAGATCGTATCCGATCAAACCGGCAGGAGCGCGAAGGTTGCGGTGAGAACCGGGAATAGCGGCAATGTTTCCGTCGCGGGCTATAGCATCGTGACGTTGAGCATTGGCTCCTGACAAGCCTTTGTGCGTAAGAGAGCTTGCCGGAATCCGTATCATACCATCACCTGAAGCAACTGCAATGTTATCAACAAACCAGACATACCACAAACCCTGTCCGTCGCCGTCAACTGCATTCCAGGCAATCTTGATATCCTGGCCTGCATAAGCACTAAGGTCTATTGAATAAGGATAAGCATAGTAGTTCCAGGCATTTCCGGTAAGCGTGGAAGCATCCCAGACTACATTCCAGGTGGTCCCGCCATCGGTTGAAACCTTTACATAATAGTGGTCGAGATTGGTTGAACCTTCGTATACGCTGGTTTCGAAGGTGAGTGTCGTAGTAGCGCCACAGGCGACCTCAGGTGAAATCAGCCATTCATCCTGGTGGCTGGTAGACCACCACAAACCGCAATGATATGTTCCGAACGGAATAATAGTGGAGGAAGCATAATCAGTTACAGTCCATGTGCAAGGCACACCTGAGCCACTAATAGTAGTGTTTGTAGTGATAATATGCCATCCGTCAGGGGTAACACCAAGTTCGAAGTCTTCGGTGAGGCTGCCGCCTGCTCCGCCACCACCACCGGCCGGTGCTTCCCAGTCGAGGAATGCTGCATTATCAACATTGATACCGGTAAGGTTCGTAGGTGGATACAAGAAACGACTGGTAAACCTGTAAGTATCTAGTTCTGAGAATCCCGAACTATAGATACCGGCTACACCGGCTTCATAGGTCTGTCCATAGTTGATGGTTGCAGGATCGTATGTGTATGTAAGTACGGGTATTGGCTGATAAACAAGGGCGCCATCGAGGAAGATAGCATATCCCTGAACAGGCAATCCGCCGGATGACAAGGTAACATCATCAATTGCCCATCCTGAAGCCCATTGACCATTATCGTTGGCATGGAAAGCAAACCAAACCTGGCTTAGTCCGGTCGGGCCGGAATAAGCAGAAAGGTCAACATCTACCTGTGTCCAGCTACCAGGGGTAGGGTTGAGAGTATTAACAACCGTCCATGTGGCACCGGCATCAGTACTCATCTCAACAGTAGCGCTCTGGCTATAAGAACCATCGTAGTAACTCTGGAACGAGAGTACATAACTTGGTGCATTGGTAAGGTCAGCCGGCGGCATGATCAGGTAATCGCAACAACCATTGTTGGAACTGCCTGGAGCATCATCATTGGATATAGCATAAGTTGTATGGGTTGGGACTGGGAAAGCTGCTGAACTGCCATCCGTTGTGGAATACCAGCCGATACTGCTTTGATAAGTTGACTGCCATCCATCAGGTGGGAAAGTAGTTCCTTCGAAGTTTTCATCAACCAATATGCTGAGCGGTTCCTGCCATGTGGCTACAAGTGTAAGATCATCAACATACAGGTTGCGTGGCTTGTATTTCATTTCTTCAAGCACAACATTAAACACCCTGTCGGTTGTGATATTTGCAGTAATCAGGTAATCTGTAAAACCGCCTTTGTGGACAAGTAGTGAATAGTTACCTTTCCATACTGTCGGGAATATGACCTGTCCACCAGCCGGTACCGTAGCTGTATAGACCTCGTTCGGGTAATCCGATCCTGTGAGTGTGACTATTGCACCTGCAGGGCTTCCGCCGGTAGTAAGGCTAACATTTACAGTAACCTGAACAAGTTGTTTGTGTCCAACGATATTGGAATAAACAGTGTCGGAAATATCTCCGTTTGGATAAACCGAAGCAACGCCATAGGCATACCAGCCTTGTGGCAGACCTGCCCATACAGAACCGCCATCGGTATATGAATTGGTTGTTGCATCAGGCAATGCAGTGAATGTGCCTCCAGAAACAGGGCCACCCGGGGCGAAACCTGAAAGCCGCCAAATCTTGTAATGATCCATTGCATCTGTTTCAAATCCTTGTGCAGGAGCATATTGGGGTTTACCTTCAATGCCTGGCAGAGCAAGTGGGTGTGTAAGTGAGAACATTCCACGTTGTTTAACCGGGGAAAGTTTCACCGAAGAAGAAGCAACAGCATCATCGCCGCCTCCGCCAGGGGCTCCGACAACAATTGCATGCATCATCATATCCTGGTATGGTGAAAGTGCCCATGCACCACCAGCGACAATATTTCGCGAGTAACTCTTATACGAAGTAGGAGGTGTCTGGTCTACGCCGATAGGTGCACAATTGGGAGCTACAGATCCCTGTGTCATAACCAGGTAGAAATTTCCGCTGGTTATTACTGCATTAAGCCCTTCAACGGTTACCCAGCCAAAGTTGGTTACCGTGGCCGGAATTGAATCAAGTGTCGTTCCCGGCATACCGCCAGGTCCATCATCTTTTTTTACTGATACACCAAATGCTGCTCCCATAACAGTGCCTCCAACCGGGAAGCTACCATCGCCGATAAAAAATCGGCCACCTGTCACAACAGCTGGATATCCCATAGGTGTGAATTTCACAGCATTCATATTGCCAGGCTGTGCCCATGCGGCAAAGTTTTCAGCAGTACCATCATCGTAGAGAATTTCATACGGCCCTTCGGGCTGATTCCACACAACATCACATTCCGTATCAGTTGCATTTACAGTTGCCACAACTGTATTCGGAGCATATGGTATTTCAAACATCTGAGCATCAACGGTTGTACTTATTCCTGCTACCACAACCTGATTGGTTATTGTTACCGGTTGATATCCGATTTTTGCAAATGAAACATTGTATGTACCGGGGTCTACCGTAATGGTATAGGTACCATCATCACCGGTTATTCCTTCGAAAGGAGGAGCTGTTACGGTTACTCCGGGGATAGGATCTCCGGTGACACCATTGGTTACTGTACCATTTATTCCACCAGGGACAAAAACTACCATTGTACAAGGAACATCTACTGAAAGATGAGCCAGGTCGTTACTTGTTATGTTAAGATTGTCGGTATAAGTCCCTGGATCATAACCAGTGGAGTTAAAAGTGACCTTAATCACTTTTGATCCTCCAGGAGGAACAGTTCCCGATGCTGGCACAACTCGCGTGATGAAGGAAGGCATTGCTACATTCACTGAGTAGTCTTCCACTTCACCATAAGATGATGTTCCGCAAGGAGCTAATGTTCCACCATACTGAATACGAACACGCATTGTGGTCATACCCGGAGTTGCGGTCATAGGAGCAACAATGGATCCGGTAAATAAACCAGGACCTCCGCCAAGCTGAACAAATTCGCCTGCATCGTCAAAATCCTGATCGTGGTTCCAGTCACACCATACACCAACAATATCGGTTGAGTATGTTACGGGATTGGTAACCGAAATAGGAACACCAACACCCATATCAAGATCAGTAGACATTGCGGTATAATTTGAATAATGGGCACAGGTCGTGGTATTGTTGATTGTTCCCATTGTTACATTGCTGATATACTCATCGCATGTGGTTGATGAAGCAGCACAATATGCAAGTGGGGAATCCCCATGGCTATCGCCGGCATAATCCGGGAATGAGAACGAAAGAGTGCCTTCTCCGGTATTATTGATTGTCAGTGTCTGATCCCTGCTGTCATTTACCCAAAGTTCGTCATACAAAAATGTTGGATCCAACATCATAGTCGGGTTTGGCCATTCAACCTCGGCAGGACCTGCCGGTGCTGAAAGTCCTTCAGCATATACAGCCTGAACTGTATAATTATAAATCCCATAGGTAGGAAGGACATCCGAGAAGCTATTAACCAGGGATGTCCCAACCTGAACACCGTCTCGTTTCACAACAAAATTGATGAGTGTTCCACTGGGAACATAACTCCAGCTCAGGGCAACAGTTCCTGTAATTGCATTGGTAAGCAATGCTGTGAGGTCAGTCGGCACACCCAACGTAGCACCCTGAACTGTCATAGTAACCGGTATATCTACAGTTCCGACATCAGGAGTGGAAACGAAAGTGATTGTTGCAGTCTTTACAGTACCTGCAGTCAAACCACTTGCATTAAAATGTGCAGGAAGAGTGAAGCTTGTATATGGAGCCACCGCGCCCAGATCCTGCTCAAGGGTAAGCCAGCCAGCCATAATCGGCTCTCCTGAATCCACGTTATATAACGTCTGGTTTGTTTGATTCATTACCCATAGATTGCCTGCGTTATCCAGTTCGAGCCCTGCACCTGTATATCCGGATGGACCGGGAACAGTGAATGACTGAAGAACATTGCCTGTTGCCGGGTCGAGTTCGTAAACCAAACTTGTTGCAGCATTGACTGATACCCATAATGATCCTGTTCCTCCATTTCCGTTAGGATGCCAGGCAAGCCCCGAAACTCCTGAAAACGGAATTGAAGATATAGCAACCCCGGTAGAGGATACATGATAAATCTGGGAATAGTTCCATCCACCGATCCAGAACTCATCGTGCTGTGCGTCATAAGCCAGGCCGCGTGCGCTGCTGATTCCAGTCCAGGCACCGGTAATGGTAGCTTCGACAACTCCGGTGGTTGAATTTATTTTTTTGATGCCGTTATCACCACCTACCTGTACAGCATATATGTAACCTGGTCCATTGGCAAGGTCGCCAATCCAGTTCGAACCAAGCCATGAAGAGCAGTTAATAGTATTTACTATCGCACCAGTGGTTGAAAGTTGATACAAGGTTTGATCATAATAACTCGATACCCAAACATCGGTTCCATCGAATCCGACTCCCCATCCTAATTGGATGGGTGGATAAGGCATGACAAAACTTGACAAAATATCTCCAAAGGCATTGGG